>JGI24158J21664_10012782_pt1 | contig 11106 bp, 6 predicted proteins | sample Ectturendosymbi3_FD_21664 | JGI IMG/M metagenome (IMG submission 21664)
ACTACACGAAATTTTAACATACATAAATGTTTACATTTGTAAAGTAGGTATGCCGCCATCACATCCCTTAATTTTTCCGTTTGATTCTCTGAAATGAGTAAACTATTCAAATATCATGCGGTGAGTTACCTTACCAGAGATTTAAAAACCAATAGGGAGGGAAGTTTGACGAAACATGTGGGGTTCGTATATGCCTATGCAAAGAAAGCAAAAAATATAAAAATTATTGATGAGGAAGGTGGCGACAAGCAGAAAAAGCAAGAATCATAATCGACAATCAAAACCAAGACACTTTCAGTTTGTTAGTGTTTGATTACGATTTTGAAGGTGCTTTATTAATTCTTATATCTTTAAATAAGCACGAAACATGATCTTCTTTCATTTTAAATTCTTGTAAGCAAATTTGAGGGATGGAAAGGGCGGCACTTTTATGGTCGGCCCCGGGCGGCACTTGGCCTCGCTGCGCCACTGTAGAGACCCAAATGTTTTTCTACAGTATTTGGACGATTAATATTTTTCTTCTATAGGCTGACATTTGCCAGCACGTCTACTGAAAGCCCAAAGTTTAGCGCAAAGTCTTCTGGTATTTCCGAAATATTCCAATACAGACTGTCGCCCCCTCTTTCTAGAGAAATCGTCCCCACATAGCTAGAGGCCGGATTAAAGAGCGTAATACCCAACTGAAACTTTGTATTAACTTTTGTATAGAATTTCTTTGTTGTGGTTGGGGTCAAGTTGCAGGTTGGCCTTTTCTAGGCCGAATTTCAGAAATATAGCCTTGCTTCCAGTTGGTTTGCCAAAAAATTCAATTGCCCATATGGCCTTTTTTGGCCTCGATCGTCTCAACTTGTTTGGCCTTTGAAATGTTTTTTGACCTTTTGCCTTATTTTTGGCTTTTTTGCTCTGAAAAAATTTTCCCTGTACAATAATGCCTACTTATTCTATTTTTCAGCAACGCCTTTGCAAAATGTTTGTGATAAATGCTATACTAGACCGACGCTCACGTTCTGATGTTGTAAGATTTGAGGCATGTGAGATTCTGAATAAACGTTTTGTGTAATCTCTGGAAATGTGTGCACTATGCAGTTCGGTGTAAGGCCAAACACTATGCAGGCTCAACGCTTGCAGACAGGTCTGCGTCTCTGCGATATAAATGCAACAATGACGTCAAGGAAGTGCAAGGGCCCTTGTGCTTTTGATCGTAAGTACAGGAGTGAATGGGAGATGACTTTCGTGTGGGTGCAGAAAGCTACCGATGGATCAGTATGCAAAACTGTGGGTACCATTGCATTCAAAGTGTGCAATCTTGCAAATCATAAAATGTCAGGGTAACATCGGGAATGCGCTCCACTAGGAAGACAAGCAAGAGTTAATCTCAATTTGGAAGAAAATTTCATTGATTTTCTTTTAATGTAGGTGTTTGTTTGTGACAAAGGAACAGCAATACCACAAAAATTTGGATTTTCTCCTGGCCACAAAATAAACCGTTTGGCTTTTTTCTGGCTTTTTAAAAACAATGTTTGTCTTTTTATTGAAATGCTTATCTGGCAACCTTGGGTGGGGGTAAAAATTGTTATTGGTATCCCACATGCAATAGGCTTCCGGGATGTTTGTCAACAGCTGCTTGATCTGTGTCAACACACAACTCAACTGAACTGTTAATTTCACGACTCCGGAAACCCGCAAAGCGGTTTAAAAAGTTGTTGACAATACGTTATGCCAGTGTGACATGAGTCACTTAGCACATGATAAACTGACCACATTCTGGGGTTTGTTGTGGGTGACTAAGATGATGCCAGCACAAAGGCTGTTGCTGATGATATGCGACTACTGTGAAAAGTTAAAGGGGCGAGATCAGGCTTTAAAAGCAGGAAAGAACAGATCTTCATTCTATAATGCTGAGAGTTGTTGCATTCATAATAAGGTTACAAGTTGCTCCAGTTTCTGGGCTCAGCAAGCGTCATGTTTCATTTGCGGACATGGGTGGCTGATTGTATTGCTTGTGATGATCTTTAAGTAGCTGTTGTGAAGCGAGGTGTGTCTTAGCAGCATGCTGTCTAGCAATGGGCTGAGTATCCTTGTTTGGTGAGTGAAAAAGCTTAACTACCAGAAACTACGGTATCAACTTAATCTTCACTGTGAAAGAAATTTGCTTCGAAAGCTTTAATCTGATGTTTCTTGTACTGTCGAAAAAAGTCTTTGTCTAAAAAAGGTTTTTCACTTTATGAACCAGTTGAAAATGCATACACTCATTTTTGTATTTAAGGTTCATTTATCTGACTACTAAAGCAGATATTCCCAAACGTCATCTGACCGTGTACCTCTTCAGCATTTCGAAAGATGAGCATGTACCCTCAAAATTTTATATGAGAAAAAAGCTGAGTAAAATAACAAAATCCACTGAATTTCAAAAGATAAGTTATATATTTTGAAGTACTTGGTATAAATAATAGCCTATATAAATATATTTCCGCTTCTATTGCTAACCTTAAATATACCTCCTTCAGATAGGCAAATGTACCCTAGGGTACATGTACTCCTGGCGGAGATTGGGTAAGTCCTGTATTAAAGAATCGTTGGTTTCGCATGAACAGTGCCTCTCAGCTTTAATCATATATCGTAACTTCATATTTTACTAACTAGTTGTAAAAAATTCGTATTTTTGTTGCCTTATGTAACAAAACGACCCCATCTAAAAAAGCAATAGACGAAATAAGCAAATATTAGAAACATTGCAAAAGAAGCATGTGAGCGATGTCTTTCACAGAAAATATTTTCCCAACAACGAATCAATAACTATCCAGTTTTTAATGAGGCTATATACAGTATGTAGTATTTTGTCAACTGAGTCCTGTTCTTTTATGCAAAGGTTACGGTGATAGAGAATTACTTCATAAATCGACTTTTCCCCTATGTAAGAGCCAGAAACAGTGGCGTAACTAGAGGTTTCAGTAAGGATGAGAAAATTTAACGGAAGGGGGCCATTAGGCCACACTCAGAAAAAGAGTCGAGAAGTGATAGTGAATCCGAATGTGAATGTCCACACTAAAACCCGAAATCACAGGAAAACACTCCGAAAAACGCAAAAGAACAACAACCTACAGAAAACCAAAAGAATAGTAAATACTGAAATATAAGATAAGTGGGGGGCGGTTATTACATTTACCTTGCAAGGGTGCTAGGCGGTTCCCACCCCTTCCCCCACGTCAGTTACAAGCAAAACTGCGGTTTAATTGTTGTCCATTCTAATACAAACGAAGAGTGTGAACACACTCATTGTGAAACTATATTGTAGATAAGCACCAATTCGTGTTTATTGCCCACCGGAAGATGTTTGTGAGGCATATGGAATTGTGGCGTCATTACCAGGGAGTCAATAGCTGTGGCTGCAGACAGCTCCATTGGTACTTTTTTTCCAGCTGGACATCACTGCTGCAAAATATGCGTTTACCAAAAGTACGTAATGTACCGTGGACTTCGGCACGTTATCTGGGAATAGTTCAGTTGNTCANTAAATGGTGCATGGTTGGTCGGTCGCAGTGACAGTTTTACGCAAAGGCCAAATAGGTCATGGCCNAGACNCCGGCCAACTTCTTTCTAGGAAGAAGCATTATCAACTCAAAAATGGCAGTANATTTGTAACATGCAGTAATCATTGTGTTTTTCACGTTGTGTAAGAATGNCAATGCTGTTTTCANAGGCGTTATGCATTGGCTGCCGGTCTTGCNTTGGTGCCTGCCAGTGTTGCAAGTTAAGATTTTTANGTGAAATCAAATTTGGCTTTCTTTAGCTTTTCTTGATCAATTTATGTTGTATGTCGGTTTGGTGGATTTATAGGTGATTTTGGAAGATTTCTGGACACTGTTTGCAGAATATGTTAAAATATTATTTGGCAACTCTGCAGTGCAATTTTACAACTTTCAGTTTTGCTGTTTCAGGTTTTTAGTTTTGCTGTTTTCAGGTGGCTCCTCAGTAAGACCAAAATTTTCAAGACGTTTATTAATTTAGTGAGTTTTCTTCTGTATATGTACATCCTGACTTTGAAAATGTTGTACAACTTGTACGGATGTTTAAAAGTGTCGTTGTGTGTTATCTTGTATTTGGCTCTTTTTGGTACTTTCTGGCCTTTTTATGGTTAATGTGGTTTCTTTTTCCTGTGACAACCTGGCAACCCTGATGCCTGCCTTTTGTCAGGGAAAAATTGAACACAAAGTAAGAAAGTGCCGTGTGGAAGGCTTGATACTGAGGAACATGGCTGAGCGCGAGAGAGATGCAGGCCGTTTGTATGAAAGTGGTTACACAATAAAATAATGAAAAAAAGACAGAAAATAAGAAATGCACTGAATTTGCAAAAAAACGAACAAAAATTTCTGTTAGCTTTTTGCATGTGACAAGCTCGCATCTGCGTTCGTGGTAGAGAACAGTGCTTCGGCAATGATTGATGTGAGTCACGGCGGAGAGTGATCTGTTCCAGCAAGGTTTTAGTGTGAAAGGAATCTGAGGGAGATCAGACGACAGCAAGTAACTTCACTCCACAAGTGAAAGAAGCAAAGAATCAATCTCAAATTTTTAACAGGAATTCGACTTCACGTAACACTACGCATCGTCAGTCCTGTCATCTTATTCAAATAGATGAAGACCAAAATTTTGTGATTCTATTTGAATAAGATGATAGGACTGACGATGCGTAGTGTTACGTGAAATCGATTTCCTATTAAAGATTTGTGATTGATTCCTTGCTTTTTTCACTTGTGGAGTGAAGTTACTTGAATACAAATATGCGCAAGTTTGAATCATCGCAAAAAGATGAAAGCAGAGCCCAGTCGGCTGATTCCTCTGAAGCCTATCGAAAATGTAGAGCTTTTTATTGTCAGACGACAGGAAGTATTCAATTGTATGAAGCTTGGAGGTCGTAAAGATTTGCAGTAAGACGCTAATCTCGAGGGAATAACTGTGGCGGAGCATGAACGAAATTCTTTTGCTGTCAGCTGCTGTGGAGCTGGTTTCATTTTCTGATGATCCAGCCAAATGGATGAAACATTAATGCAGACTTAAGAAGGTACAGACTCGCTGAATCTTAGAATCTCGGCTGGGACCTACGATGAGGGCAGGACAAAATACTTAAAATAAATCAAATTTTTTGAAACGCTTATCAATGGCGAGCGGGTGAGGCGGAAGTGTCTCATATATTCTGTAGCGACCGGTTTATTTTTTCCCCATGTTTGTAAGCTTTTTTCCTTCTGCCAGTGCCATGCATCAGTAACAGTCAGATACAAGAACAGGAAACGTATCCATCATCTGTTTGAGCACGAAGACAACACAACTCACAAAGAATGCATCTCCGCCCTCTGCGTGTTCGGTCAACGAACTGGGCGACTTGATGAAAGCTTGGGCTGCCCAGATACAAAATGAACAAAAGAAATGCATTGCACATAGTTGTTTCGGTGGTAAAATTTTTAGCTTCGTGAGACTTGCCTTCCGAGGACGAGGTGAGAAAATTGGTTCTAAACATAGTGGAAAATTTTCTGGAATTGAATTGCTGGGGCGGTACGACCCTTTTCTAGTATCGGCTTACATAGGTTTGACAAAGCGGGAACTGGTACACCATCTTATCTCTCCTCTGGAATTTGCAGTGAATTTATTTAGCTGATGGCTAGACAAGTATGGAACACAGTCGTTGTTGAAGTCCTGATCAGCGAAGTATACCACAGTGCAATCGTGGACTCCACGCCAGAAATTACCCAACTTGATCAGTTAGTGTTTGCAAGGCGATATGTTAACAAAACAAGAGTTCCTGTTGAACGATTTGTGAAGTTCATTGTGTTGGAGGGACATCACGCAGAAATTTGACAGTGTCAGCATGACTTGCACATTTCAGTTCACAACTATCGCGGGCAAGGTCAGAACANAGCCAATAACATGNCGGATGAACACTCGGATGTTCAAGCCAGAATAAAAAATCTCAATCCGCTCGCTCTTTTTTCCGTGTTCTGCTCATTCATTAAATCTCGTTGGGTCTTGTGCTGCGGAATGCTGCGTCAACGCCATTCCGTTGGATTTGTGCATAACTTCTACAGCTTCTTGCGGTCTCTACGCACAGGTGGAAGCTTCTCACCAACGCATTGGTTCAGGGTAGCGTTATTCTACTCAAAACATTGTCGAATTTGAATACGAGATGGTCAGCGAGGTGCGGCNCTGTTNGCGCACTGAGAACAAGCTANAGTCAGATAAATCTACACTGCAAAGATTTATAACAGGGATGACGAACCTATNGGCTATCGCAGGCCACTTTGTCAGTTACCGCTGAGTAATCGGGCCGCACGAAATTCCTTTGCGGACCGCATGCNNNNCNCGNNTNGCATNNAGAACGATAAACCTGAAGTAGGTCAGACTTGTTTTGAAGCATCGTCTTTTCGCCACACAGATAATGACAAAGTTTGAGTTTGTGCAGTTCAGTGTATTTTGTCGGCCGGAGTTTTTTAATGTCGCCAGCAAGACAAAGCAAAACGGAAGGTGTGATATCTCAACGGTCATAAGATTATATACCGGTTCGGTGCATTTTGTGAATTCGCTGAGAGATGAATAAGACTTATGTGAGGAAGAGGCTGAAACGCCCGCACATATATAAAGACAGAGGCGGACCGAAGCTGAAGTGGATTTTGCAGAATGGTACTGATAATTAGGATAATCGACATCTCACTGCTCGTGACAAGTAGTTTCGAGTTGATACCTTTACAGCTATTTTAGATTCAGTGAGAGCTAAACTTGAGTGCGGAAAGCAAGCCTACGCAGGGTTTAATGATAGGTTGCAAGCTTTCTTCTGATTGGGTTGGTTCTACTCTGACAAGATTCGTCATCTTCCAGCAGCTCTTCAAAATGCCTCCTCTTTGGATTTGGAAGAAAATTTCCGTGCTGAAAAGGTTCGTTTCTCTGGTCACCTGAACCAAATGGATAAAACGTTTCCACCCCAGTAAAGCTTTTGCGGCATATCCGCAAGTAAATATTGTTGACGCACACCACAACGTTGAAATAGCTCTGAGGCTATATCTAATTCGTCCAATCGCGAACACTGAAGGGGACGTCCATGTTCTGTCATTAGGTGAATACGAAGCAGGGTGCGTTCTAACATTATACGCAGAAGGAACTCAATGATACTTCTGTTTGACTAACGTTTTGATGGTTTCGCTTGCTTGAATAACCGAAAAAAGCTTTCTGATAGACTGTCAGCTGTTGGAAATGCTGGTGGCAAACGTTTGCTATTAGTTGATGCAGATAATTATATAAATTCGCCCTCAGCCTTGTGGATACAATTACTTGTGCTGTTAAGTGTTACCTGTGGTAAAGGTGTCAAATCAATGTTCTTTATAGAAAGTCTTAGAGTATACCTTGATGTTCTGTAGTGTTTTTTTAACAAATGTACAGTAGATTTTTTAAAATTTCACAGATTTTCGTTATTTAATTTATCTGCTTAATTTATCAGTGGTGTGGTGGGTTTCAGTTGTCCAACCTGTTGTAGCACTAAATCATTTAGTAATTTCTGAAATACTCAAGTCTCAGTCACTGCAACACAGCGGTCTCTGGGAGTAAACGATTTGTNAAGTACACTGTTNCTGAAATTTATGAGACTTGGTTGGTCAATTGTCAGCAAATTTGCAACATGTTTGATGCGGATCCTACGTAGCTGGCTTCCAACAAGATTGCCAGTATACAGAGCTTGCCTGTTGAAGTTTCAGAAATTAGTTAAATCAACTAGAACAGTTTTTCGTGAGTATATTGGGAAAAAGCATGTGTACACTCATGTGCGTCGAAAGGATTTTTTCCAGGGGGGGAGCCACTAGGGGTTTTCCAAAATTTTTCTAGGGGGGCCGAAAGTGGTGAAATTTGTTTTTTCCTACTCGAAATTAAGAAAACAACCTTTTTTGCTAAAATTTTCAAAATCCAAGGGGGCCAAGGCCACCCTCAGCCCCCCTTCCGACGCCCTTGTGTACGCTGGGTTTACTTCATATGGTTAGCTGAGCATGTTGCAATTGCGAAAATATTTTGTTGTGCAAAACTTGTCGTTATGCTATTTAACCTTCAGTGTATAGAGTTTTAAAACACTGCATTTTGTTTTGCATGGAAAATAACAACATAACAAATGGCATAAATAAACCATGTGTCCCCTGAATGGATTGTGCTTGTTTGGTCCATAAAATATGGGGTTACCAGCAATATAGGCGTTAATAATCAAATCGACAACTGGGCGATATTTTCGAAAGTAACAACCGATCTCACAAGAAAATGTAAACATCCTAAAAACTAAATGTACAAAAAGGCTAAAAATCACCGAAACTAAACGAAGAGAGCTTGTGATCTGTACGAAAAGCCTATAACTTCCAAGAAAAGATAGCACTGTCATTGGTTCCTGAGAAGAATGTAGAAAAGGTTTTAATTTCTGTCGAGGATCTAAATTCTAAAGCAACTATGTCCAAGACAAATGGCTTACTGAGCCAAAAAGTATGTCAGTATTTTAACCAGGGCCGCAAACTGAATGGCTTACTTTGATTTTGGCAAACAAAATTTAGCTGAAGCTAATGTACCGTAAGCGTTCGAATCCTAACTGCAATGGTAGACGTGAAAAGTGGCACTGAGGACCACCTGCATCAAAAATATGTCAATATCAAAAACTATGAAAATAACGATAGCTTGTCAATATGTAGGATACGTTTAGTACAGGGAAAACCTCAACTGGGCCATGCAAAACCTCGACAAGGCGGCATGCAGCCCGCGGGCCGCAGATCGGACAAAGCTGGTCTAAAACCATTGTAGAATCAAAATCGGCACTACAGAAGATATATTTTTGAAGGGGCATTAGGCATAAGTGGGGATCCTTTCTGCTTTTAAGACGAGCGACCATACAAAGGTCACACCTGCGTTGGGCCCAAAAACCCACGTTTGCTGAATCCGTTCCTGAATTCATTTGTACTGTGCTTTCAATACTGTAACCTCACTTTCATGACTGTATTTACGTGAATTTCGCTCATAATAGCTAAGGGCCTTTAAACTGATTGGCAAATGCTCAAATTGGGAAGGATACTAATGGAAGTGGATAGAACGTGAAAAAAGCCACAAGCTTCCTTTCACCACTCTTAGCCACGTCAACCAAACACTTGAAAATTAAATCGAGGGATGAACATATGTGGTACATCTAGATTCTAGACAAGATAGTTTTCATGCTTTTGTATAGGATATGATATAAACTACTACAAATGATGCAATTAAGTTCGACGTCGTGTAACAGGGCATTAAAGTCGGAGAATCGGTTCAAAGCAATTCCATTTTTGTCGACAACAACTGGTTGTTCATAATATGAATCAGACAAAATAGATGTTTATCTGCTCAGCGAATCATTTCTCTTCACCTGCTCGGTATCAAATCCCATCGGCAAACACTTGAGCTCTAATTTTCCGGCACCCACCGTGTGCAGTGATGCCCGAGGACAACAAACGTAATTGTCTGGGAAGATCCGAACGTCAAGCCTTCCCGTATGCAAAAACATTTTGCTGGTTTGCTGACGATGTGACGTATAAACGTAGCTGACCAAATAAAAGATAGGAGAAAGAGCAAAGAGCAAGTTATTGGATTAAGTATGCGCAGTGAACCTGAAAGGCAAAACGTACTCGCGTACCAGCACAAAACGTGAGCAAAATAGCTGAAGTGGATTGTAGCCTACTGTCACGTTTCAAAAGAAGCATTCAGAGGCTTGAAAGGCCAGGATTTTTATGGTGAAGACGTCTATTTGTTAGAAGACATTAATATTTGAATTTGTCAGCAATATCAGTCAAGATGGAAGCAAGTTGCTTTGAGTTGCAAACATCATCTTGAGGATTTTCAATGAAAAATAAAGTGGAAGCAACGATAGTATTATGTTCAAGGGCTGCGTTGAATCTAACGCAATGAGCGAATTTTGTAATTGCTTTTCTGCAAGTGCAAGACACCAAGTCACACTTGGAAAAAATTGAACACGCAATTAGTCGATCACTTACCTTGCATATCATTTGCAAGCACAGGCCTCTAGCTTTACTGGCGTGACTTTGTCTTAGCAACAAGTTACATCACAAAACTCTGCTTGTTTGCAAACAAAGCGGTATGAGGTTGTGGGTGATTTTAGGCTAGCGATGCGAAGCACGGACGGACCGCTGAGACCCTATCGTTCTTTAAGAGCATTCGCAGAGGGCAATTGATTTTTATTGCCGTGTTCAAAGTAGCAATGTTGTGATGTTTGGGCCGTTTTCAGTATCTTCAAAGAAGCTGAATTTTTTCCTTTCAAAATTGGAGTTTGGCCGATTGGGTATTTTCCTATAGCTATATCAGTATTGGTTGCTTTCAACCAATATCAATATATCTAAACTGAGTAATGCATCCTATACAAAAACGTGCAAAATCCCGCTTCCTGATGTATACAGGCTGGCAAATGTTATTGCTTGCTGTGCTTTTTGTGACGTTGGTCATGCAACGATTAACCAAGCTAGCAAACTACTCAGTACAACGATTTCTCCACTATTATCTCATTTTAAATATTAGACACAACAAATTACCACGGAGAAATCGCCCCCCTGGAAGCTGACATCGGCCCCCAAATCTCGTGAGTCCCAAAATCGTCCCCACAGCGCATAAAATCGCCCACGTTGAGAACCACTGATCTAAACTCTTTGTAATGTTGTTTGAAACCATTGCACCGGTTGCCATGTGAACAAACACGGCACAACGAGAAAATCAAAATTTTGATTAGAATTGCAAATGAGCTGAAGAAGTTAACTCTGTGATAGAAACGAACACCAGAATGTAACATTCCTATTAAAACATGCTGTTTCAAATATCTGGTGGAGTTTGTAACATTTAAGCAACAGACTGCAAGAAATGTGGAAGATTACCCATAGGCTACGGCAGGGACCGAGTTTATGGGGGGACGGGGGGTACATGTCCCCCCAACTTTTGGACAGGGGGAGACATAATATCTTTTGACCCCCCAACATTTTGCCATAAAAAATAATGTAGCTGTGCAAATATCATGGTTACATTGCTGTTGGAAACGGTTCCCCAGCATAAAGTCAGGGAATAAATAAG
>JGI24158J21664_10012783_pt1 | contig 11105 bp, 5 predicted proteins | sample Ectturendosymbi3_FD_21664 | JGI IMG/M metagenome (IMG submission 21664)
AGTCAATTGTTTTTCCACAAATTAAGTGCTTTTCTTGACTATTCTAATCACAAGCAATTTTTCCTTTACAAGGCTTTTGCTTCCATAACTTCAGCCATCCCCTTAGAAAAATCCTGGCTGCGCCCCTGGTTCACAGTGAAATGTCGCAGGGATTTATTGAAAGGGTGTTTGATTGCTTTGGACGAGATCTTAGACGTTTGCAACTCTTTTTTCTAAATGATGCTAGTAAGTCTTGCTAGATAAACGAAAGACATAATTGTAGTTTTGCTAAAGACCACGACAATTTGCTTCTTTGTAAAAAAGTACCCTGCTTGATAAATCTGCAGATAGTCTATTTTGTATAACGTATCGAAAAAAGGCCTGGCTAGTGCTGCCAACGAAGTGCATTTTTTGTGACTATTGCCGTAAAATGGAGCAATTGCTTTTTTTGTAGAAAGGGTAAAGCGCTTTGTGAACGTCCGTTTGCATTGCATCGTCGAAAACCTGAAAAATATAAGCAAAAATGCCGACGTTGCCCTTCTCCTAGAAAAATTCCAGCGGACGGCAATGGAAAGGGGGCATGAGGCCATTCTAACGAAAGTTTGCCGGTCACCGCTGTGCGCAATACTTCTAAACGGAGCTCCAGCAAGTTGAGGGATAATCAACACGTTTTACAGATCAACTATGACTGATGAGAGGCTAACAAATCTGGCAATGCTATCGATTGAAAGTGAAACTGCTGAAACATTAGATATGACTGACTTGAAAAAACATTTGGTTTTTGAAAACTTGGAAAAAGTCATTTTCCTAGCTTGAAGCATAACAAATGCTTAAGTCTGTGTGCTTTATACGTTGTGTTGATGCTGTAGAAAATGCCTTTATAAGCAATTGTTAAAATAAATCGATGTTTTTGCTTACATAAATACTATGTGTTAAATGCAATGTATTGTATACTTGGGGCCCCAACGTCCAAGCTCTGTGAGGACCCCAACCACATAGTGCCGGCCTTGCAAGTGAAAATTAAAAAATTCTGGAATATTTAAAACTTTGTGCTCAAAAAAAGGTATAGATGTTTTAATTTTGTGATAATTAAGGGTTGTTACAGCATACTCTGGAATCTAGTTAGAGGGGGTAAAATAGTTTTATTTAATTATCTCTTATTAAGTATTCAGTAAGTTGCATAGGAATGAACAAGGGCAAAGTAAACAGATATTTGAGCACTGAAACGTGGGCACATTTGAACAAATTTCCGCATGGTGTGAAGAATGATGTTACAAACTTGTTATTTTGAGGCTTTCAACTGAATTTGTCATCATAGGCAATCGTTACTTTCATACTTTTAGAAAAAGAAACGAAGATATCTCATTAGTAATGTTAGATGTAGAATCGACAAAGAATGATTCAGTAAAGCAGGAACATCTATGAGTTCAAGATATCCCTGCAATAAAGCATCGTTTCCTAAAATATTTTTCAAACTTGAGTTACCGACCATTTCATTTGATGCGCTAACTCCGATGCATGTTTTGCAAACGCACTTTTGTTTGGATAAAATTTTCTGATGTAGTGTACATGTCCTTTTTCCGTATATTAAAAGATCTTAATTTTAACACTATGTATACAACGTATTGATCACGTGCATAATATTGTACCCACGGGATGCTGTGAGCCACCTCGCTATCGTAAAGGTGTACAGAATTTTTTGCAGTGCGTCGCATGGCACTAATTGTTCTCGTGCGTGGCAGAAATGACCTGATTTTGTTGCCATTCAGGTATTATAAAAAGTGTATCAGTTAAACCGCGATAATGTGGTGTAGGAACACTGAAGCTGGTATCTGGAACAGCTTCACAGCCCTCCCAGAATGCTTCACTACAGTCAGGGGCGTAGCGAAGGGGGGGGGGGCAAGGGCGCAATTCACCGAGCGCCGTGTTACTATGGGGAGGCCGAATGGCTGCGGTGGGCGCCAAAACGTCCCAACAATGTCACAAGTACTTTCTTCAATACAGTACATTTGCTTCCGAAAAACCTCAGCTTCGAACATGGAAGCCAAACTTGCTTCTTGCCCGGGGCCCCATATAGCCTCGTTACGCCCCTGACTGCAGTGGTTCCCTACCGGACGTCTATTGACTCCACGGGTTCACAGAAACATCTCTGGATGGCCATGACCTTTGCATGCATATGATGAAAGCATCCAGTGCTACTTCAAAAACACAGCGGATGTTAGTATTAACTACTAAAGAAAAAACGCCAAAAAATGAGAAGTTGTAATTTTTTCCACAAAACGTTAAGCATATATAAATATGCAACGACGTATTAAACCCTCTATCACTAACAATTACTCTATTCTGAACCTTTTACCCTTATTTCACACACTCAAAACTTCGTGAGGTGCCTGCAAGCTGGCCGAGTTAATCAGTCTGTAACGACGCATGAGAAGGCGTGTTGGACAATACTGCCAAGTTCAATGTTATCACAATAAAATGTTAGCTGGTTTTCGTTTGAAAATCTTTTTCCTTGCACTGAAAAATAATATAAAACTTCACTAAATTTTCGTCTAGGTCCAAGCTTCTTTTCTTGTCACCAAGTCGTTTCAAATTTAACGGTATTTTCAAAATCTGGTGGCGCATTTCACCATCTGGCAGTACTGTTGCTGAGTATTCCAATACCAGGTGAACAAAATTTCCCGTTGTTTCCACATTATGGCAATTAAGCAACTATTCCGCCCTTAGCAGCGCTTGTCACACACAATTCCATTCGCTAACCAGTTTCGCAAGTGATATCAGTTTGTCGAGTGATACGTTCCATAAACCATTCATGATTTTTGTCGCGCAAAGTCAATTGCAGCCTTTTCCAGTAAGGACCACTGGTGCGTAACAACATTTAACTGGTTTAACTAAACAGGTACGCCCCTTCCAGCCAAATCGTCAAAAGGGTTCAACACACTAAAAAAGATTGAACCACTGCTCTAGTGTAGGTGTAACTATTGTGACCGGATAATAATCGTTGTTAACAAGGGCTTCTGAATGCGTTGCGTTTTTCCTGGTGGCTGCTTTCTCTGGAATTCAAATATACGGCTCCAGACAGCAATGAATTCGAAGCCGCTCATTTGTGTTGTTGGAGATGATCAGAGTGAATATGTCAATGTATCTGCCTGTATCGGTCATTTTTTTCATAAACGGATCCACCAGTGCAATTACACGCCAGCTTCAAATCAAGAAAGGCAGGAACTCCGACTCCGTCTATATATCTCTTGCCTTAAATCAAATGAAGGTTAAATAGCGTTGAAAAACACTTGCAAATGCCTTTGTTTAGGGACAACAAATATTTCGTCCATCCAGTGTTTTCAAACTTTTGGAGAGTTTGCCAGAGTTTATGGATTGTATTTTGCACATGCTTGTTGTAACCAAGTGTAACATTTTGCACAAATTTGAAGCAACTCATGTCCAACAATCATGTCACGTATATGCTGTTTCCTTACACAATATTCTGGTTGATCACAGTCACACCAAGAGGGTAAATATTTAAATGTCTTCTCACTCACACACAACGGAAAACAATAGAGACATATACGAGAAAAACAAACGATGATTACGCTGTCAAGTTGTAGCTTTTATAATTGTCCACCCTGTGTGTTACTGCAATAGGGTTCAAGTAGACCAATTTGCAACGTTATGTGTTGGAGGAAGGCTGCGAAGTAACAGGGTCATTTGGAAAGCAGTCTTTTCCAAAACGAAGCTACTTGCAGATAAAAGAAAACAGTTGATTGGTAAGCATGAATAAAAGTCTGTTCCTCTCAGTCAAAAATCTGTAACCTTTTTTGCTAAGGGAGTCCCGAAACCTACATAGTTTTAATTGTATTTACGTGAGAGCCATATAATATTTTTCAACACTTAATGCAACTAACTCACTTGAATGACGTGTGCATTTTAAAGAAAAATCGACACTTTTAAAAAATTCTAAATGTCTGAATTTTCTCTTTAATAGCGTGCTTCTTACTGTTATTGCGACTTCTGGTGCTACATGGTGTTGGTGATCGCTTTGTAAGAAAATCACAGAAAAAGTTTCATTCGTAATAATCGTGTTAAGAAAATATCAAGCGAGCAAGATGCCCTAATCAAAAGAGCCACATCTGGCTCGCGAGCCATGGGTTCCCGACCCCTGCTCTAAGAACAAAGTTTTATGTGCGCCATGATAAATGGAGCTTTCGATAATAACAAGTACCGATGCATGCAAATTTAAGCGGCCAGAAGACTCGGTTTATCTTTGCAACGAAAAAGGGTTCGCAGTTGTCAGGTAGTTTATGAATATTGTGTTATAATGTGAGATAGGATTGCTTCATGTCCGTTGTGGATCAGTGAAGCGTTGCAATGCGTGTCGCAACAATAAACGGGCAAAAGTCGAAACCCACAAGGAAAATTTTTGCTATCTGCTTATGCGATGATTTACGCATGGAAGCGGAAATACGCACATTGTTGGGTAAATGCACGTTTTGCAGTGCCTGCAGTCGGAGATCGAAGTTTTCGCAATACATTGTACAAAAGCATAATGCAAAAATACGTCCAAAAAGTTTCAGTAAACTGATTAAAGCAATGACAACAACACAGGATGAATGGACTTGGCTACTCACAAAGAAAACTAAGAATACCGATCGTCAGAATTTTGCCTTAGTACCCTAGTAGTGCATTTCTTTCATATTTATCTGTGAAAATTTCGAAATACGGTTTGTTACAAGTAATTAAAACCCTCGATGTTAGATTATCAATTGCTGTTTTGTATGTTTCTTGTAACAAACGTTTGATTATAAAATGTTTAGGCCTCGTTTGAACTTTCGCTGAAAACATACAAAAACCCTTTTTTCTCGCTTTTCTCCACTTTACGAGATGAGCTGAATATCATTTTCATGAAAAAAGCTTTATTTACTATTCTCTACAATCCGTCAATACATCACCCTCGCCGTAGGATTCACATGCAGCTCAATATCATTTACGAAAATGTGTAACCATCACATCTGCCTTTTCCTGAAGGCAGCCATTTCAAAAGTACCCATCGATAGTGTAGAGATATCTTTCAGTTAGATTGTTTTTGCTTCCATTATAGATGTTAGAAACGCACATTTTCGACGTCAAAGAAAGACAAACACGAAACTTACATTGTAATTGCGTTACTTGTGAGGCATTTGCAGCAACACCTTTCTAGCGACAAAGATATTCTTTTTAGACATGAATGAAGCATCATGTAACAAAATCTGCTAATGTCGTGCAAAAACATCAATTACGTTTAGTCAGGATTCGAAGCTCAGGCTGGTTTACGACTGTTCGCATCATGTGGCGATCCTGGTGGATGCTGAAATATCAGGACAATGCAGTCGCCGCTCAACTTTGGTAAGGCGTAACAGTAAACTGACGGAAATGGGAGAAGTATCAGATGATTTCTGCTGAGTCGTTATCGGTTATTCGTGTATGAACCTGTAAAAAACAAACGAATACGATAATTATGTTATAATGATGCTTAGTTTATATTAATTGCAGTTCAACCTTTGCAGCTAAATCAGTCAACTGAATGACAAAAATCTGTTTAAAAACGCAGTGAAAACCGAGGCCTATCTGTTCCAACTTTCCCAAGCAAACAAACGTGTTCACTGCCTCATATCAGATAAATCTCGTTGTTATGATTCCCGCATTTGCTGTTCCCAGTCAAAAATGTTATGACAAATCAAAGACCCAATCAGACATTTTCAAACATTTGTATGGCGTGCATAAAAGCACATCAAAGTAAAAGTCAAGGAGGCAGAAATTGGGTAAAAAGCTCAAGAACCGTGGCGTTCTTCCTTAGCACCAAATGCACTTAAAATCCTTGCTTCTGTACAAAGCATTGGACCTGTTTGAAGAAATTGTATTTTTCTTCATGAAATTGTTTGGCTGCTCCAAGGAAGCCGATCATTTTGAGTCACTCATTGCATGTTTCTTTGTATTTCGTATGGCATTCCAACTGGTACGTCTTGCTGTGTGTTTGCTTAAGTTTATACGCATCAGTGGTTTCGATCTTTCTCTCCTGTTACATCCTCTCGGTTGGCGTTGCGTTGAATGTCCGATTCACCACGAACGGAATGTGCTTGAAGAGCAACACCCATATACTAGTGGCGCGAACAAGCAATAATAGAGTGATCATGGCATGTGATCTCTATTGTTGCTTGCTGCCACAGTGTGAAGTTTTGCGCACTTGCCACTCGGGCTTTTCCGATCGCAACAATATGGTGCTGTGACCAAGATGTGAACGCGAAGAACAACACCCATATATATGTGTCGCGAACAAGCAATAATGGAGTGATCTCGTTGGAACGATCTTGATGAATGACTTCTAATAATTATGCTTGTGAAGCTAGTGAACAGTTGATAGTACTTATTAACGGTGACGACGAGAGCGATCTTATCGGGTGATCTCTGTTGTTACTTGCTGTCACATTGTGAAGCAACGCCAACCGAGAGGTTGCAACACCATCCCCTCCTTTTTACAACGAACAGCAAACGATCGCACGTTCTTTTTGTAAAGTCTGCACCTGGCACGACCTTCACATCCTGGTCACAGCACCATTTTGTCGCGATCGGAAAGCCCGAGCAGCAAGTGCGCAAAGCTTCACACTGTGGCAGCAAGCAACAATAGAAATCACATGCCATGATCGCTCTATTTTTGCTTGTTTGCGCCACTTGTCAGCGCCGGATTTAGGGGGAACTTAAGGGGCCCGGGCCCAAGGCCCCTCACCAAAAAGGGGCCTCCCACCATGTTCATGTGTTTAGCCATGTGTACGACATGTGCGTACCACTTGTTCATTTTTGCCAACGAGGAAAGTTTGTTTATAGACGCTATGAAATTATCGGTCGTCCAGACGGCAGTATTTCGCTTGTATATTATTTGGTATTGTGACAAAACAACTATTACAGTTAATGGTTTCCTGAAAGTCGGTCAGGTATCTGAAACTGGTGAACGCATAGCCAAGCCACGTAGAACGCATTAGCTTGCGTCTCTACTCGTTACTGGCAGGTTTTGCGTCTGTCTTACTCAGATTTTCATTGATCGTATATGAGTAGCATTGTTAAAGTAGGCCTACCATATGTCCTGTTTTTGGAGTACAAGTCCAATTTTGTCATGAGAAATGAATAATCTCCGAGAACATTCAAAAACGTAAAAATATCATTCTTTTTGCGTGTCTTATTCTACATAGCTATAATCAGTTGCGTAACTACAGCTTAGAGCCATGGTGGTAAAATTACATAAAGGGGCCCAGTGGCCACTGTAAGTGGTCCACTAGCCATCACTCAGAAAAAACGTGAGAAATCAGGGTGAATCCGGAAGTGAATGGCCAAACTAAAACTCTAAATCACCGGAAAATAATCCGAAAAACATACAAAAACAACAACCTACTGAAAACCAAAAGAATGCTAAAACCGAAATATAAGTTAAGTGGGAGACCGGTTTTCACATTTAGCTTGCCAGGGGAGAATTTCCCCACTCTGCCCCCGTCAGTTACTCCATTGGCTATGATATATTGTATTTACATACAGTAAGTTGTCCTACTGATCTGCAACAAGATGCGAGCTGGTGGCGTAGCTTAATTTATGGGAGGGCCTGCAAGTTGCCTAATTGATCTACGATTTGGTTGAGTTGATTCTCGGCTGGAAAGGCGGGAATGCTTTCACATTGAGCGTTACATAACCGTGGTAAATCTTTTGTCAATATCTCAATGGCTTTGGAATTAGAACGCGGACTTCTGACTTCATTACAAGTATTGTACTAGCTTTGCTTATGAACCGTGATACGATGATCAGTGTATTGTACATAGCTTAGTGTAGTAGTTTCTAGTACCCTAATTATAGCTAATAATCAGTAATGCCAAGAAATGAAGAAATTCGTCAGAAGTATCCCTTTTCCGGAAAAGGACCAAATGATTTTGAAGCTGAGTGAATTACGTGTGGTTGCATTTACAAAGTCCGCAAAAGAGAGTGAAAAGACTATTGTGACTTTGTGGATATTGAGTAGACCTACCAAAAACTTGTTTCTCACAGTGGAACCAGGTGGCTATCACTTTATCCTAGCTTGCCAAGGATGCTTCAAATGCACCTAGCTTCACAATAAAATACTTTATGTCCATCGACAAGCCACCTGTTGTTCTGAAACGTTTTTTTTTTTAATTCTCGGAGCGAACTCTGTTCAAGACATTAAGACATTTGCAATTATTCTGTTTGCGTTTCATGAGCAAGTTGCGAATATTAAGAAGTCCAAGCATTATTTTGTTGAGGTTGTATCGTGTTTTGCCACTGTTGTATCGTGTTTCGCCATCTGGTTGAGTGGACCACTTTATTTGCTGTATTTAAATGTTTTGACTAGTTCCTCCGTTTGCAAACAACTGAATGTGAAAATGTTGAACCATGTGAGTATCTTCTGCTTGAGAAAAACGTTTCTTTGGTAAAGCTAAACTGTTTGACCAAAACCAAAACTTGTTTGATTTTTGTGCAAAAAAGAGCATCAACCAAATGCCACTTATTGTAAAATGATGGAACATGAAAGATAAGCAAAATGTTGCAACTTGCAATACCATTGAATGCTTCAGCAAACTGATAAAGATTGCACAGATTTACTTCAGCGTTATGGCTCATCACGCTAATTTGGAACGATTTTTTCCTTGATGGAGTCACAAACCTAAAAGAAAGAGAAATCTTTCTAATTGAACCAGTTTCTATTAAAACTGGTGTGCAATTTAAAACATCTTTTATGCAATTTGTTTTATGATATTGTTGAAAGCGGATTTACATTTAAAGAAATTTAAGGAAACTGCAAAATATTCATGAGCTAAATAGGACAAAAAAATACGGATTTTGTTTTGTGCGTTTTGACTGAAACATCGCCCAGACTGGACGTCTTACTTCAATGCTTAAAACTTATCAATAAGCCCAATTGTTATGTTACTTGTTAAGTGCAGATAATGCACTCAAGTAAGTGACAGTCGTAAGTTGTCCTCCATTTTTGGGATGAAACTGTGGCAGCTTTACTGAGCTTATTAATACATAGACATGGACAGAAGGGAATCGTCGTTTTAACAAGTGTAGAGCTCATCCATGTGGTTCTAAAAGACGTAAAAAACCAAAAGAGCCAAAAATGAGAGAGGAAGAAGTTGCAGGCAGGTGAAGAAACTTTCAAGCTACTATTTTACAGTGGCAGTGAAGTCCAGCGGAGACATTTCTGTGGAACCTCTAAGAGCAGGGGTGTAGTGGGGCATCAAGGTTAAACACACCTTTTTCAAGTTTTGCTTTGAAATGATTGGGAAGCTGTTTTGAATGGCTATTTTTGGATGTGCGTTCCCACCAGGTCCGTAACCAGAGGGGGCGCAGAAGGGGCGAATCCCCCCCTAGAAAAATTTTCGTCCCCTTAGAAAAATGTATTGGACATCGAATAAATTATTGGACATAACTCAAAAATTTTGGGCCCCTCTCAGAAAACTCTTCGCTCCTCCTGGTGACCCAAGCTGGTTGCGGGCCTGGTTCCCACACTTTTTTTTAGCACAACATGCCTGTGTAAGATGACAGAAAATCGAAGAATGTGTTGTGACATGCTTAGATCTACGTAAGTATGAGAATATACCAAGTTTAACCAGCACTGCAGTAGTATAAGTACGTCAAGATGTATCATCGAAAAACACGACAGATGAGGTAGCTGACGCTATCACTGGAGGCAAAGATATCGGTCTCTGGCCCCTCTGGCCAGCCAATATACCGAAAAAATGCGGGAATATTGGTTGAAATATGAACGTTCTTTTTGACATTGTGATTAAAAGTCATTTTTAAAACATGATGTTCCACAACATAGAAAAGATAGAAACTTGTCACGGAAATGTGCCACAAGTCTGATTCGTCGCCAGAACCACAATGGCGAAGTAGTTGACAGAAGCTGGCTTTGTTTTTCTGTTTCACAAACTTGTGTTAAATGCTTCACTTGTAGACTGATATGCGCGGATACGACTAAATGTGTGCATTTCCTTATTAGAAAAGGAATCTTCGACTGGAAGCACGCTCATGAGCGCCTGAGGAGCCATGAGCATTCAGTGGAACATGCAAATGCCACGATTACATTTAGTCGCACATGTAATTAATCACTGTGAAGAACTGATGCAGAACTAGCCAGTCAGGCCAATCAATGCAAACAATGTTGGAAATCGCCTCTGCCTGGCGAACTTTTTTCAAGCAAATATTTAAAAAAGGAAGGTGCGATGCTGCTAGCGACTGGATTTGCAAGAGTTTCACAAATCGCTAATCATTGTCAAATACGATGTTGCATCATAAACTTTTGTTACAGTTGAGTTAACAAATGTGACGTCACAAGATTGCGTCATAATATCAACGATATGTGGAAATACTAGCAACTTCATCAATCATCCCTTACCTAAACGTTTTGTATCCGCACATGGGGCCTCCAACCACGCCTGGGCCCCAGGCCTCCACCATCGAAATCCGGCGCTGCCACTTGTATATAGGTGTTGTTCTTCACGCATATCCCGTTCGTGGTAAATCGCACATTCAACGCAACGCCAACCGAGAGGTTGCAACAGTTGATTAATGAAGTTTGTGAAATATCAGATGATGTGTTTGACATGCAACTCTCTTTACAAACTTAATTCCACCTAAGAGATTGTCTGAGTTATGAATGAAATTTGATCTATTTCTGCAATGTAAACTAATTCTGCTCTAGTGCGTCTGTGCACAGTTGTCTGGTTCGTTGTTTTTCGTAGTTGTAAAAACACAAATTTCTAACCAAGTGCATAGTTTCAGAGACCCACATACATGGTTTAGGAGGTGCACACTGGTTGTACATCAGTTACATCGGATGTTCGTCTGTGCATTTTCACGCAAAATAATATTTTTCATTTGGGCAAAATGTGAAAAACACTTGTTGGTTACTGCCAAACGTGACGTAATCATGCATCGGAAATATATATTTGCACATTTCACGGTAATGAATTTTTGGAGAAGTTAACAGGTTTCCAAAAATTATGGATAAATTTCTTATTTCAGGGTGAGCAGCTATACGCACGAACTATGTAGTTTGATTAGTTTAGGCTCACGCGCATAGTTAACGCTTA
>JGI24158J21664_10012784_pt1 | contig 11104 bp, 6 predicted proteins | sample Ectturendosymbi3_FD_21664 | JGI IMG/M metagenome (IMG submission 21664)
ATTAGGGTCAGTGGCTTAGCTGACAGGAGGCAAAGGGCGACCTTCCCTCCTGGCAAGCACAATGTAAAAGCTGGGCCCCCTCCAGTTGAAATTTTGATATTTAGTATTCTTTAGGTTGTTTTTTTGCATTTTTCAGGGTGTTTTCATTTTTTTATGTAGTACAGACATCAAAATGTTATTCTCAACGCAACGAACAGAGCTTCTTTAGTTTTAAACGATAACCAAACACACATTAGAGTGAGGGAGAGATGAAAGAAACTTTAAAGTCATGAATCTGACTTAGTTTCGTCCTAAAATAAGAAGAGAATGTGGAAAACAAAAACAATAACTCAGTCAACATCAGATTTGTCATCAAAACGTCAGAAATTTATCTGGGAACATAACATCTGATGTTCAGTTTTTCACACTACACTGAAATTTTCAATAAATATTTTGTCTTTTTTGCATTTTTTGGACGGACATCATGTCAGTGGCCAGTGTTACAGTAACACCACAGTACAACAACCTTGTGTTGTGTTTTGAAGTGTGTAGTAATGATTTAACCGTTGCAACCAGTTGATTTTGTACAAATGTTTTAGTCAGTGACAGTCTTATGGTTACCATTGGTAGCTGCTACTCTTGTATGTGAAGACTGCTGTACTTGGCTGTGTGACTGATACAGTAATGTTCTAGTAGAAGCGTTTTGCATTGTTGGTCAGATTTACTGTTAGAAGTTTGTCATCACTTACAGTAACACTGTGTTGCAGTGTCTCAACCTGGTATTGCTTTAAATTGCATTGTGTAGCACCTATTTTAAGTGCTTGCAATCACAATCAGTAGATTTCGTACAAGTGCTTCAATTTCTGTTGAATCTGTAATATGACTCCGTGATTGCTCTTAACTGTACCTAACCTTTCCTTCAAATATTGTACCTAGAGATGGTTTTCAGTATGTTATTATGATCATCAACTTAATATACTGGATTCCATCTCTTGCTCATTTAAGAGCAATAGTGTTTAATGTATGGTTGTAAGTTTACTGAGATAAAGAAAAACAAGTTGTAATGCGTAATTTTAAGTTCATGGCAGAAATTGCTGTATTAGAGGCAAACCTTGCGTTTTTTACTAAACCAGAGTTTTTCAGCAAAAATATACTGCCTTCGAAACACTTCTGAGTCCCCTATGGTTATCTATATCATAGTTAAAACCAGCCCTGTAACCAGCTTGAGACACCAGATGGGGTGAAGAGTTTTCTGAGAGGGGCCCAAATTTTTTAAACTATGTCCAATAGTTTTAAATTAATATCAAACACATTTTTTCAGGGGGGTGAAAATATTTTAGGGGTCTTAGCCCGGCCTGGTTAAAATATGTTGTAGTTTTGGCCATAACTTTTTCAAAAAACAGCTATTTTGTCCATTGTTTATGAGAGCTTTGGCCATAAGCTACGGAAAAATCTGGTAACCTTAGAAAAAGTTTCAATCAGTCGATTCATATAGAACAGTGGTTGCCAAAGTGGGTGGTACCGTCCTCTTGGGGGCGGTGAAGCAGAAATGGGCTGTTGCAGGGCGATAGGAGACCCAGTTGATAATTACATTTCTGTTGTCTTACTAACTTTGAGTGACCAAATGTCATAAAAAACAGTATGATCAACATACATGTATGCATGTAATTTGTAAACAAAAACTAACGTTTTACTAAATTAAGTTTTATAGTGAAATGCACGAATATATTGTGTTGATATGTGTGTTAGGCATGGTAGGGGGGCGATAGAAATGTGTTTGTCAAAAAGGGAGCGCTAGCCAAAAAAGATTGGGAAACACTGGTACAGAACAAAAGAGCAGAAAACGCGTTTGCAGTGTTTAGCTTGAGCGATGCTGAAATCTGTAATACCCGCAGGAGCTATGAAAAGCGCAAAGCTTACAAGAAGAAAAAATGCAATGGTTTGTCAGTGTTAGCTAAAACGCCGCAACTGAATTGCTTCTAACAAAACTTAATGGCAGCAACGTTAAAGCAGTGGCGTTAACCAGAGCACCTGAAACTGAAAATCGAGACATTAGCTTGAAAACAACTTTCACACTCAGCCTGGCTGACTATATTAACATGATCTTTTTCCGGTGTTCTTGTTTGTAATCTCTGGTTTCTGCTTATTGTTCGGGTGAATAGTAAAAATTGACTCATAGTATTTATATCATAAATTCTCTTCTCGCAGCTAACTGTATGTAATTTGAATAAGCACATACTCGACTACTGGAAAAAACAAACGGATACCTTGCGAATCAGCGAAAACATAACTTTTACAAACAGTAATGTCATGAATTAACGTCCTAGGGACCCTCCAGTAAAAATTGCCCCGGGCCCTCCTACCCTTTAATCCGGCTCTGCCTATGACAAATGCGTAAAGGGATGGTTCAAAATAAGTCACTAATTCGTAAACATACACTTAATGTACTGCAAGCCATGCCATTCTCTTTTGTGTATAAAATTTGTCCTTGTTGGATCAAGAATATTCATCACTTGGAAGGTGTTTGCATAATTTTGGTGCTAGCCAGGACCACAATTTAAAGTTAATTTGCAGCATTCCATGTGTCAATGAAATATAAAATATAGAAATTATGTGAGGCAGTGTGATTTCGCAAGCGTGCCGCTGCAACTTATGGTTTTGAATGATATTTTCAACTACTCGCATTGAATATGCGCATGTGTGGATGAGGAAANGTTTTGAGTGATAAAATTTGTAACGAAACAATAGTAATTTCTTACTATTCAAATGACTTCATGCCTTCACCAATGTCTTTTCTTGCACTTTGTAGTTCCTTGCAACTTTAAAAAGTCACTTGAACTATCTCGGACTTTTAATATAATTAAAATGTTTAATTTTAAATAAAATTTTAAACAAAAATGTCTCGGACTTTCAATTTAATTTCTGCAGGGTGATAATGCTTTATATAAATATCCTGTGCTACTCGCAACAGTGTAAACCTTATGCAATGTTCATGAACAGCTGAACCACCAAACATACACGTGATCTTCAGAGACATTTGTTCTTGGTGATCACGCGTGCAGTCTAACATATGGCGTAGTAGTTAATTGCTCTTAAATGTTCCAGTATCTCATTCAGAGCAGCTATGCACACTTCGTAACTAACATTTTCTTCTGTTCCTATAAACCAGGGCTCTCAAACACGAGGGCATTTTGTGCGGCCCGTGATGCTTTTTGGGAATTTCAAATTATTAATAAAATTCAATTTGTTTTTTTTTACCAGTATTTACAAGTGCTCGGCCAGCGAATAAACAAGTTCCTTTTGAACGAACGCAGAGTCGCCTAGAAATGTTTTGCCTGTAACTCACTATACCTTTCGTAGGAAATAAAATGTAAGGAGTGTTTGTAGTAAGGTTCCGTTACCGTCATTGTTGCGTCAGCCTCTGAGCCTCGTAATGCGGTTCTCGGTCGTTTCATAAGTCCTCATTTGGCCCTCGGAGCAGTGTGAGTTTGAGGCCCCTGCTCTAAATGCTAAAATTCTCTCAACAAGAAACTACACTATTGCTACCAACCTTTTGAATAATTGGTGTCTGCCAGTGTTTTGCATGTGCATTGACGATTTTTATGTTCTTGGTCAGTTGTCTGTTCATTACAAATTCTTTGTGTAACTCCCAGAAACTCCACGTGGCTTCCAAATGATGCTTTGAATTTTCCTGCTCATGTAACCTTGCATGATGATTATACCAGTTGTTGATAATGTACTGATTGTGTTCTTACTAGGAAGTTTGCAATAAAAGCAATCAGCTGACTGAGAGTGCCTATTCCGCGGTCTTTCAACACTACTCCCAAGTTTCTCCTCTCACAGTGAGCTTGGCGGCTCGGTAACAAATGCCTCACGGATCGATATCGGGTCGCTGCCCAGTGGTTGCCGACCCCTGAGTTCCATAATATGGAAATCCGCGTTCAGTCCTCATTAGCCTGAGAAAGCCATTTCCTCTGCCGATATTAATGCCAGCACAGCACACCTTGTGCTAAAAATGAGCTAACTTCCACCGGGATAGAAACAAACGAAACGAAACAAAACAACACACATATTAAGTGGCAGTACAGTATGTTTCTGAAAGTATACAGAAAAATTTTAAAACCGTAACTCTGTCGCTGATGGCGCGGAGCCCGATTTGATGAAATCGGACAAGTAGGCTTAAAATCGGCCCGGGTTATACATTATGCGTGCAACATGTCAAGCACTGCCAATTAAGATATTCCTTTGTGTGAACTCCCTCACTGGAAAAACAAGGAAATTGGCCATGTGCCCCTCAGCCCATACACACCATATTTCTTTTGAGTTTGTGAAATGTTAAAAAAACCAAACGTTTTGAAATTTCCTGTAATTTGATTGGTATGCAAAACAGTGTTTCAGCGCTTGTCTGACACATTTTTGGTGAAAGAAAGGTGCCTACGTTATTTTTTGAAAAAAAAATTGGTCAAGATTTCTTTGCTCTCTCAAACATTGTGATTTTAGCTCTATGCAGCTGTCATTGTAAGACCCCGTTGTGATTTTCATGGCTGCCTTGCGTTTATATTATAAAACATTTCTACGCAGTCTCAAAAACAGTGGTAATAATTTTCTAATAAAGTTGCAATAGAAGTACATCTGTCCATTTTTGTTCATTAATGTGTAATTTTTTATGTTACTATCTAGGAAATAGATTTTATGCAAAATGCCAAGTAAAATTATTTAAAAATATGGAAATTTTGTACTATTTTTACATTTCGTGTCTTGCATCTAACATGACTTAACCAGAAACATCTGCTTGGTCAGTAAGTCTCCACAGCCAAACGTTTTAACGGCCCAATCTGACATTTTCCGACATGGTGAAATCCAGTTCTTTTTTATCGATGTAGCAGGAGCAGTATGCTATATATCCGTTACCACTATAGACTTGAGTTAAAGTAGGGTCTCTTACACACGAGCCGAATGTCCTGCGATGCTTGAAATTTTCAAATAATTAACAATTAGATATTTGTTTTATACACCGCTCATTCATCCTTGAGACCGGATAGACGCAATAATCACCGTTTTGAGCAGCCAGCAAGCCAACAAGTTCCTTTTAAGCGCAAGTACAGATGAATAGATATGATTTGCGTTTATCTCACGATACATTTTGCAAGAATGCTGTAAAACCGTTTCTAGGGAGGTTCTACTACTGCCATTATTGCGTCACCGTCATTGCTCAATGGCCACATGGTCATAACGTGGCTTTCGGGTCACTTTAAAGCTCTCTTAAATATGACCCCCTGAGCAATTTGAGTTTGAACCTTTGAGGTAGGTGTGTTACTGACTTACTGTCACTTACGCAGTGTGCCATCTTTGGTAGTAAACCTAGTATCGTATTCTGAATTTTAAAAAAACGTTATTAACGGACTGTATATAAAAACTAAATGTGCAAAAATATCCAAACAAATTTTTGTAACGCTTTAGCTATTTGTTTGAAGACCCTCTCAGCCCGCAACGGTTCGTCCAGGACTGCAATTTACAACTTGGCTGTGCTAACACGAATCTTTGTCATTATGTGACTACATTCAGCTCAGGCAAGAAGGTTCCTAGCTTATCCGTGATAATTATTTTATTATTTCTTGACATTTCATACGGTAGGCCGTTATACATGTTTTCTAATAATTCTACGAAATAGCTTACATATACTTCAAATTTATAACAAATTCACTTATATCCTCTTTTTCAAGTGCTGAGGATGAGATTGGTTATGATAAGTCCGTCTGCATTGTTGCGGCATGAACGTAAAATTGGTCTGTCTTTGTAAACGTCCGTGTTTTATTCCGCGTTGTGTTTTGCAGATGTGGAGGTGCGTGTTAAAGAGGGTGAGATGACAGTCCACATTCGTCCGCGCATGGTGCGTCTCCCCCCACCGTGCCTGGAAAGTTTTGGCATCTTTGACAATGTTAGTGTTCAATCGTTGAAGTTCAGCTGTGCATAAGTTAGTAACCTTGCAGTTGCGGTACTGTTACAGGCGATTGAAAAGTTTGCTGGTGAAGCTGAATTTTGCATCACTGAACGGTTCATCAATCTTTCATGGTGTCACATTTTGCCTACATTAAAACGTGGCCAAGTTGTACGCATAAGCCGCCAAATGCAGAATGATAACAACAAAGACACACCTTTTAAAGATTATGAAGGCATGCGAAAGTACTGGAAGAACCAGGTACGGTACTGATTTAAAAAGCGTCTCCAATGTCGGTTATCCTTATTTATGCCAATCTCTCGCGTAGACTTCGTAGAGAGCTGCGACTCTAAACCATAGGTGCAGGAACAAATTTTGGGGGTGCGAAATATTTTCGCCCGAATTTCCCCAAACTTGCCGAAAAGTTTTTGGGCAACTCTTTGCGAGTATTTCATCATTTTTGGGATGACCTCCAAGAAACGTCTTCATGTGATTCTCCCCACGTTGGGCGCCAATTTTTCACAAATCAAACAACGTTGGGCGCCATTTTTATCCAAATTTTTAGGTAGTTTGCCCAGAATTTCAGGTATTTTGCGAACATTTTCATAGAAATTGCCCAGATTTTCACGGATTTTGCCCGGATTTTTTACAAATAAAAACTTTAGGGATGCGCTTTCACCCCCGCCTCTTACACAACTGCTCTAAAGTAAAAATTGGCGTTATCTTTAAACTTTTGTCGTGGAGACATTCGGTTCTGGCAAAGTAAGTTTTCGTGAATACACTGTGCAGGCGCGTATCGTCAAAGTGTCTTGCCCCTTTTTTACTTTTCGAGAATTAGGCTTTATTAAGGTGCCTTGTTTCTTCTCCACTTTTCCAGAACTTGCTTAAACGAGTAGCTTGCAATCACACACCGTGGCCTTCGCGCTTACATTTATTTTGAGGTCCTGCGTCTTGTTTGGAACTGTTTTTTCTACCTGTATCTGCTTGAATAAATCGTTTTAATTCAAGGTCAAATACGCAGTCGTAAAACACGTAATTTGGAGAAAATGATGTCAGTCTTCGGGGTCAAGCAAAAGTACTTCCGGAAAAATGTGAATTATAGTCTCGTTTGTTTTTTTTTCACTTCCAGGTATATATATACTCCTTCAGTTTCTATCAATTTCTCAGCACTAAGTGCAAAATGAGGGATTTAGCGTAGCCATAGAACAATACGAGTTCAATTTCAACGATCACGTTTGATTTTCACAAAGTTCTATTGCTATGCACTGAAGATGATAACAGTTGTTATCGAAACGTTTGCAAGATGTCAGTTGTATTGTTTGCTTTGGCCGTAGTATTTATTATAAGATTTTCACAAAGTTTTTGAAATTAGTTATTTGTACTCGTCACGTCGAGAAGATGGTGGTAGAACAGAAACTGAGCGTTTGCGATGAAAAGAAAAATGAATGAATATGTTCATGACACATTATTTTTGAAGAAGCCCCTTTGCTCTTATTTCCAACATTTTTCTTTGATGGCTGGTGTTGTTCACAGCGTTTTTCTTAGTTGACTGGCAGTTTTACTGTTGTTTTCAGCGTTTTCGATATGACCAGGAGTTTTACAGTATATGTTTGTTTCTCAGCGTTTTTTAAGTTACACTCATCTTGATGCGTCACAAAGTCTTTTGGTTTTGAATTGCTTGCCTTGGCTAAGGTTGCTTCATTTCCGATTGAAAGTCGTTTAAGAACAATCCGAAACGTGTCGAAATAAACATGAACAATTCTTTGAATGCTTTTGTAGGTTTGATAATAAAATCTCATTTGGACTTATATATCTAGTGCTGGGTTTTCATGATTGCAGTCGACAAGAGATACGAAATATCTTTGATTTAACCCGCAGCAGTGTTCATGCTGTCGTTCTACTCTGCTGCATGTAATTCGTGTCAGTTTTATTGAATGCATCACGTCTTGATCTATGTGCATTTCATGAAAAGCATTTGTGACTCGTTTTCTTTCAAAATGCAGATGAAAAGCATTTTGTTTTGTCGGCAGTACGGTTATCTGCTACCAGTTGACAAATCGGATGTGATCTACTGCAGCGTGCGCTTCTCGTTTATCAGCGATCACTTGTTCACGTATCCGATGATATGCCTTCGATCGCGACACGCGCAGATCTTACCGCGCTGCGACGGCGCAAGCATTGTCAGGGTTGGTGAGCGTGCTGGTCAGCACAACGGTGTTCATGTTGAATCCTGTTTAAATGCAGCAGACAATTTTACTTTGCGATGCGAATGCCCACTTCGAAAGTCGTGCAGTAAACCACCGTTAAGTGAGTGAACCAGCCTTTTGAAAGCAAGGACCAACCTTTTTAAGCTGTACAGAAGTCTGCGGCCCTAATTACTTGCTTTGGCCGTAAAAGAGTTGAAAAAGATTGTAAAAATTATAGGTCTGGGTCCAAGTTTATTAAAGCCTTCTACCTCGAAAGCTCTAGCTTCTTCCAGCAATTTGCTTAAATCTTTTTCATCCTTTGCACGCTACATCCGGAATGTGTACTAGAACAAGGGTTCAAACTTTTTCTTACCGTGGCCGACCCACCGTCACACCAAATAATGGCACCGCGATCACCAACATTTTCTCATCAAATGATATTAATCATAGACAATCTAATTTTCATCTGGCTGTAAGTTATATTTTACAAAGATTGTCATTTTTACCGAGTCGACTGCTTCTGACCTACCAAGATTGTTTGCTGGGTTGCCTTCTAGCTAGTGCGTCGTAACTAATGGGTTAATTAGTTCTGTGCTAGAGCACGCAAACCGTTTGTGGGAGAGACAGGGCAAGTGCAGTTTCTAATTTGTCTCTATATTAATTTTTTTTGTCTCGCATGATTTGTTTATTTAAAAATCAATGTTGCTCTTAAAAGTATAAAACGCAACGAAGTTCAAGAACATTAGAAACGCTCTGGTGGATTTTAACAACCTATGTTTTCTCTGCGCTATACGGAGATTGCTTTCCACCCACACTGAGTGTTGCCTTCAACGTACTTGTGGTATTTGTTAATGAAAGCAATCTTGCTTTTTTGATAAAACAGACGTTTTGTTGTTCCTCTTGTGCTAGAAATTGGTGTTGTTTTCAGAGTTTCATCACCGCCTTGCATCAGAAAATGGACAAAATTTGTGGACTGCCCCTAACTTATTCTCGACAACCGTGCAGATTTACCCCCTCACTGACCAGCTCCCTGCATATTAGGGTAAAGACGCGTTTGGTTGTTTGTGTTTATTGCTTTTTTTCCGGATTTCGAGACCTTCCCACGATCTCATTTAAACGTAAGTGCTAAGACAGTGGTTCCCAAACCAGGGGTAATATGCGATTCTTTGGGGGGTAACACGGAAGCAAAACCATATTGTTCTTTATTATGAGCAATCACTGCAAAATATTGAGGGTAATAAGACATAATCGCTACCTTGATAAGGGTAGCGGCTCAAACAAGTTTGGGAACCACTGTGCTAAGCGATCATCATGCAGAATTTCTTTCGTTACTCCTTCACAAGAGCATGCTGGAGAACGCTAGTAGTTGTATCATCTGAGAACCAATCGAACTGTTTAAGCGTCAAAAAAATCAATGCTGAATGTAGTATTTCGTCGCTACGCTGTCGATACAACGCAGAATTATGTGCCGTACGCTTATATCTGTGTTTTCGCGCTGTATCGAAGTTGTGAGGTTTCTCTTTCGCGAAGCAACGTCTTTTCATATAGCAACCGTCAATTTTTTCCCTGAGACATTTCGGTCGTAGGAATGATCCTTTTAATATTTGAATTAGAAAAAAAATTGGCGACGCGTTTCAAACCTCATTCCTCAGTTTCGTTTGTTCTCGTTTTTTGCGCTCCTTTCGGAAGTCGCACGATTGGTCTCCGGTCTCCCCTTGCTTGCGCCGTGCGCTGCTTTCGCAATGCTGCACTGGTAGCGAGTCACTGCCAGCACCAAGCATGAATCCTTTCCTTACGCCAACCCATCAATGCCTAGCACGAGTATGGACAGGCCGCAAGTACCGTTTTTCAAGTTTTCAGCATGACCCGACCTTCCAGCTTTGGTGGGGCATGCTCAACCAACTGTACCACTTCACCGGTTCCACAATATTGCGTGGTTGAAGTTTGAAGTTTGGACAACCATTACGAAGAAGAACTTCAAAGTTTTTGAAAGTATAACCATTTGACCTGTCAACCCACTGACTCTTCACTGACAAACTTGCTTGAATAAGTTTTATTGCTTTCAGGGAGACGCTGACACCAATTTTTAAGCCAAATTGCAGTAAATGTTTTTTTACAAATGAAAATATCTTAGGATTACGAATGTTAAGAAATAAGAGCATCGTGTTCGTAGTATTTTAGCCGTGTTAAAATTCTTTCCTTGTCAATGATGATAATGAGAGATCGATCGATATGGCTTTTTTGAGGCCGATGCCGATATATCGGCCGATACCGATATTTCCAAAATTTTTAACTCTTGGTTTCTGCTTCATTATCAAAACTATGATGTATTTTATGCTTTGCCATTTTTTTCAAAACCTTAAAAATCAGGATTTATAAGCTAGAATTTTTTAAATTGCAGCAATTTCAATACTTGATTAGCCTAACTTGTTAGTATAGTATACACTGTTTACAATAAATAACCACAGTGCCATGAATAAAAAAAGAATGTTAAAATAACAAAGCAATAAGAATAGATCACTGAATGTAAGAGAACTGCCTACGGTGTTTAAACCCGAAAAAGCAAAAACAGTGCTTGAAAATTGAAAGATGCTGAACAATGAAAAGGAAGGAAGTACAAAATGGAGCATCAAGTTAAAGGAGGTTAAAATAGTACAACACTGTATTCAATTAACTATTGCCAAAAATGAAAATATTTCCGAAGAAAATATTTCCAAAACAGCAGTAACCTTTTTGGTCTTGGATAGTATGTTTGTTAACAGTTACTGTACCACATAAATCTTGTACATTTTGTTTTTGTATACATTTCACAAATCAACCTTTCAGACTCTTCTGCAACTCAGTGGGTTTTCAATTTGAAAGGTCAATCCAAGTCGTAAAGAACCAAATTTGGAATTTTGATAATTTTGATGTAATGTAACATTAAATAACTGCATGTCCTTAAAAAAGAAAAACTAGTTCCATTAGTTACTGCAACTGAAATAATGGCGTTGATATGAAA
>JGI24158J21664_10012785_pt1 | contig 11104 bp, 11 predicted proteins | sample Ectturendosymbi3_FD_21664 | JGI IMG/M metagenome (IMG submission 21664)
ACATCCCGTTCGTGGTGAATCACACAATCAACGCAACACCACCGGAGAGGTTGCAACAACATCCCCTCCTTTTCACAACGAACCACACCGATCGCACGTTCGTTGTGTGAAGGCTGAACTCGGCACGACCTCCACATCCTGGTCACAGCACCATTTTGTTGCGATCGGAAATCCCAAGCGGTATGTGCGCAAAGCTTCGCACCGTGGCAGCCAGCAGCAATAGAGATCACTCGACGAGATCACTCTATTATTGCTTGTTCGCGTCACATACATATATTTTTGTTCTTCGCGCACATCCCGTTCGTGGTGAATCACACAATCAACGCAACACCACCGGAGAGGTTGTAACAGTTTCCTTACCCTGAAATTCAGAACGTTTGCAGGGCGGTCACCTCACAGGCTCCTGTCTCTTCGTCCATGGTTCTGATGCGCTGCACATAACTGCGCCTAAGCTTACAACCTGGCTGTTTAAAAGGAGTTTTCTTTGTACTTTTGCTCTGAGTCTCTTTTCGGTCGTAGATCGAATTTTTTTAAATGACCAAAAAAATTAAGTCAATTCGGTCGTAATGTCTGAAAAGGTGGGCTAGTCAATACAGTATCGGCGAGTTTTAATACTGCTACGGGCAAATGACCTAAACGTCACAGCGAAAAGAAAATAGCTCTCGCTACAATCTAATTTTAATGAGATCACCTACAAACGCTGCTGCTTTTGCCGCTGCTCTAGTCTAAACCGTCAGTCATTTCTTACTCAAAGTAAGTTAGAAGAAAATAACCACTTATTGAGTTTCAGCTGCGACCAAAAGTTCTTCTGAAAATTTAAGATTGCCAAATCAGGAGCCGAGGAACAAACAGATGCAAATTAACAAGCAACAGAAGCTTCATTCACAAAAACCTGTTTAGTTTTAATAATGTCCAGATTACTTTACCTGTTCTGTTAGATTCTCCACTCTTTTCAATTCCATTAGGTGTGAATGAAACAAAAATGATTCAGTTAAAGGAACCCGTAGAACAACATTAATTATGAAACCCAACAAAATATCTTCTGCATTTTGCAGGGAAATACATATTCGCTGAAACTGACCGTCCCTGTAAGAAAAAGACATGTCCACCAAAGCAGAGGTCAAGAGCACATTGCTTTATGATTCATGCGTGTTGTCTCATTAACGTTTTTATCAGTGGATCAACACATTATTAAACAATTCTAACAGCTGAAAATGCACACGCCAGAAAGTTTTAAATCATTTGTTACTTGAATTTTTTCTTAACAAATATTTGATGCATTTGTTTCTGAAACGACAAATTTAAGAAAATATCATGGAAAGTACGTTAAATAATTGCATCCGTGCTGGATATGAAGGTAGATCAATACATCTTTTATTCCATTAGACTTTAGACCTGCTATGTCCAACCCGCGGCCCGAGAGCCGCATTGCGGCCCAGTCCAAGGTTTTGTGCGGCCCAGTTTAGTTTTTTGCTGTTGTATAAGTAGCCTACGTACCGACAACATGTCCTTATTTTGATAATCTTGAATTTGACATTTTTAATGCAGGTGGGCCTCAACGTCACTTTATCACATCTTTACCACGTGCTAGGAGATTTCCATGTGTCCACTGGCACCTTGGTGCAAAACTTCTTGTTAGTTTTCTGATTTCAACGCTTGATCCATTGGCACTAAACCTGCTTAAGAAATCAAACATTCGGAGTGTTTAATGGTGCCAAACACTCTTTACCATTGCAGTTAGGATTCGAAAACTTTCGATACTTCCGGTTAAACTAAATCTCGCTTGCTAAGATCTGAGTAAATCATTTAATGTGCGGCCCTCACTCAAATGTCATTCAAAGTGCTGCCCTTGTTAAGATAGTGACATAATTTTTGGCTCAGTAAGCAATTTGGGTTGGACATAGCTGCTTTAGACCTTCATGCGTTGCCCTATTAATGATCACCTGGAAACCTTAGGTGCTGTTTGGGACCTGGTAAGATTTAACTATGCAATTGACGTGCTTTTCGAGATGATATTGTTTTTTTTCAGTACCTGTATTTTATTAACACGCTACACCAAACATGGTTCTAGGACACAGCCACTCGGACTTCTGCCACCTAGTTTGAAAACTAATATGGCAGTTGTCCTTTATGGCGATTGTAGTATGTGGCATTTGTCCGGGTGGTTGCACCATGCTACGCCATTTCTGCAAAAAATGTACACGCTTGTGTGAAGGAAACATTTTGCCACACCATCGAAAATTGGTGTAATTTCAAGTGTTTTACACCATTCTAAATAGTGAAATTTTGCTAAATCTTATATGCAAAATGAAATATTTGACAGATAAATTTCATGTGCTTTTTTGCAAATCTCTGCAGGTGAAGTCCTAGCTGCTGACCTTCAAAAGACAAGCATGATCGACCGCATGTGAATTGAAGCAGTAAAATGCAAAGACATCTTAAAAATAAGTTCAAGACATCTTAAAAACACGTTTATAGAGGAAAAGCTCCTGAATTTTTCAAGCTAACTGCAAAGGAAGCAGAAAGAATAGATAGAACCCCCTGGTGTGCCACGCTAGAGAAGACTCCCACGCAGGATTGACAATGGTTCAGATAAAACGACTTACTTCACTTCAGCAAGTTTTTACTACACAACATTTAGACGTTGTTGATTTGATATTCAATAAAATAGAAGAGATATTTAGCCAAGAAACTTTGCAGTAGCTTTAACATTGAGCAAGTAATTTTAGCTGCAGCAAGAGGGAGAATGAATCTACTTTCTCTTTCAAAGATAGCACAATGGCTAAATTTCATGACGATGCCCTTGTAACTGAACTAAAACTTTTGAGGAACATATCATCTCCTTTTGTATCTGATACCTTCGAATCTGCACTTGATGTCAGCAGAGCTCTCATCTCTGCCCTAAGAGGAATTTACAGGCGTTCTGCAAGACTGTTACGGCTGTATTTGTTTGAGAGTATGAGTGTCAAATGCTGGAGCAGGGCGATCGTTTTCGTGCCTTCGACGGCTGAAGAACTAGTTGACAAACAAACTTACCAAGAGCATTTGAACCACAGGACGCTTTTTTGCGCATTCACAAACAATTGCGGTCATGACAGAAACAAATTGCGATCAAACAACACCAACAATGCGGTCATGCTTGTCCTCTGAAGGCCAGCAGCTAGGATCAGGTTGATCTCATAACAATACTGCAAGAATTCATGGCAGTAAATGATAGCAGAATTGACTCTTTTGGAAACAAGTTTGTACTGTAGCACAGTAACATCTATTGTTACTAGGGGGCGTTAACGTATTCCTTCATCAGAATTTTAGATATCTATTTTTTACCCCATCAGCATTTTGAAAACCCCTCTTACCTCTATCCTATGATGTAATATGTGGACGCTCCCTTAGCTTTGTGCATGTTGTATTTGTGTACTAACTTGTGAATGAATCTTGTGTAAGACTAAGAACAACTAGCTACATTTATGTGCTCACGTCAGTGTGGCGTAGGTAGATAGGGTGTTCTGTAGATAGGGGTCGTTGACGGCTTATAAAACATTGCATAAAATTGCTTAATGCTGACAAAAGTTAATGATGCCATTTTTAATGCTTGTGACGTCGCAGTTCCCAATTCAAACCACAAATATTTTCCATAGATTTTTTGACGTGCACTTGTGACCCCCACTTTGAAAAAGGTTCCTCTACCCATGTCCACGTTTGATGGACAGGTACGTCAGAAGTGTTTGGAATTTAGCGCGTATTATGTGCGCAGGAAAAATGTAAGCGAAAAAATAGGAAACTGTCATCTAACAGCACGTGAATACCGTGGCAGATGATACATACAGATCGTTATTTTTCGATTGTTGGGTTTTCAGAATTATCAATGTTGGTAAGGAAGATGAAGCAATTGGTTTGTGAAACATAATTATTAGAAACGAATGTACAGTGTCACTTCAGCAAAGTACACCTTCCAAAAGTTAGAATAAAGTCCTAATTTTTTGAAAACTTTCGCAAACATCACAAACAAAACATCGTTAAATCCTGGAAAATACAAAGTGATCCTAATTTTTTAACTGGCACTAAGCTGTTGGGATGCTGGGGAGTTGTACGTGTCTTACTTGAAAAGTAACACTGCCAGTGATTTACATGACAATGTTATTATTTATGGTCGTTCCCAAATTAGATATTTTGCCTCATTGTGTTATGTTTCATCAGGTTTTCTTACTAAGCTTTCCACAATTGTAATTTGTTTTCACTTTATCAATATTTGTCCAGGTTGGCCTCAAAATGCAGTTCTCCAAGGTCATGTCACTTTTACAAATGCTCCTGAATGTTGTAGTACTGCACTACTGGCGCAATCACAGCACCATAATTGAACAGAAGCTTCTATTGGGTCTGAACAGTGAAAAAAAGTGCAATTATGAAAAATTACTTTACAAGGTATGGTTGAGGCCAAAGCATTTTATTGCAGATAACATTTTTATGTTCTTTTGCAAAGCTTCAATGACATACTCCTCGGATATTAAACACTTGTGAATTTCACGAATGGACAGTAAGTTTCACCTGAACCTGTCCTTTTTCAATCAAAACCCTGGTTTTATATCTGCGTATTGTGATAAACAGAATCTTTGTTTTTATTAACATAAGCTAACGATGATGTATCAAATGCCAAATGTTTCAAGTTATTACGTGGCACGCTTCTGAGTTCAGTTGATACATGTCAAATTGAAATGAAATTTTCATTTCATCTCGTTGGTTGGCACCGCTTCGTATAAAAGGCTGTCTTTATCGATTCAACAGAAATAAGACATGAAACACAAATACAAACAAACACCTGCAATTTTATCAGTCGATTAGAGGTGAAGAAAAAATGTTTTACTACAAAGTCTGGTTTTCGCAATACGTTTATGAAATGAAATTAATTTCACCTATTCATTGCGATTAATAATATTTTTGATTGGTTTGTATAGAACTGGTTAGGCAAACAGAAGACTAACTGAGGTAACTGAGGTGGAAATTCTCAAACACGATTTTATTTTGACAAGAAATATCGCAATTGCTTAACCTGGAACAACACTGGAAAAATCCTTACCCAATCCAATCATCCATCATTTCCACTAGAGTGTGTGAAATGCAATAACCAATTCCGGTAGAAAAAACATATTTCACTCGTCTTAGTCTGTACCAACCCTGGAAAACACCAAATATATCATGAAGTCCCATTGATTCCAAATGAAGGTCATCATTAGCCATGTGTATAGCGGTTTATAGCCAGAAGCCGATGGCAGTTCATTACGAAATGATGGACAGTTTGGCTGAGGTAAAAATGACGCCTGGCCTAGTAATAATCTGTGAGGCTTGCACTAATATTGTATGCCGCAATTCAAGTTTAAAATCACCACCATATCTCTCAAAAACCAAATATTTAATGTTTGCTTTGAACCAGGAATGGAAAACCTTTTGTATTCGCAGTCAATTTGATATATTCAAGTTGTTTGCAAATACAGCTGATTTTCGAGTGCTCATCCAATCAAAACGTTTAGAAAACATGAGCTTGCCCGATCTGAATTTTTGAAAATTAATCTTTCTTCTTTTTGCATTAAAACGAAATGAAGCAAAAGTGATGATCAGCAGAATAGTTGTTTCAAAAGCTGTATTGCGCTACTTTGTCAATTTTAATCTTTTATGTAAACGTTGAGACTGAGATTTAGGCACACCTCGTGGGTGACTATTTCCTTGGAAACCATGTTTGATGTTTACTGTCAGTTTGCGGCAGACATTCGCACTGCAATCCAAATATATTATTTGGTGATCCTTAGCCTGGGTTCGAACGAGCTCCATATGTTGTTTCTTTCAGGATGTGGGTGGAAACAAATTCTATGCATCCACACAAATGAACACATATACGACAGGGGTCGCCAACCTTTCCCGAGTCGTGAGCCAAAATCAAACTCTGCAAGGTATGGCGGGCTGTACTAATTTTCCACCAACAATTCCGTTCCCTTTGCTGTTGTTAAATCTTGGGAATTTATGGAATTTTAATCAGATTATCCCCTGCGCTGTGCGGTTTCTCTTAAGTAGTTCCTCGTAAGTATTCAATACGAGAAGTTGCAAGGAGGCCAGATTCATGAAATATAATACCACTAGGCTGGCCATACAGTTACTAAAAATTGATAAAGAGGCTGCGGGCCGCATGATTTTGCTTGGCGGGCCGTAGGTTGCTGACCTCTGACATATGAACTGCACTTAAAAAATGTCTAGAAACAACGGCGTTAGGTTGTGCACAGTAATACCTTCACAAAAACCACTCAATTCACTTAGTTTTTGAAGCCTGGATCTTTAGCAAGATTAAGAATCGGTGGAATATAATAAGGACCTGACTGCCGCAGCGCAAACAAGTAACGAATATTTGACGATGGCGTTTGTTTGCTTTAGCCTGGCCATGAGGTGTTGCGCTAGGAGAGGAGATATTGATTCTGTTGAGGTAGCTCTCGTCACCACAGCTCATGCCTGTGCGTTCACAGTATGCTGTAAAGTCTAAACAGCTCTCTTCCATTCATCTAATTCTAAACAATCCAGATGCAAGATTCATCATTGAAACCTGATACCAGGTCGTTCATAGCCGAAAAGCAAAGGCGCTTCATTACGAGATGATGGGCAGCTTTGAGCAAAAACAAATTGCACTAGGACTGATGCCTTGTCACAAGCTGAACAAAGGGGAGAAAAAGTGGACAAGTGAATTCTAACAAAGCTTTCGAAATGTCCAGTACATACCGGGTATCCCCGGTTGCCAACATTCATCATCAGGTTTACCAATTCTTAGTCCGTTCTACAGAATCGGACCAGCTAGCCCAACCTCCCACCAAAATAGCTCGGAGGAGTAGTATAGGTTCGAATCGGCAAAACATGAGTGTGGTCAACAAAACCAGGAATGCATATTTTGACAAAAACGTGTTGATGTACGATTGTCGGCTTAACAAGTCTTCACGAGAGGATTCCGATAATCATGTTAATAATGCTCTTGAAAGCTTCTCCGTGACAAGCTTTTATGAAATGCAAGAAAATACAACAATAAATGAACGATAGCAACGGTAGAAAAGCAAAACTATGTGTCGAAAAAAGCAAACGGTTGTCTTCAAGGTTAAGCTTCGTTCTCAAACTGAGGTAACGAAAAAAAACGAACGAGGAAACATAATGTTATAGGTACTGCAGTAACTATGAATAACACGAACAGAAACATCAACCACTTGCATGTCACACAAAAGAAATCAGCGCAAAACTAATCAGCGCGTTGTATCCACAAACCGCAGAAGTTAAACAGTAATTTTGATTGCACTGCATATAAACACTATGATCCTTATATTTGCTGACATCAAACCAGGCCCGTCGCCAAGATTTCTCAGCAGTGGGGGCCAAAACCACAAGAGAGGTCACATCTTTTAAATACAAAATTGGATGTATGCAGCAACCGGGGTACCAAACATGAAATGGGGGGAGGGGCGGGCACCACTGGCATCCCCGCTTGCGACGGTCCTGCATCAAACATGATTTCGCAGTATTCGAACAGAATAATTTGCTTACAGTTAGATAAGGGACACTTCTTCTTCCAAGATAAACGGGATCCGAAGGATTGTGTTTGTTTAAAACTTCGAGCAAACGAGGTACGTTGACGTAAGCATCGTCATCGAAACGGCACCACCACTTGTAACTGTTCCCAAAAAATAAAGCAAAATTATTTAGAACCAGCTAATACGTTACACTCATAAGCGTATAGATCAGTGTCTTACAGGAGGGGCGAAAACCTCTGGCCGTGAAAAGATTGCCATTGCCTTGATTTCCGGCGCCGATTGCGATCTTGGCTTTTTGTAGCGAGTGCGTCTTCACAGTCCAAAAAGAGACACAATTTACTTAATTTCTCAAATAACAGGGTCCCCACTCGTATTTAAAAATCATTTTCAATACTTTTTCAATACTAAATTAAAAAAGTTCAATACCATTACTTCTCTTCATTTTTCGAATTTCTAAATCATGAAACTCATTTTTACACATTGCATAACAGTGCATAAATAAGTACTTTGCTTTCAGTAAAATTCTGCTCAGATTTTTCTGATTTCTTTTCCATTTAGCATTTCCGTACTTTTTCATACTTAATGTACATTTTGGCCAAATTCAATACTTTTTCAAGGTCTTGAAATCCAATTTTGAAATTCGGTTCATTTTAGGATACTTTCAATACCACGTGGGAATCCTGAAATAAAATAAAGTTGACATCACTGTTTTAGAAACGGAAGTATTCAGAGAACGTCAATTCCATTATTTCCAAATTTACGCGTTTTACTCCACAATCTCTTTTACTTTGGCTGCACTGGCTCCCAAACCCGCATTCCCATTATAAATGACGAAAACGTTTTCAATTCGCCTGATTGCATACTTCGTAGTGTCAGGTTGGCAGCCAACTCCTTCCGCCAAGCCTTGCACGCCTGTTGCTTGCATCGTGGATAGTATTCCTTGGGAGTTATTGGTTGCACATGTTTTGCAGATGTAAGTAAACTCATAGCGGACTTTGTCCGTAAGAAAACTTTCAACAGGGTTTCCTGTTTCCGCGTATAAACTAGTATTGTGGAGCCGGAGCCTGAAGCCACTGGCGTTCAGAGGGGGGAAGGGCGAACGGGGCGCCGGCCTCGGGCATCCAAGGCAGGGGGGTATCCAAAGAGTGAAATTGCAAACATTGAAATGCCGTAACTAGGTGATTTTTTTATTGTAAGTCTACTAATACATGCTGTATGGATTTAATTTTACGAAGCTTGTTTTGTTGTCAACACTAATTTTTACACATTCAATGACAGTAATTCTAGGCTTCTTCATTACCAGGGGCTTTTACTCTAGGTGTGCGGTGCACACCGAATTAAACACATACACTGTGACTTGTTCCAGATCGTGCGATCAAGGGAAAATCACAAAAAAGAATCGAAAGATATCAGGGTTCAGACAAACCCGCATTTTTTTAAAAAAACAACCCTCCTGTTTCTTTTTATTCCGGATGTTTTGGGTGTTTTGAAAAGAAACAAGTTTTTGTACTTTACAAAATAACACAAAAAACCCATTCTGAATCGTTTTTATTGCATCATTCAATATCACTATTCAGAATTACACAATAATAACTTGTTCTACCTATTATGGCATTCACAATTGAAGGTAAGAAATGTTGACGATAGAGAAATATACCCCATCTTTGTTTTCGCAAAGTGTTGTTGGTCAATTCACGCCAAAGTGGTAAGGCTTGGCAAGAATGCGCACAACAAACAGAGAATAGTCACTCCCACACAAACTCTGCCGTTTCACGTCAAGTTTATGTACATGCCCTGCTAGTGTTGCATCCTCTCCGTTGGCGTTGCGTTGATTGTGTGATTCACCACGAACGGCATGTGCGCGAAGAACAACACCCATATATAAGTGGCGCGAACAAGCAATAATAGAGTGATCATGGCATGTGAACTCTATTGTTGCTTGCTGCCACAATGTGAAGCTTTGCGCACTTGCCACTCGGGCTTTCCGATCGCAACACAAGTTCAGCATCTATATAGTGTATTTTTTTCAATATATGTATGGTGTGGTATGGTCCAGCAACAGCTTGGATGCAGAGAAGGCAGAAAAATCGGTTAAATTTTACCGATTTTACAGAGCTGAAGATGACAACCAGTAGAATTTACTTAAAATGTTCGAATCATTCTTCTCTTTTTTTCAAGTCCATAAAATTTCGTTGCTGTTCGTTTTGTTTCATTAAAAAACAATTTACAGTTAACTCCACAAGTGTGCTGCTTATTTTACTTTTTACTTCATAGTGCATTTTTCAAAGGAAAAGTAAAATTGGGTTTCATTGTTCATTTTTAAGTAAATGGGCTTTTAAAAAACACGTGTGATTTATGTCGATTGGGTCCAATTACATCAACACTGAAGATAACTATGGACGTTTGATTGATTTTCTGAGCCAAATTTCAAAACTGTCCTATTTCAACGTGCTTGATTTAGCTGATTTTATGATGCATCACTAGTTTCCCGTTTCGTTTTTTGTGCTAGTACAGTCGCACACATGTGCTTGCAATATGTGCTTCGTTTCGAGCTTCGTCATTAATTGGCAGTTCAGGCGGATTGATCGTAACGGCTCGCACAAGCCCGTATCTGTTCTTTCTCCTTAGTAATTGTACATATAACAATCACAAATTAAAAACAAAAATTTTCTTGCGTACGTTATGCACATTCTCAATTCTTGTGTAGTTTACAAGGTTCAAAATGTCAATCCTGGGTGCCCGCCGTCCCAGCCGCATACCTTCTGATGTCTAACAAACTGCTCTTCGACGAGACATTCGCGCAGCATTGTATTTTTGCAGTTGTGAATTGCGCTGACGTAGCACTGAGTGTGTTCTACTACACCCCTGTTTTGACACGTTGCCGGATATATTTGCAGTTATGAACTGCTCTGTCTTAGGATACCGCTGATAATTTATGTTCATTACAGTGACACATTGTAGCCTACAACAACGAGTAAAGAGAATACGTGAAGAATAATATGCACAGAGACACCGGACAATGGAGGCATGGCAAGGGCATTTCCCCCTCTATCGTTTCAAAAGAGGGGTAATGGGGCCGGAGGTGCCTTTTCATCATTGGTGCAGGAGCAGGCAAATTTTTAGGGGTGCCAAGGATTTTTCCCGAATTTCCCCAAACTTGCCCGAAAAGGTTTTTGTGCAACTTTTGCCTACAAATTTTCTCCCACAAAGATCGATAAGATCTTTTTTTGGTTTGACCTCCAGAACAGGTCTTCATGTGTTTTTCTGCAAACCTTGGGCGCCATTTTTTGAAATCAAGCAATTTTGAGAGCCATTTTTACACGGATGTGTGGTGAATGTATGATTACCTTGTCCTTGCCACGTAGTGACGCCTGCAATCTTGCAATCCTTAACTGTGCCCCTGTGTTCGCCCCGCGGCTGTTGCGTTGTGCTTGCGGTCTCGTAATGCAATACTGCAAAGTGTTCGTTTAGTGCAGTTTGCCCGCCCTGGGAAGCATTTGATCAGTTACGCTGTTGTGTTTGTTTCAGCGTTTCATTGCTCGCTTGTTCAGCTC
>JGI24158J21664_10012786_pt1 | contig 11104 bp, 7 predicted proteins | sample Ectturendosymbi3_FD_21664 | JGI IMG/M metagenome (IMG submission 21664)
ACAGTTCTGGACGATGAGACAACCGAATGGCTGCTCAACACCTGCCCTGAGATCTAGTGCGGCCAAGCAGTGGTTTGAAGAACTGACTCAAAAGAAGAAGCAAGTGAAATAGAAGATTCATTGCATGTTGTACGTTTTTTTAGTTGTGCTACAACGGTTTTATCGCCCGAAGTCCGCAATTAAACGTCTTCACAAGCATGAATATACGGCAAAAGCAATCAAGCGGAACAACGCACCAAGCAACCGAGATGATGACCTCACGTACGTTACGTCATCATCAGAAACCGCCTCCGAATCCACTGAACATGAACAGTGGGGAGTGCCAACATTGGTCATGGAAATGAAACAAGTTTGCGAAACTGCCACACAACAGACTTGCCGATCGAGTTCAGTGGTCTACACATGAAGGGTAACCGGAAAACCTGATCTAACTTTACTGCTTATGTGTGCTCGCTACAAAAAATCCTTTTATCTCGCTCAGAGGCAGAATGGGTTTTGCTAGAAATGATTTTGTAGCGGCTGCAGGCTTTCTTCCCGCAGTGTGGTTTTCGTGAATGCAGCGCAGATTGGTTGACCGAACTCAGCTCTCGTGCGCGACACGCTTTTCAAACCACGAGGCTCGACACGCGCGAGAGGTGAGGGCCACGGTGTGATTCACAAAACGCCCTGCTTGGCAAAGATTTTTTTACTCAAAAGAAATCTTTTCACTCGCTCGCGCTTGTCTAGCCTTTAAAAGGCGTATCGCGCCATCGCGCACAAATTTGCTCGCCTTAATCTGATGATCAGCGCCTTCGAGAGGAATTTCACCATTACGCTGTCGAAGTTTAACAGAGTTCACACTCGGGTTTGAATATTCCCACAAGCGTTGCATTGACTCTGAGCAGGAGTAAGCCGTGTAGCGTTGCGGACACCGTCGTCTTCTCGCCTTGCTTGGCAGGGGCGGATTCAGAGTGGGGCGAAGGTCCCCGCTAAACTTTGGAAAACAGCATTCGCTATATGAGGCCATTTTGATGTCCATTGTTTTGCCACAAGTGTTGTGAAGCATACTTCATCTCTCTTACAGTAGCGAAGCCGTTGTAACACTTGACTACCAAATATTACTGAAATTCCAGACAGTTTCTTTTATGCCTTTAGCGCCATCGTGGAGAATTTCGTGATAGTTTCTTTCTCAAGAAACATTGCATTCTGCATCCGCAATATTATCGTTGACTAACAAGCTAAATTTGTGCTTCTTTAAGTTAATGTTTTGGTCAAGGTGATTGCAATTTCGGGTGTGATAAAACCGTGTACCTGAAGCTACACCCAGACATTACGTTTTTGATACCCCGCAGTTGCGCATATATTCACTCACACGGCAAATTTGGCTTTTGGGCCTAAATCGGGCTTCAAAAATAAATGTCGGACTCGGGCCGGGTTCGGGCTTCATAATGGGGCCCATTTACAACTCTGCTCTGTTCAGAACAGAGAGCCTGTTGTTGCACGCAGAAGATTTTACTCCTTCAGGAAGGTAGTTCTTGCTTTTGTAAAACATGCATGATGTTATCTTGAAGTTGAAGCTACACTTTTTGTATTACCTGCATTTTAATACTCACGAGTTTCATCCGATGTTTGATAAAATTATGTTGTGTAGATGCACAGCTATACTTGCTGAATTTCGTAATTAGTAACAGTAACTGTTTGAAGCAAGCACCAAAGTAGGTGGTTCAGAAAACTGTCACATTTCATCACCAAGTACCACATAGCTGGAGGGGTGTGTCAAATGCTGCTGGTTGTGATTTATACAACGCCATACTGATAACGCAAACAGCTATGTCGGAAATTTTGAAGTTGTCTTAAGAAGATAGACCATCTGATCGATAGCAAACACGAAAGGTTTTTGAAAAGTCCCCAGTCAACAGCTCTCCTGCTTCAGACGAAGCAGAGATGCAAAAACTGATCAAGGACACTAAGTTTAGGCATATATAATTATTATATAAGCTTGTGCGTGTGTAACATTATGATATATGTGCGGTGCTTACAAATGAAGAAAATCATGCGTATGGAAACGTTTTGACTGTTGCCCTGTTGTTTGACTTCAATGCAATCAGATTTAAGAACTAAGTACCATTCGCGCATTCCATGTATACCGTCATCATCTTTACTGCAGAATTATCGTGTTATTTGTGGTCATATTCAAGGAACAACTCCACGTTCAACGACACGAAATTTCATGAAACTGTTTCTGAAACGACAACTAGCTAGGCAGTTTTCGTGGACGGCACTTGGATCGCTGAGAAAACGCAACAAGTTATCTCTTCAAGATCGCGAAATCTAAGTTATCTTCATAAGCGAGTCATGTACAGCAGCATTAATATTTGTTTTTCAGTGCATGAAGTTTTAGCAACAGATTGTGTGTTCTGTCATGCTAGCTTTCATAATTCAGCAGTGTAGTGGAAAGGCTTAGTGTTTTTGTTTCCATATGTCAGGTTGCTTAGCAACAGATGGTGCTAGATAAAATAATAATTTTGTGTTGCCATCACAATTAACAGATTGCAAAATTTTACCAGATTATCTCAGTAGCCATTGGAAAATTTTAGAATGTTGTACAGAGATGTATAAATTTTTCGATGAGGCAGTAAACAAGGACTGTATGAAGGAAGGATTACTTTAAGTTCTGCCTGACAGCAAACTGTAAACTGTGCTGTACACAGAACTCGCTAATGAGATATTGCGTCGTATTTTTATTCTGGATTTTTCTTGATTGACTCTTTACAAACACATTTATGTTTCACATGCTGGGTCGTACCGAGGTTAGATGGCGCCCGGGGCAAGCAGAACCTGAGCTCTTTCAGAAGCAAATTTACTGTATTGAAGAAATTACTTGCGACGTTGTTGGGACTTTTCGGCGCCCCCCCCAGTGAATCGGCGCCCGGAGCATTGTGCCCCCCTTGCCCCCTTCGTTACGACCCTGCTCACACGACAACAAGAGATGCTTTCACGTATCATATCGACCACTCATAATAAAACTGATTATCATTCCGCAACAGTTAATAAAACTATCCTTGGCTCGATGTCCAATGCAAAACGTTTTATACTATCCTTCACAAAAGCAATACTATAAAAAAATTGCATTCCACGAACAAAACAACAGTTTTAGATAGAAACAGCAGCAACCTGTTTGAAGGTTCATGATGCAGAGGTCGTTTGAGTCCCAGAGCCTTCGATAGGTTACCTGGAAATGTACAAACTTTTCGATGAAGCACTAAATGGCGCGCATGTTGTCGTTTTTGCGAAATCTTCTGAATTAAAACGTCTCAATACACAAGACTACAATGGAAGATGTAATGAGCACGCCACATCTGCTGAGATTTTAATAACGGCCGTAGATGTTCATGCTATAAAAGACCTTGTTGCCGTAATGTTTGGCATCAGTCTTGACGAAACGCCATGTTCGAAGACTCCAGGAAATACGTCGCTACCATTCTACGTCGATTCGCGTGATCTCACGTAAAATATGACGTAACAAGAATTAAACAAATATTTCTCTACAATCGCAGGACACTGTTTTTCTGCCTCCCATGGTTTTTCCTCCCTATAACTGATTGCACTGACGTCTGCTAGCTTCAAGAAAAACGGAATTTAAAAAAATACACAAAGACTTTACACAACTTTCTCAAAAGCTCAAAGATTTTTGTCAGCACACGTTAACCTACATAGCAAGAAAGTTTACGAAAGAGTAAAGAAATGTATCCTTCGATTCATCAGCCCAGTTAGATTACACTGCTGTAAGTAGTATAGACCAGGGCGTCTCAAACGTTTTTGTTCTGCGACCCATTCTATAAAACGTTATTTATGCGACCCTTGGTGGATATCCTCACTAGATGTTAACGATACGTGTAAACGTCTCATCACAAATCTCAAGAGGAAATTTTTTCTGTGGCGAAATCATACAAGTGCATACAATCCACGAAAGCAGCTACACAGTAATAAAACTACCACGTAATGACAACAGTAAGGCGAAAAAAATTAACAAAAATACAATTCAGTTTATTGAAATTGTCAAGCACAAGTAATGGGATGGATGCACTTGATAATTTTCACACATATCAATCATTCGTAGATTGATACATGACAACGTAGGACAAAGGACATTCTTAACATTTTTCAAAAAGGATCAGTTTTTGGACTTCATGATTATCAATTTTGAGAATACCGCTTCACACAAATATGTTGTGCAAAAGTCCAAAAGTTTATGAATGGCTAGATCAGAAATGACTGAGCATTCATTTCTTGCTCTTATCCAAACATGACATAAACTCTGTTTTGAAAATTCCCGTTGCAAACTTCTGTCGTTTAATAACTCCACAAACTCATGGACATGGCAGGTGTGTGGCCTCCTAAAATATTAACTGTGTACGGTTCATTGGTTTGTGGATGCAATTTTCCCTGAATCAAAGTCCAAGGTGCTTCTACTGCATGAACTTTACAACTTTAGTCTAAAACTACTCGGCGTGCTCTCAAAGCAGTTAGCCTAGCCCCTAGACTACACCTAGAGTTCTGAACAGCAGCATTCCTTCCGGGTCGGAATGAATGCAGTAAGGTCAATATTGGTCAGTACGTTAAAAAAATCATGATGTAATAACGCTGTTGTACTTTGTTGATAATTATTATCATTTGCTAGCTCAGGCAGACGTCCTAGTAAACCACTGCCAGCATAAAGCACGACATTGCCCCTAAAAATGCAGTAGAAATAGATTCACTGTAGGCCTGCTTTTATTTTTCTTGTAAAGTTTACAAAAATTGTCTGATTCGTCAAGCCAATTTGTTTCGCGACCCCAAAATTACATTTCGCTACCCCAGTAGTGGTCGCTACCCACAGTTTGAGAAGCCCTGGCATAGACCATAGATGAGTGCGCCAAGTAAAAAAAAGTCGCAGTGATGGATCCCCGTCTCGGTCTCGAACATCTCAGTTCTTATCCCGATCTCGAAGCCTGCACGTCTAGTCTCGAGTCTATTGTCTTCAGGGGGCAATTTTGCAATCAGTGGTTCTCAACCAGGGCTTTGTTAGCGATCCACCCCTAGTGTTTGCTAGGGGTCCATGCACACCTGCTTTAATGCTCAGTGTTATATCGTGGCTAGCTTGCCGCAGTTTTGTTGTACAGTGACGTATATCATCACTCACACTTCACTGGCTAGACCAGTGGTTCCCAACGGGGATCCACAGATAAATTTTATAGAGGTCCATGACCTGTGTACGTGTAAGATCAAAGCAAAATAGCGAAATACCAAACTACCCGCCGTGATGGTCTATAGTTTGTAAAAGTCAACGAATCGAACGGAATCTATAATCCAGGCTTCAGGGCAACACCAGATCTGGCTCATGTGAACCACCACATGTTTATTCATTTCATCAAAGGTATCCAGTTGCAATTATCCCGCCCTTAGCAACGCTTTTTACACACAATTCCATTCATTACACATTTCGATTGCTACGCAACAATCTAATTTTGTTACTTGATAAGTTCGATGAAACATTGGTGATTTTCGGCGCGCAAAGCGGATGACAGCCTTTTCTATTAGAAACCACTTGGACGTAACAGTATTACCTGGTTTTATTAAAACGGGTCCACAGCTTTCAGCCAAATCGTCAAAAGAGTCCATGGGCTAGACATTGTGCCAGACACAATGGTTTGGTGCGAACTGAGACAACCTATCAGTACCGTGATTGTTACGTCATAATCTGATGAGGGATTCTTACACAACGAAACAAGCTCTATCCTTGCGGCCTGCTTGCTTCTGCTTTCATCCTTTTGCGATGATTCAAACNTGTATTTATCATTCANTAATAATTGTAAGTCGCAGACTAGTGACGTACACAAGTCAAACCATCACAGTTCATTTGCACTGGGAAACATGTTTCGTGTATGTAAACACATCTTCAGTCCTACGAAGCACAGTGAGAAAATCTTACAAGCGAAATGTTGATACTGAAACAAGCGTAAAGATTTGCCAACCTGTATTCACCAAAAAAAGTCAGACCTCGTCCAAAAAAGAACAGATAGCAGTTTTAATACATATACACATAACACATGCATAACCAAACACAAAATAGACATTAAAACTCGTCAGAAACATTGAAATAGTACAATTCCAATCTTTAGAAGCATTTCCTTTCCCCGTAATTACACTGTCGTGCATTTGTTTCTTATTAATAATATGGAACGTTTTAGGACAGCAGTAAAATCTTTGCAATATTCTTTGCACCCTGCAATGGTCATAGACTCTCATCAGAAGAGATTTGTAATGAAGATGTAGCTCAGACAATGTTTTGCCAGAGCCAAGCCTTTCCGACAGAAAAAAACAGATTTGTCTGGCTGTTTTTGATTTTCAAAAAAAGCCAAAGGTGTTTAAAAAAAGCTAGAATTTCAAAATATAGCTTCAAACAAAGTCAAAGTGGCAACCCTGGGGCGCCGCACTGCGGTGAAGTTGCGCCGAGTCACGTGATGATTAACTGAGCGTAACGGCTGTCGAAAGTAATAGAAGCGTTTTACGTTTAACGAAGTCTGCGCAGCCTGTCAAAGCTGGTACATTTCGATGAAACAAAAGAATCAATTAATCTGGCTTGGTTAAAAAAATATCTTGGTTACACTCTTGCTAAGACACAAACAAACCAAAGGTTTGGGCGTACAATGTAAAACAAGTGTTCAGAGTTTTGGCAGCAGGGATTGCCTCCTCTGATCGAAATCAAGACAAGATTTACTGAGTTCTAGCAATGGCGATTCTAAGGGGGGGGCCTGGGTGCATAGGTGTAGGAGCAAGGAAATTTTTGGGTGTGCAAAGGATTTTTGCCCAAATTTTTTCAAAAAGTTGTCGTGAAACTTTTGCCGACCGTTTTTTTGGTGTGACCTCCGAAAAATGGTTTTCACTTGTTTTCCTGCGAATGTTGGGCGTCATGTTTGTATCAGAAAGACACTTGGAAGAATTCGCAAATCATATTCATTTAGTGAAAATGATTTAAAATATGAAATAACTTTGGCAAAGAATTTACTTCGGAAGCAGTCGAAGCTGCGTATATCGCTCGAATAATTTGTTTCATTTGTAGCTACTTAAAAAGTTGCGTTTGGTTGTTACTAGAAGTTGTAACTCTTCCCGTCACCAGCGCTTCATGTGAGAAAAATTTTTCAAATATGAAATTAGTGAAAACATTTCCCAGAAATTCCATGAGCAGTGAAAGATTGGGTAACATTGACCTGCTTTCAGTTGAAAGGGCACGAGCTGAAAAATAGATTTAGATGATTTCGTTGATGAATTTGACAGCTGATATGACAATCGAAGGATTAAGTTACATTGAGTTGATAATGATATAAAACTCTAACGTAGACTGCGCAGGAATCTGTATGAGAATTATATTGATCATTGTCTCTTTGTCTATCCTTTTTGGTTTAGAGTTAGTGCGTGTTTCGTGTATGACAAGACAGTCATAAATCAACGCAGGGTTGAAAAGTCAGCTTTTGAGAATCAGTCAGAAGAAAATTCAATGTGAATATTAAAATGAACGACTTTGTCGAGAATATTCTGCAAAATAAGTTTTACGCCTGCTGTTACATCTTGCTATCACGTGCACGCCCTAAAACCGATGCCCACCTATCTGCGGCGCTGCTATGCTACTTTAGGTGCAACTGATGCCGAAACCTCGCTGCTGTTAACTGTATATTGCATTGAATAGTCCTCACCCTATCCACGCCGCAGATGGGCATTACACTCGTAATAGTAGTTGCATAATATTGTTATAGTTACACCACAATCACAAAACGTCCATAAGCTACCACAAAAACGGATTAGTCAGTAGTCACCAATCCGTTGGCAGGTGGCTTATTTTTTATGTGCTTTGCAGTTCAATTTGCAATGCACTGATGATGACAACAGGAGTTATGCAAACGTTTGCAATATGTCGTTTGTATCGTTTTCTTTGGCCGTGATTTTCATTATAAGGCTATTCAGTACTTCCGCTTTCGTGTGCCAAAAATATTTCGAAAAAATTTTCTGTATCTGTAATTCAAGCTGTTGACTGTCTGCCTTATCTTCTGGAGACGATACAACACAAAAAGGTGTCAGAAAATGCGTGAAGATCGACGAAGCGCTGGAGTGTTAATTGCGTTTTTCTCGCAAAAATAGAAAAGTTTGGCAATTTTCGGGTGTCGAGTCTCGGTCTCGAAATTCCAACCCAATCTGTGTGTAGAAGGTTGAGGTACCGTATACAGTCGTGATAAGTCATACATGTTCACACCCAAAGTGACATATTTTCCACGTACCCTGAAATTGATCGTTAATCGAAAAAGCTCAGTGTGGCTAAGAGGCCACCAATCAGCGGGTCATAAAATCAAAGGATGAGGTGAAAAGACAAAGTCAAATTTGTTATTTTTTGAGGTTGCACCGAAACGCCCGTTAATATGCGAACCCATATAACTGGTTGAAAGGAATGAACATATTGTACTATTTATTCCATTTTAAAGCAGTAATGATGTGTACGTTTTTTTGAAGAAGAAAAAACGTAGGTTTGAAGTCATCGTTAGATAAAAGCATGGGTGTCACGAGAATCAGCGAAAAAAAGGTCTTGGCAGCATAAACATCCAACACAATGCAAAAGAGCTGTTAAAAATCTTTAAATGCAACACAGGTGTGAGGATTTTTTGACGATTTGAGGCAGACAGTGCCGGATTAACAATAGTAGCAAATGTAGCAATTGCTACGGGCCGCAAGATCCTTTGTTTTAAACTTGTTTTTTATTATATGCAAGGGTTGATATTACAATTTTGCAACCCGAGGCAAACTCTCAGAAAGGGGCCCTATATTTTACACATGCTATACAGAAACTGCATTCGCTGAAAGTAAAATAAATTTTTCATTTGTGTGGGAATTTGCTTCTGGGCGAAATTGCATTTCACATTTGATTTATCTCGTTCTTTGTCTGCACATAAATTTGTTCAGAGGTCCCTTTCGGCATATTTGCACATAATTTTTGCTTTATCTTAAAAGACATACGACTTACTTCAAAATTTACTGCACGTTCTGGAACGTGGCACTGTGTTAAAAGTGTTAAAAATATTTTCATTGCTGTGACAATCATTTGAAGGGAGTAACTACAGTATTTGGATATCAATTTTGCCATTTTTGAACAAAAATTGTAATGTTGCAAAAAATCTTGACGTGATAGAGAGAAACTGAGTTCATTTTTTAAATCAGCAGCCTCGAAACATTCAAAATCAGTTCACAGATCTGAAACAACTCAAAAAGTTTTTTTTTTGTATACCAGTGTTATTACATCAATTTGTCCTGGTCTATGAGTTGCATTACGCTTTTGGTACTTTCAAAATGATTTGGCCGGTGGTGCCAAACCTAGGGTTTTGTCCCCAGATCTGAGGCTTTCAATGCGTTTTTGGGTTTTTCTTCTGAAGATCTGGAGTTTTTAGAATTTAACTGCGTAGCGGTGATTTGAGATAGTACCATGATCTTATTTCTCTTTGTTTTATCAAGGTACCTTAGTCTTCAGCATAACTGATGAACAAGCAACTGACACCGTATGAGATGTAAATGAAGCAAATCAAAGAANAAGATAAAATGGTACACAGAGCAATTATGAGGCAGCGTNGTTGAAAGATCCAGATCTCAAAGGTTAGATACAGAAATACGCTGAGAATCACAGGTGTAGGCGCAGGCAAATTTTTGGGGGTGCGCAGGATTTTTGCCCGAATTTCCCCAAAACTTGGCCAAAAAGGTTTTGTGCCAACATTTCTCCCACAAAGAGACAATGAAGACCATTTCTTGGGATGACCACCAAAAAAAGGTCTTCATGTCGTTCTGCAAACGTTGGACGCCATGTTTTGAAATCAAACAACGTTGGGCGCTATTTTTGCCCAGACTTTCAGGGATTTTGCAAAGATTTTCACAGATTAGCCCAGATTTTCACGCATTTTGCCTGGATTTTCAGAGATTTTTGACAAATCAAAACTTTTGGGGGTGCGCTTGCACCCCCGCCTTCTACACCACTGCTGAGAATGAAAATTCATTCATTGCAAATGCCGCCAGATCACCGTCAGAAATGCAAATAATTCAATGCTACTGCGATATATTGATTCCGATAGACACAAAAGTACTTTAGCAAACTTACAGTATTCATGCACTCGCACGTTTTGTGACTCACAGATGCCCAGGTATGGCAGATAGCAGAAGGATTCACCTAACTTTGTGTCTACCTTGTGTTTTCTGTTTAAATCTGTTCTTTTGGTGAATGTATATGGTTTTTTTCAAAAAATCTAATTGGAAGCCCTGGATTTGACATCTACTCACTAGTCATTGGGTAGTGTACTTGGAATCTTCGTTTACAAATGCGGGAAAGGATTTGCACATTATATTTAACTCTCATGGGGACCAACTGGATTGGAGAACGATCATTTTCTGAACTTAAGATGGTCGAATGGACAAAAGAACAACATTAGACAAAACAAGCTGAACAGCATGATTTCAAGGAGTATACTATAGAGCAGGGGTCTCGAACACGCGGCCTGTGGGCCGCATGTGGCCGGCGAGGGTCTTTTGTGCGGCCCGCGATGATTTTTGGGAATTTTCAAATAATTTGGCAAGTGCGTTGAAAACAGATGCCGCGAAATAATTGAATCAAACCTGAATGGTACCCAGAGCGGTTTTCGTCCCGACCGTAACACTACATAACAAATTTGACTCTTCAGTAAAATTGAGAAATCTTGGGAGTATGCTAAAGACGCTTCACATGCTTTGTCGACCTCGAGAAAGCATATGACCGGGTTCCTTGTGAAAAGTTTTGAGGAGTGTTGCGTGAGCACGGTGTTGACGGCCGCCTGTTATTGGCTGTCAAGTCAATGTATTCCTGCTCATGCGTTTGTGCCCGTGTCGGGTGAATTATATCACGACCATCTACCGTTAGTGTTGGACTCTGACAAGGGTGTGTGGTGTCACCGCTCCTTTTCACAGTCTCCATCAGTGGTTTTCAACCTTTTCGCTGAAGGGAACCAAATCCAGACCTACGATTTTGTTGGAGAGCCGCACAAAAAATTTTCAACACAATTCAATTTTAACACGTTTTGTTTTA
>JGI24158J21664_10012787_pt1 | contig 11103 bp, 10 predicted proteins | sample Ectturendosymbi3_FD_21664 | JGI IMG/M metagenome (IMG submission 21664)
TCTATAAGAGATATATAAGCTGCTCTGTGACCCAAGGATCTTCGTACCCCTTGATGTTCAATCTCGTACCCCTTGGGGGTGCGAGTACCCCCGGTTGGGAACCCCTGCCCTAGACTGAGTGAAATAAAAAGTTCATTTTTACTTTTTCAGATATCTGACCGTTTTTATTTTCAATTATATAGATGTTAAACTACATAATCTCACCTGTTCTGGCCGCAGGTACGTCTTGAAGAATCTGAAACACGGAGTCGCGTACATCGTCAAGATTTACGGTTTCAACGAGGGGGCCGTCATGGGCCGCCCTTCCATCGTCGCCATCCCCGCTTCCTCCTCAGGAACCTACAACCTTAACCGGATTGACGTCAGTACGTTCCCATGGCAACTGCGAGTGGCCACCCTTGACGCGAACACCCTGAACCTTAACTGGAACGAACCTTCGTTCACTGTCCGAGGTAATTAAAGGATTTTATTGGATTGCTTGATTTATATTGCTATGCAATAAACGCGAAGTGCTGTGTTGAAAATATAATTTTCGCCCAATCAGGGTTTTTTCATATTTTCAGCTATGTTTGCAGATGTGTGATATGTAATGCATCAAGGAACAAATGTAGATAAAAACTAATAACATTAGAGACCTGAAAGGATACGTTTGTTGCAAAACATGACTTTACTCCGCAAATACTGATTTTGTGACACGAGTCATGACTTATTTTTGGAGAAGATTGTGAGTTAAGTCTGTCGAGTCATTTATAATAGAAACAAATGCGAGTGATTTCGAACTTATGAAAATCGCCCATAAACGTTTGATTGATCAGTCAAACAAAGTTCTTCACTGGTGCTTGTAACCATCCTTAATCTTCATGCGCTCTTTATCAGATGAATCGCTTTTAATATTTTCTAAAAAAAGATGAACATCTTTTTTGCATGAGCAGAACCATTAGATAGCATTGTGCGCTTTTGCCCTGCAACAAAACAAACACCAAAGACACTGATGCTCGGAGTTTGGATGAGCCTAGTTCACCTGAGTTACTCGCGAATAGCTTTCCATGTCTGAAATCTCTGATTCTATGAAACAAGTTGGGAATCAACTTTAATTTTCAAACCCATGTCCAATTCGGTTCCACGAAACAGGATCAGCATGTTTGTATTCAAATCTAATCCAAATCCACGAAACAAAACATCCAAATCAGCATACATCTGTATCAAGTATACAGCCCAGAGTGGCAGCGCCCAGCTTTATTTGCTGTAAGTCGTTTAATTCATGAAATGCACTCACCAGCAGCCCATAATTGCTCCCTTTTTTGTCGGTTGGTTTGGTGAAGTTTTCGGCCTGCCGCAAATTGGACCCAATCAGGGGCCGTTGAGGCGAACGCTTTTGTCAAAAGCAGAACGCAGCTCTACATAGATGTGGTCAGTGGTGGTGGACTGATCCCCAACCTTACGATTAAGAGATGAGCAATTTACCACTGAGCTATACCGCTTTAAATGCTTTCTTTGCAAATTTGGAGTACAAGTGCATCGAGTGTATTTCGGTCCTTTTACAGCCGATCAAATACAGTAGAAATAGTTTCGGGCTATAATTGAGTGTTTTCTCCAGTTTTAACGAATTAAATCAAAAAGCACAGTTAGATTCTTCAAACAACTAAATATGCAGAAACACTTTCATCAACTTATCAATTAGTTCAGAAAAACGCTCTCCAAAAAGAAAATATTAAATCTAGGATAAAGTAAACTTCAAAATACAATTCTTACAAAGCCCTTCACCCGACAGACGTTCATTCATTCATACTTAAGTCTGCGCATGTGTCAAACGCTTTTGATAGTAAACCACACCTAAAGCTGTTTCCTCTCTGTTGACTTTGCAAAGTCAGCACATTTTTAGGCTGTTGCTTCCAAGAAGAAAGACACATTTTCTGTTTTCAAAAATTCCCCTGAAGCGTTGATCTCTCCGCATCGCACCAGCGCAAGTTTGAACAAAAATGAACTTTTTTAGAAAAAGAAGTTTCTTTTTGCTTTTCAAGAATACTCTCTGGAATACAAACTTCGCGATGAACCGGACAGCGCCTACCGCCGAGTGGTCCCACAACCGCGCCCCGAGGACACCTCCGCTGTGATCAGGAACCTGGAACCTGGCCAGGCCTACGTCATACAGCTCAACGCTACCAGCAGTGAGTGCAACGTGTTCTTTGCAAAAATACATTTCTGAACAATGTATGAACGTGGGGGGAGCTGGCGTTCTCGTAAGACACACTGCAAAGCTCGTTTTTCAATGGTGGCGCATCTGTAATTTGCCCTTGCGAACTCTACAGGTAGGTAACCCTTGCGTAATTTCTGTAATTTATCTACTGTATAATGTACCTCTGCGAACTCTACAGGAAATACGGCCAGCTCTTCCTTGTTTCACTGACTTGAAGTTTGAGTACATTGCGACTAATTGGATTCCTGGTCTGCGTTTGATTAGTTTTTATTCATTTTATGCGGTTATTCGATCACACGTGTGATTATAAATTGGACGGTCGCATAGTTGCCATGCCAGCACAAGACTACACGTGTTGCAAGCTTTGCCAGAAAAAAGGAAGTCTAAACGTTGATATCAAAACCATTTCTGTTTCTTTAGTTGATCCACCTGCACTTTTGAGATGATGAACGACAAACCAATACTGTCAAAGCAAAATATCCAACTTTGGTCACCGGCAGTTGTGTTAACAGTTTCGCAAAATTTGTCGACTGCGTAAAAAATGTGTGAGATACCATAGCTTTTCATGAACATTGGTTTTGATTGGACAGGTCCTTCTGACGGAAACATCAAGAGCACCATGACCATAAACGTTGTTACTCTGCTACCTACGGTCTCTGGAGTGACATTTCAACCTGCAGAAAATGGAAGAATCCAACTCACCTGGGACGCTAGCCAAGATGTAAGTTATCAAAGGCCGAAGATCAGCCACGTTTACCTAAGGACGTGGTACAATGAAATGAAGGAAAGTACAAAGAAACTTATAAAGTGCAGGCTTAGGGAAAATTGAACGCCAAGCTACATTTTACATCGTCTCACTTTTTTCGCAGAGCCCTGCAGGGACCATACGATTTCAAGAGCAACTTGCTTGTTCTTCATTTCAAATTTCCACTCAACTCTGTGCACCTTTGCCAGACGTAAAAAACGAGTGTCCTGCCGCAGAATATTCGGTGACTTAATATTAATCCTGACCACTGGATTCACACACGCACTCTCTATGCCACTGCAAAACGAGTTTAAAGAATCTTGAAATCGCTTTCACGGTCATAACGTGTGTCTGAGTGGGAAACAAACATTAATCAAACGTAGCAGCGAATCGAGACCCGCACGTGTTGCGTATAACTTTGTTTTGCTGAGGCCTGTCCGATAAACTGCTTGGACGCCATGGGCAGCTTCGGTTGAAATATCCTGAATCTGCCGCCAACTCGCATTTCACGTATGTTCGTCATGTGCGCCGGTTTTCATTTTCGAGTATGCGGGTTGGAGCGGGCTCACGTTTCGTGTTTTCCGGGTTCGATATCGGCGCGAGTCACTGTCATACGAGTAAGACGGGCGAGTGAAACATGCAACTCGTGGGTGACTCGACACTTGTTTACGGTTCCTGACTTCACAGGCTACGGTAAACTTTTACATGTGTGCGTCGCTGGAACGACCACATATCTTCAAACTGTCTGCGCTGAAGATGATTACAGGGCATTTTGTTTGATTACTCAGCATTTTATTTGAGGCCAGCGTTGTTACCCAGGTTTCCAACTACGTCGTCAAATACAAAAAAGTGAGCCCAGAAGCGGATGCGACTTACACCGAGCAAAGGCTTCCAGCTGGAACCACGAGTTATACCATTCAATCTACGGAATCAGGTGCTGTGAAAATAAACATGCCATGCTCATTGCCATTTTTAAATCGTGAAATCAAAGCGAAGAAAATTTGACTTTCTACCAGGGTTGCGGAGTCGGAGGTAAAATATCTGAATCCGACTCCCGACTCCGACCTTCCCAAAATTTCCGACTCCGACTCCTTAACATAAAGGGAATGAAATTTGTCTGTTAAGTCAATGGAAATCATGGTGCACAGCATGAAATATCTGTTTCAACCAAAGTTTCAAAAGAAATTGAACCATTTCAACAGGAATTCCCAATTTAGGAGTGTGATGTAAAAAATGATCCAACTGGACATTCTTAGTCGGACAAAAAAATCCGACTCCGACTCCCAGTGTTCTTAGAAATCCGACTCCACCCTAAAACCTCCGACTCCTCACGACTCTGGCTCCAACTCCGCAACCCTGCTTTCTACTGGTGCACTGCAATTACTTTTTACATCAGCCAAGGGACTTTGTTCCATCAGTTCTAACACCTGCTGGTTAATGTGTTGGATTCGATCGAATTACTGCGTCATCTCTTGTTCCAGATTCTGTAGTTGGTGTTGTTGAGTTTTGTTGCTTCTTTTCGCAACTGTTAACTTACAGCGTTGTTAATTTAAACCTTAGATTCTATTTGAATAAGGACTAAAGATGTGTTTTTAAATACACGAAACTAGTTTCCCTGTGAAATAAATTTTGATGGATTCACTTGCCTTATAATTGAAAGATGGATATGTGCAAAATCTAATCATCGTGAAAGTATGAAAGCAGAATCAAGAACCAAGTAGGCAGATTCCTCAGAAGCTTGCCGCGAGGCTAGGACTTGCTTTGTTAAAACGTTAGCATTAAAAGGAGACTATACAAAAATCTGAAAAGTGTGAAATTTTACAAGCAATAATTTCTTTTCTCCGAAATTTACATCGGCTTCACTGCGAATGTACCATAGACTTCTATCCTCGAGATCATGCAGCAAAACTTTGTTTCGAAGTCATGACCTGCTATCAAATCGATTACGACTGCTTACAGTCAGTCAGCTGCTGTGACAATATTTTTGGTTTTTTCATTGACTGAACAACCTTCGCAGGAGCGACGTACGAAATCCAGCTGTACACTGAAAAAGGCACATTGCGAAGCCGCGTTCTGGTTCTGACTGCTACTGTTCCTGAGGCATTGCCGGACAACTGCAGAGATGAACAGTCAGGCGTAACCTATGAGATTGGACAGGTGGTTAACTTTTTGCTAACCGTTTTTTTGCCTTTTTGCCAACCGTGACTAATAAAAACAAAAAATTGAAAACTTGAATGTATTTTTGTGAGACTCCAAACGTCTTTTGAAATGCAAACATTTTTAAACTTATTTGATCTAACAAATGTGACAAACTCATTGAATTAAATTTATTCAATTTTCCTTCGACGCGAGGATCACTTTCCTTCCAGCATCAGTGACCACCGCCATTTCACACCACGTTTGCGCTAATTACTGCAAAATCTCATGAAAATAATATGTCTTTAACCTTTGCTTAAGAACGAGCTCCGTGAACACCGAAAAAAGCTGAAACAGGGTTATGCTAAAAAAAACGTCGTTTGCTTCTTCCAGGAATGGGAACAAACCCTCCAGGGCTTCCGTGTGCGATGCAGATGCGACGCAGCCGGGACGACCCGCTGCGACTCTGGCAACTGGTGTCATGACAACGGCCGAGCGTACAATCCGGGCGACACCTGGACGAAGACTTTGGATCGCAACAGGAAGGAGCTGTGCGTCTGCGGCGACGGGAACCGCTATGAATGTTCCCCCCTCAGTGAGTGGAAATAATAATTTGAGGGCAGTGTTCCCTGGTGCCTGCATTATTTAGCAATGGTGGTATTTGAAAGTGCTCGTAATATTCTGTCTGCCTTGGTTTGGTAGACCTGAATGGAGCTTAACACTGAATGTAATTAATTAATTCAGTAAGAGAGAACTGTTGCTTTTGTCATTCGCTTTTAGTGCCAGCAAGTAAAACATGAAACAATTCTAAAATTGAATCTGTGATGTAGTTATGACTGTAAAATCACTCATGCGTGTCGTTGTTTTGCAGACTGTTGGGACGGTGATCAGGGGTACGAGGACGGGGAGACGTGGCAGTCCGGGCCAGGGGGTTTGCAGTGTGAATGCGATTGTTCGTCTGCTCAAGGACAATGTTTCACATCCTGTCTGCCGCCAGTAGTTGCGGATGTAAGCTTCGTGTGCAAAATCATTTATAAATGCATATTTCGTACAAAGCTTTTGATCAATTCGTTCATTTCTGCGAACGTGAGAAATGAACAGCTCTATTTTCAAATTCCTTTGTCAGTAGAAGTAGAAGTAAGATTTAGATATCTAACTTTGAGAAGCTAAAGGATCACTAGTTTCCAGTTATTTGACAGGCGAAGCGGAATGTTCTCTTCTGTACATTTCTAGCACGTAGCACAACTAATTTTACATAGCCTGGGGTTAAAGTGCAGTATCGTCTGTTTCAAAAACGTGTTTTCACTTCGATTTTCACTAGTTTGGTTTTTCTTCAAAAGGATACTCGCTTCCCACAATTAGTTTCCATACTTGGCCAAAGTTTTTTCAACGCAAAGAAAGTATTTCCCAGTTTGAAAATGCAGCTTCTTGAAGCGGCTGAAAGTCTGTGCCTTTGGGTTTTCACAATTTAAGCATTTTGAAAATAATGAAAACTACCGTATTTTTACTAATACTTTTTTATGTTATGTCCGGCTTGTGTCAAAAACGATAAAATATCTAAAACGATCTTAACGTTTCGAATTTAATTTAGTCGATCCTGCAATCTTGATTCTACTGAAATTGCTTTGCATCGTAGAACAACTAGTTTCATCCACAGTAGTTTTCAAAACTGTTAACAATGTTAACCAAATGTTCTGGAACTAAAGTGACCAACCATGGACCCAGATCTTCCAAATTTGCCCCAAATCTTATCAAAGGAAACGAAGCAGCGTAGGCGCGTTCACATTTCGTTAACATTTTTCTTCGCCCAAAAGCGTTTTCTTCTGTGTTCTCCTCCTCCACCGTTTTGTGCAAAAATCGGGTTGTAGCTGATATTTCTTAGCGTCGCCGACTTCGCTGAGTTGTTTTTTGGCAGAAAGAAAAAAGTGAAAGCCGGGCAGCAGTTCACCGAGAAATCGACTGGATGCTCGTTTTCTTCACTTGGTCTCCCCCGTTTTGTTTTCCACTTGACGTTTCATTGTTTTCCTGCAGGAAGAAATCATTTCGCCGGTAATAGTCTCCAGTCAAAGTTCTAATTCCGATCGCAATCGTCGTGAACCTGTCCCTTGCCGAGGAGATGGGGGATGTTAGACGAACTGTAGAAGCCGGGATGAATTGCAGAGAAACCTCAATGGTCTTGCAAGAATGAGCTCATCTTCTCACGTAGCATCCATGATACGTTTCTCTTGTCGTTTTTTTATTAATTTGTGTTCAGTTTGTTTTGTACGTCCACCAACATTTTGGTTTATTTTTCGTCACCATGCCAACTGTAGGACAAGCGTTGCTAGACTGGATTTCTTTCGCGATAAGAATGTTGACACTCCAACTATTTAACCAAGGAATGAGAATACATTTGTGACTTGCAAAGTAAAGGGTTCACATGTTCAAAAAAGACGACGATATGGAATCAAAACAAGAAAATTTGATTTCCGTGCTTTTTCCTACCTTACGCAGTAATTAATAAGCATCATTTAACCTTTTTTGTTATAAACATAAACTAAACCTTACAGCATTATTGTAATATCTCGTCAACGCCCTACATACGTCGCTAGTTTCTGCATTTTTTGTGAAATTTGTACAAATTCAATCTGACTTACGTGTGCACTGCTTCCGTCCTTAGGCTTCACGTTTGATATTTGTATAAAACCTCTCTGTCCTGTTTTTGACGTAACCATCTGTTGTCGATACAACCGTGCTTGTAATTTCCCGTCTCTGTTGAGTGAAGGTTTGTAATAAAATAGCTCTGATATGAAATGATGGTTGTTGTTGTTTCAATGAAACTTAATTCAGAATTTGTGCGTGTTTCTGCAGAAACGTTGAAATAAGCAATGTTTTCATTTCATATTGCTGGTCTAACCACAGGCATAGTTCTAAAACAGGATAGGAACGCCTGCCCGTCAAAAATCGTAAATTTGAATGCTGCACCAACCCCAGTTTCTGCGGAGATTACAGTATTTTTACGAAAAAGGGGATTTCATTCTACTGTAAACCGACAGCCTCATCAACATTCCCAGACGTTAAACATGATTTTATTCCACTTCCGTCATTTTTTGTAGGTACGCGGTTAGACCACGGTTTTGGTGAGATGGGCGATAAACGTACAGAGTGATCTCTCTTGTAATTGGTGTAGTAAGTATTAAGTTATACGTCAGATACTCTTCCAATTTCTTCCAACCACATAAACTGCCCAGTTTGTTGACTTCGCAAGGGTTAATTAAAAAGCTTGATTTGAGATCGTAATCAGGTTAACTGCCGTGGAAATCAATAAAAGATTCTGAACCAAGTCTTCCGAAGAGATTTCGTGCATCGAAGTTTTGTCCGAATAAGCTGCTTCCAGCAGCTATTATGCGCTGCAGATAATACGAGGCACATCTGAGTCTAATGCATACCTGGGTGTACAAAAGCCAGAAAACTACTGACCGCAACAGGAGTGAAATGCAGTTAACAAGATGTGAAAGCGGACGCTTATATACTAACACAACACTGCCGTCAATGAACCGCCGATCACGTGAGTGCGTGCGTCACAACCGCAGCGGCGCTGTTATTGGCTCTGGGCAAACAAGTCAAATCGTAAAGCAACCGCGCTTGTGGAAGAGAACGTGGAACCGAGGAAAGTGTGGTTGGTCGTTGGGGCGCTCATGCGTGAAGTTCACGAAGAGATACTTCTGCATCTCCTGCCCGGAACTTGCTGCACGGTTAGTATTTCACACCAGTCGCTTTTGCATCAATACGGCATATTGCACGGTGGCCAACCCGCGGCTCGCGAGCCGAATGCGGCTCATTGCCCGGTTTCATGCGGTTCTTTCGTACATCCCAGAAGTCCCACTAAATAACATGCATGATAAATGGCTTGTAAAGTTCTGTCATTGTCATGTTGGTCAGCAGTAGCGTAGCAAGAGTTGCTCGGATCTTGCGTGAAATTTAGTCAGACCGCGGTCGTGATTTTGAAAAATTCATTTCGAAACTAAGAAACAGTCGCAGAAATGGGAAGATTGATATTTCGTGCATTTCAGTGTGAGATGGAACTGGAATATATTACTGTCAGCAGATTGTTGCTTGCCCCAGTAGCAAAAGGTTTGTAAAAGCATTAATATTTGGTTTCAGTTAATTTATCCAAATTTATCCTGGCTGCAGTATTGCGTTCTGCTGCCTAATTGTTTACAGTATATGACTTCGAAACATTTTATGTAAGTGGTTTATGACTACCGTTTTAAATCTGCTAACACATGTGTTGCAACCTCATATAATTTTGTACGTTTTTTTTGTAATGATTCAGAAGCAGGGGCGCAACGATGGGGGACAAGGGGGCACAATTCCCAGGGCGCCGAATCACTATTGGGACGCCGAAAAGTCCCAACAATGCCACAAGTACTTTCTTCAATACAATACATTTGCTTCCGAAAGACATCAAATTCGAACATGGGGGCGCCAAACTTCCATCTTGCCCCGGGCGCCATCTAACCTCGTTACGCCCCTGTTAGTGCGTGTTTCGCTTATGCAAGACAGTCATAAATTAACGCAGAGTTAAAAAGTCAGCTTTTGAGGATCACTCAGAGGAAAATTCAGTGTGAATATTAAAATGAACGACTTTCTTTGGAATATTCTGCAAAATAAGTCTTACGCTTGCTGTTACATCTTGCTATCAGGTGCACACCCTAAACGCCGATGCACACCTATCTGCAGCGCTGCTTCGCTACTTTAGGTGCCACTGGTACCGAAACCATGCTGCAGATGGGCATTAGGTTGCATAACACTGTTATGGTTTTACACCACAATCACAAAATGTCCATATGCTACCACAAAATCGGATTGGTCAGTAGTCACCAATTTGTTGGCAGATGGCTTATTTTTATGCGTTTTGTAGTAAGAATATTTTGACGAAACTAGTTGGCTATCAACTGCCTACTTGTCTCTGTGTCAGGATGGAAATCGTGGTTGGAACCATTTCGCTTTCATGTGAATTGTATTCACTTTCGTGGAGCTGTTTTCGTTCATGTGGGGTCGGCACAATTGTGTACGGAAAATGGTGTTCCGTTTCACATGTGCAGTGCTGTGAAAGTTGCATGGTTAGCACCAAATATTCGACATAGCAGTACACGTGTGTGATTGCATCTACACTGGCGTTTTAGGGGTCTCTCGTGAATAAGAACGCTAGTTCTTATTTAACGATATTCATAAGCCTATGTTGGGTTTGATAAGGTAAACCATAGCAACTTAATCTTCAAAACAACGAAAAATCACCATGCAAGATAGACATTTATGTTGACCCACCTACTTTGTTCTTGGCCCCGCAGTGCCCCCCACACTTTATAAGTTCTAGAATCGCCACTGTGGCCGGGGTCCCGGCCCTGGGTCCCGGGAGGCCCCTTCTGGGGGGAGGCACTTTGTTGATAAAAAGGAGTTGAAAATTTCTAACTCTTCTTTATTACATTATTAAAAGAACTTGAAAATATTTTAGATGGTTACACTACACATTCATGCAAAGAGGTTGCTGGCATTGTGAAAACTTTTATAGGTTTTTATTTAAAGTACTAACTGATGATAATTTTAACGATTATTTCAACAATGAAGAAATATTTTGGCGTTGGTTGTTAACTCCTGATGGTCTTGATAGTGCATATAGATGCGGAATAAAATTCAGAGAATTTCCACGAATTGGAAGAGGTGAAAATTACAATAAAAGTTTTAATTCTTGGTTGTATGATAGTTATAACTTATTAACTGGTTTGAAAATAGGCATATACTGAGAGCAATTCGTTTGAGAGAAGCCGGTCAAGCAAGGCAAGCCGCTTGCGCGAGCGGAGGCGGAGATGAAAAAGAAATAATGTTTGAAAACGAACAAGCCGCTTGCGCTGATGAAGAAACAGATAAAGAGATAGTTTCATTTGGCGTCTGGGTGGTTTTGGCGATTTTCGCAAAAAACAGCAGTTTTCGGTTGCCTTACCAACGCCCTAGCTCCTCCGCCGATTGCGCTAGAGAGCTGTTC
>JGI24158J21664_10012788_pt1 | contig 11103 bp, 5 predicted proteins | sample Ectturendosymbi3_FD_21664 | JGI IMG/M metagenome (IMG submission 21664)
AAAATTAGGCGCGATCGACCAACTGGGACTCGGCGATCGACCGGTCGATCGCGATCGACGTGTTGGCCACCCCTGTCATATAGGATTGGCGAAAGACTGTGGCGGTCATCTGGTCAACCAACCCCGTTTATCACATTTTGACAAGTGTTTTGTCACTTCGCTGCAATATCAAAGGGGTTTGGTATAACACCTGCTAGCATGACATTTCTCCTGCAATTGTATAGTGAAGGGGTGGCCAACTTGTCTTCGACTGGGCTCGACTGGAAATTTCTTGATAACTTGCGATCGACCAGTCGGCAATAAAGTCACAAGTACAAAATGTCATAAAATGCAACGTTTTTCATTTTGATTTACTTTCTGAAATATTGGTTCGAACGAATGGTCGATCGCGATCGACGTGTTGGTCACCCCAGGTATAGTGTATTGTGTAACGTCTTCATTCCCTCATGCAAAGCGCTAGACTTTAAACATGCATCGCAGTAACAACGAACATACAAATACATGAAAAAATGCAAGCGTATATACGTTTCGACAGTAGAGAGTATACGCCTCATGGCGTTAATACATTTACTTTGATGAAACACAAGCGTATAAACACGTCGCTCAGTCGTTCCTTGGCTACGTTTTGTCGAAATTCTTCTGTTGCATTCGATTTTCTTGAGTATCACGTGCACATCCGCCACAGAAGGGATTATGATAAACAGAAGGTAGTTGTAATGGCGTAAGCATCATAAAAAAGGGAAACGCACGAGACCACGAAGTCGCGAATGCATCTCAGAGGCTAAGGTAACCTATGTTCAAGTGCGGTTTACAATCAAGGGCAGCTTACATTAATTTCTAACACCATTTCGCACTGCTTACAATCAAAGGCGGCTAACAATCGAGTTAATACGGCAGGCACATAATCGACTACTGGANAANGCAAACGAGAACGTTGCGAATCAGCGAACACATTAATTTTACAAACGATGACGTGAAGAAAAACGTTGTAAGGGACCTCCAGTGAAAATTGCCCCTAACCCCCTATCCTTTAATCCGGATCTGGGTATCTAGCAAAGTGCCCTATCGGATGCTTTTGAAAAAGATGGTCTATGGGCCAAAAAAGATTGAGAACTACTGATTTATGACTATCTTGTCATAAGCGAAACACGCACCACCTCAAATATACCAAAAGAAAAAATTAGACAAATAAACAATGAGAAATATGATTATCACACAAATCCCTGCACAGTCTACGTCAGAATTTCATGTTAACATCCACTCAGTGTAACTTAATCATATCACATGAGCGTCCACAGAAGTTTTCCCAATGGGGGCAACATCAAATTTTGCTTATCCTTTTCAGGTTGCTGACGATACAATGCAAACGGACGTTCACAAAACGCTCCACCCTTTCTACCCCATTAGTCTGTACTGGTTGAACCTCAATTCTCAATATTTTATCTGAAATGTTTTCTACACTTCGACTAACAGCAATGATTTTTCCTTTCATAAACTGCCTAATATCCATTTTTTCGAGCACTTTCTACAAATAAGTCATAATATAAGCATAAGCAACGGCTAGAACAACATGAGCGGTGAAACAACGAGAAGGTTACACACTCTCGCAAAACTGTGTCAAGCAGTGAGAAGTATAACAGTATATTGACAAGACTATCGTACAACTTACTAAAGTTAGAACACCACGCAGGCTTTAAAAAACTGAGTAGATGAATTACGAAAACTTGCCGAAAATATAGCTTTCCACTCAGAGCTAACTGAGAAGTCAGAACTGATCCTTAATGATAAAGACCTATTTTCGCAGGCCTGCATAGACGTATTCTAACAAGCCACGTATTTTTATACTTTGTGAAAAGAAACCTGCATAAGAGTCGTTAGATTAAGCTATTCACTCGGTCACGTTGATAACAGTCTCACACTAACAATGGATTTTTCAAACTTGTGGAAGCACTGTTACAGATTTACTCATGCTTCTTTTCACACAGTATAAAACTATACGTGGCTTACCGCTATCAGCAGTGTCGTACTGTCACTGTCTCGCTGCATTACGTGCCAAGATGTCTGTGTTCAACATTCACATGCAGGACCCCCATTCATTGATTTCAAATACACCCATATTGCACACCAAAAAAACATATTCGTACAATAAAAACCCAGAAAGCTTGTGCTACAAACAAGAACATGTGAGTGTGCTTATTTGTATTCAAACGACAATCGAATACTGATTTAATTATAGTTCCTCTTCCAATTTTTTTCTGCAGCGCAAATATTAACATTTGGACCCAATTGGACGACCTTTCTGCTGCTCAAGACGTTTTCATAACGCTGGTAACATACTCCGTTGATGATATCTCTCAGTAACTGTAGGAGTACATTTGTAATGTGTGCGATCTTGGACTGTAGCTGGATCTAAAATCCCACAGAAGTATAACCCCAATGCCTTCCTCTGATTGAAATTTGTTCATTAATTTGTATGCATACGGAAACATCGAAATTTAAACAATCAGTCCTAATCCTTATTTCACAGTTTCCTCAGTTGTCATTAGAGACAATAATATTATATATACAACCCGGACAAAGAACTTATATGAGGATATGAAACCGATTGAACACGTTCTGCTTCATGCAATATGCGTACTTTCTCACCTGATGTGCGCATGCAAACACCGTGATATAAAGTTATCTTTATATCATCGAACACATTGAAGTTGCTGATGACTTTATCGCTTCAAAAAACCCAGATTTAACGCGATTTTTCATAATTTAATCTATGGACACCCAGGTCGACTAAAAAAAGCAGATCTAGCTGGGTGGAAAAAACCCGCAGAGGGAGCCCGGGCCACATGCGAATAGACACCTACTACCGTAACTTGAAGTGAACATTTGAAGATTCATTGCCATGGTACTGTTACGCAATAAAGACCAACGGTAGAACAATTCGCTAGCAAGTATCGCGACTTGCCCCTGCAGACAAAGGAGCGGACATGAGCGAACTGCAATCTCACTATTGCATGGCACCAGAACAGCGAACCTGGCTCTTGTGCAGTGTCAGTGTCATAAAGGTAAATAAACTGTCATTGCAACAATTAAATGAATTTATCGGAACTTAGTTGCTAAATTCAGGTTTTCTAAAATTTTTNGTTTTTAATCTCAATTTCCACGGGGCAAATGCCCGTTTTGCCCCCCCCCTGCGGACGCCCATGTCCTATCATGTCGACTGTCAAATTCATCAACGAAGCCATCTAAGTCTGTTTTTCAGGTCGTACCATTTCAATAGAAAGTAGAGCATTGCTACTAAATCCTTCACTAGTCATGGAATTTCTGAGAAATGTTTTCACTGATTTTATTTTTGAAAAAACTTCTCTCGCATGAAGTGCTGGTGACCGGAAGAGTTACAGCTATTAGTAATAACTTGTATAAACAATCAAACGCACCTTGGTAAGGAGCTATGAATGCAACAAATTGTTCAAGCAATGTAGGCAGCTGCGACTCTTTCCGAAGCAAATTCTTTGCCAGAAGTGTTTCATGTTTTAAATCATTTTCTCTAATGGAATATACATTTGCGAATTTTTTTCAAGTGTTCTTCTGATAGAAATATTTGACCTCCGGGTCAAATAACTGAAATGCCGGAAAGAATTGCTCCTGAACCATTACCAAATGTCATTACAAAGTTCTATGAGGTTGCAGGACATGTGCAGGTAGACTTTAAACTGAAGTCACGACCAGTTGCGTAAGATGCTTCGAAGTCATACGAAACACAAGGCAGCAGAACACACACCTACAATCAGGATAAATTCGGATAAATTAACTTACACCAATTCATAATGCTGTCGCAAACATTTTTTTACTGGGACAAGCAACAATCTGCTGACAGTAATATAATCCAGTTCTACCTCACACTGAAATGCACGATAAATCAATCTTCCCATTTATAACGACTGTTTCTTGGCTTCGAACTGAACCTTTCCCCACCAAAACCCGGTCTGACCAAATTTCACGCAAGATCCGAGCAACCACTGATGTGTGTCGTCATAAACAACTCCCATTACCCCGCCGTCAAAACCAATCGCGACATTTATGCAGCAGGCGTGATGCACGAATAGATAATCATACCCCTGCTGAAAGACCGGTTAGAAGGAAGAAGTTGCAAGCAAAATTCAAATATATTTGCATTGAACAAAACCNAAAATATTCGCATTCAGTAGTGATTACTAAAACTGGCGGAAAGTCAAACTTGTAGAGAAATCATTAGATATACTTAATGCAACATCGGAATACAGATTTGTATTCTTGTATCGCTTCTGAATGACATCTTTCAAACGAGTATTTTATTTAAGACAAATGATTGTCATCGCGGGGGGGGGCCCTTGGAGTGGGGGGCCCAGNCANTTGCCACCGTTGCCCCCTTCTCCTTAATCTAGCCCTGTGTTCAATGCAGCTCGCGTGATTGTGAAAGGTCCACTAGTCTCTACAATGTCACTGTCGTTCTGTCCATTTGTATGATTTTCCCGCATCCTGCCTACAATAGCCTATGGTAGTGGTTTAGACAACAACCCCACCTGCGCCGGTTACAGGATTTTCATTGCCAAATGAAATACTCGTACAGATCACGTTTAGGACGACGGAAGCAGTGCCGAATTAACAATAGTAGCAAATGTAGCAATTGCTACGGGTCCCGCGCTTTTTGGGGCCCCGCGGTCTTCTGCAACATATATCTCCTTTATTACATTATGTATAAATTTTTTTTCGGTCTAAGAAGTCAATATTTTGCTACATTTGCCATACGTGGTAAGCACGGGTTTTCAATTGAACACTGTCTGTTTCCAGAAATTCTTGTTTGATTCTTTTTATAGTTACGTAACAAAAGGCGTAAGATTTTTTACAGTTACGTAACAAAAGGCGTAAGATTGCGGTCAGCAGTGTTGTCATTTTAGTTTACTTGCTGCTTTTTCTCACTGTTAGCTGTAAAATTTTCCATCTATCAACTAGCTGATTTTCTAGCAGGATTTAACTAACCGTTTCGCAGGTTTAGCAAGCAACAAATTCGTGACCAAAAACCTGTTTCAACAGTTTTTCAAGATAAAAACTTTTGCACTTTCTTCATCAAAAAATAAACTCCTATTTTTCTAACGTTTTTAATTATGCAGGACGAAGCATAACCAGCTGCCTCCAATTACGTAGGATTTTTATTATGAATGCAACGAAGCTGCTTCAAGTACTGTATCAAGTATCATAATAACAAGTAATTAGACGGCTTGGTGAAACCTAAATGATTTGCTTGTGTGCATAGTGAGCGCGTTAGGTTAAAACACAACATTGGTAGAATATGTTTTTATCCCACGACACGATATTTCCAAGTGGTTCTGTTACGCTAGTAAGTAATAGTGTCTGGTAAAAAACTTCCTGGCAAACTAAAGCTGCCAAAAGTTTCCACATATATGGTTGCAAGATTCAGAACTTAAAAGTTGACTCGGTGCTTAGTGCCTATTCTGCTGATTCAAGAAAAGCCTTTTGCGCAGTTTGCAATAATGCAATCATAGCGAAACATTGTGCGCTTGAAAAGCACAACTGGTAGCAAAAGCAGTCAGACAGGACTAAAGGACTTTTTGCATGCCCCCTGATGTAACACGAAGTATATAGTTTCGAAGACCAGACTTACAAAATTGTAGGGCTGAAGCTATGCTCAGATTGTTTATCGCTGAGTATCGTTTTACTGTATAAAAACATGCAACCATTTGAAACAGATCATCAAGAACAGCTATGTCTAGACCTACCATACGTCCCGGTTTGGCCGGGACTGTCCCGGTTTAAACGTCTGTCCCGGTGTCCCGTCCCGGTTAGCAAAATGTCCCGGATTTTCACTTCAGTGAAATTTAAAAAATGAACTCCAGCCTGATGATGCAATTGTTATGAAATATTCCGCTCAATGGCCATTTGTCAAACTGGGGCTTATTGTTGCGTCATTTTTCCATTGTCTTCAATGTAACTACAGCAACTGCTGCAGTTAGAAGCCATTTTGTATGCCTTGAGAAGGCAGGACAACTTTCAGCTAATTAGCAAGCTAGAACTTGACTTAAGGCAGTGTAAGGTGGCAGGCTAACACTGCGGTGTGGATTCCTTTCAGAGATAACCGCTCGTCAGGTTATTTCATTCATGGTTTTGAATTTGTCCCGGTTTAAGCCTAAGAAATTATGGTAAGTCTAGCTATGTCCAACCCAAATGGCCCACTGAGCCAAAAATTATGTCACTACTTTAACCAGGGCCGCACATTGAATGACATATTTATGAGGGCCGCACATTTAATGGCTTACTTTGAGCTTAGCAAACAAAACTTTTTCGAATCCTAACTGCAGTGGTAACAGACGTGCTAAAGTGGCACTGAAGACCCCCTGCATCAGAAATGTCAAATTCGAGATTATCAAAACAAGGACAGGTTGTCAGAATATAGGATACTTTTACTGCAGAGAAAACCTAAACTGTGCCGCACAAGACCTTTGATTGGTCCATGGGTTGGACATAGCTGGTCAAGAACTTTGCGTCATGCAATAAACGAGGCAAGCTGCAGTTACGTTGCTGAAAATGTTGACCGAAGGAAAGTTGTGGGCCGAAAAGTGTGTTGGCCAAGTTCGGCATTTTCAGCCCATGCTCATTGAGAGCGAGTGCAAAACGAAAAATTAATATATTACATAACTTCATAGGTTTGTATTAATCATCGCAAAAATAACAGACTTTTAACAGAATTTCACTGCTTTTAGCAGATTTTAGCTGAAATTTTGTGACAAGACTTTTAGCAGAATCTAGCAGTTTTTTGCAACCCATTTAGCAGATTTAGATCACAACCATCTGGCAACACTGGCGGTCAGCATGCGATACACTCAGACTGTCATGTCACGATGCGAACTTGAGAGAGTATGCAGAGAGTAAAGCTAGTAGCAGGATGCCTTGCCACACACTATGATTTAGTAGGTGTTGAGGTGCTTTTTATCTTGGGCCCCCGCGTTCTTGAAATGCTACAGGCCCCGCGCTACCTTAATCCTGCACTGGACGGAAGATGCTAAGTTTGACTAAACAAAGGAAAACGAAGAGACAATGAGTGATGTTAAAGGCACTAGCAACAATTTGCCCTTACATGAACTTCGCTGAAGGAACTGACAAGATGTCCTGACAAGATTCACTTCTAGAATCATTATAACTTGCGAGGATTTTCGTTAGTTCTTTTTGCAGTTACTGCAAATTATTTATTTTCAAAATACCGGCTTCAGGCACTGATTTTTAAAATATCGGCCTCTGCCAAATTAGCAGTAAAATACCGGACAGGCCGGGCAAATACCGGTCATCTGGCAACCCTACCTCAAATCCTTCCCGTCACGCATCAGGTTGACATATTCTCCTGAAATGAGCGTGTTGCCGTGGTGGTGGTTAGCAATGAAACTAAACAGACCAAGCTTACAACTTAATTGGTTAACTCTGCAGTTTTAACAAAATTGCAAATCCTAGATCAAGGTGTTCAAAGGTTGCCAGCATCAAGGGCCATTAACGATTTTGCACAACTTCTGCAGGTGATATGTTTTGAAAATGTCCTATACTTTTATTTTGACAGGCCTACATTTCACCGTCATAAAGCTGTACAGTTATTCAACTTTGTAACGAAGGTAAAGTTAATGCAAACATAAACTATGAATGCACTCTGTGGGTAGTATGCTTTTATTTTGTTCAAATTTGTCAAATAAAAATATGGGCACGGGGGCCATCAAACTGATGCTGCGATTAACCGCCATAAATGCCCTGCAGAATGGCAGTGGATCAGCTAGGGCATATGTGCAGCAGATCTACATTCTACATCAATGATGAGTCATTGAAAATACCGTACCTGTTCTGTTCAAAATTATTTTTTTCAGGAAGGGGTGCACCCAATACTTACGCTTCCTCTCCTTTTTCAACTGCTCGTACAACAGAATTAAGCACAGCTGTTCAAGAAGTCTGTTCAGTTTTCTACTCATCTCCGAAAAACGTTGCGAGGTAAACGGTTCATACAACACACAAGGAAGCAATCTTGGCTTGCTTCATAAACTGATTTGCCACAAGGCTACGTCCGTACTTTGACGAAACGCTGTGTCGGCTTGTGAGCGTCACAGCAATAGTTTTCGTGCACGTGTGTGCTTGTGCATGTCTGGCTGTGCGCTGGTGTAATGTAAATCCGCCTTTTTGATTGGTGACTTCACAGCAATGCTTTGGTGATGTGTATTTGAGTGATTCTACTGCTTTGCGATTTCAAACTGAATAAAAGCGAAAGATGCCAAAGCGAAAGATCAAAAAGCGAAAGATCAGTAGGCAAAATATAATATGTACTGAGCAAAACAGCATAGTGTTTGATTCACTGCTGTGGAAGGATTTCGTTCGATAGGTACTGGTGTGATGTTGTCAATTGCGCTGACGAATGCCTTCTGTAAGCTGGGTGAAACGTCGGCATCATTTTCAGATTTTCACAACAGTTGTGCAAAAATTTTTATTATATTTACACTGTTGGCTAATTATGCAATATGTTTGCCTGGTAGACCAGGTCTACAACAAAAACGCAATGCATATTCAAGTTCAGGTCTAAAGTTGTGTTTGTGAGGATAAGGTTATTTGGACCAAAAATAGAGGGACAGTTTTGAAATCTGCCGAAGATGCTACCTTGTAGAAGGTTTGTTCTGTGTAACGTCGTAGTCTCACAAAGGTATAGAAGCAAGTTTGTAGCGTGCTGTTTAATCGGTATTTAGCCATGGCCAAAGTGTGTAGATTGTGGATTGTGCGGTATAAAAATGTTGATAGTTGGGTTTCTCAAGAATTCGAGAGCGTCAAATTACCAAAAAACTGTATGCCGGTAGCTTTTTAGCCACCCGTGAGTGACCCATATGTTGTTTCACCTTGAAACAGGAGCCGGAGAATAAATCCATTGGTTAGAGCAGGGCTTCTAGAACTATGGGTCGCGACCCCATATGGGGACGCGAAGTGTGATCGTGAGGTCGCAAAACAAATTGGCTTGACAAATCAGACATAAAAGTTTTTGCAAACTTTACAAGAAAATAAATAGTAGCCTGCAGTCAATCTACTTTTACTGCAATTTTAGGGGCAATCCCGCGTTTCATGCTGTCAGATGTTTACTAGGATGTCTGCCTGAGCTATCAAATGATAATACTCAACCAAACACAACAGAACAAGTTATGCGTTGTTACATCATGATTGTTTTAACGTACTGACCAATACTGACCTTGTTGCATTCATTCTGACACGAAGGCATGCTTGTGTTTAGAACTCCAGGTGATGGCTACGTGCTAGGCTAATTGCTTTGGGAAAACAATGAGTAATTTTAGACTAAAGTAAAGCTTCATACACAGTTTCAGAAGTATTTGGAATTTGATCATACACACTTGAAATTTCAGGAGGCCACACACTTGCCATTATGAGCACAGGATTAATTTTCGGAGTTACTAACCGACAGGAGTTTGGAACTAGACTTTTCAAAATAGAGTTTATGTGATTTCTTGACAACAAGAAATGAATACCCAGTCATTTCTGATCTACCATAAAAATAGTTATAGCCGTTTGCACAACATATTTGTGTGAAGCGGAATTCTCAAAATTGATAATCATCAAGTCCAAAAACCGATGTTTTTTTGAAAAATGTTGAGAATGTCTTTCTTCCTACGTTGGCTAATTGTATCAATCCACAAATGGATGATCTGTGTAAAAATCATCAAATGCATCCAACCCATTGGTTGTGCTTGACAACTTCAGTAAACTGAACAGTTTTTCTGTTAATTTTTTTCGTCTTACTATATCCATTACGTGGTTGTTTTATTACTGTACAGTTACTTTCGTGGATTGTGTGCTTTTGTATGATTTCGCCACGGACAAAAATGCCTCTTCAGATTTGTAATGAGGCGTTTACACGTGTTATTAACATCTAGGGGCTGCATAGAAAAATTATTTTTAAGTGGGTCGCAGAACAAAAAGTTTGAGAAGCCCTGGGTTAGAGCAGGGTGGCCAACCTATGGCGCATGAGTATGCACCAAATTTGGCACATATTGGATGATTTGAAGTGGCGCATTACGTTTCTGAAGTCGTAATAAAGAAAGGTAGGTTCCTCGATATTTTTATTGATTTTTGTTCCTACAAATCCACTGAGAGCTACGTGTTGTCATCTTTAAACGTCCTTTTTATGATTTTCTGGAAGAAAAAAACGAGCTATCTGAGGAAAGAGCTCTTCTGTGTCATAACAACTGGGTATTTGATTTGGCGTTTTTAGTAGATATTACACTACTAACCATCTCAATCATCAGTATATGAAACTGCTGGGCAAGAAAACATTGTTTCCTAACTTAGTACATGATATCATTGTATTCAAGATGAAGTTAAAACTGCTCATCGCGCAGTTAGAAGATGAGGATCTGAGCCAGTTTCCGTATTTAAAGCAGCAATTTGTATGTACTGCTGATAATGGCAAATTGAGAAAATGTGCTATAAAGACCAAGTTATTGCAAGACTCATATGAAAGTCGCTTTTGTGATTTTTCTGAAGAAGAAGACTGCGTTTTGACATTTACAGTCCCTGGTGCGTCTCACGTGATTAATTTCTGGCGATGTTTACTCTGCGAAATTTTCCAGAACTAAGGAAATTTTCTCAGAGTTAAACGGTGTCGTTTAGGACACATGCGAACAAACGTTTTCGTCCATGAAATTGATTGAAAACAAAACGAGGTCACGCCTGACTGATTCAACGTCAAATAATTTTCTGCTGCTCTAAGTAACAAATGTAACTCCAACCATTGAAAAACTGGGGAAATTAAAACAAACTCAGAAGTCTCATTAACAAGTAAGTAAATGTGATCTTTGTTTTGCCTTACCAGATATTCCAATATCACTTCGTAAATCACTAATGATGTGAAATAACATCGTTACAAGATATAGCCGATGGTTGGCGCATCGGTACACACGTTTAAAAAAATTGGCCTATGTGTGCGAAGGTGACCGTTCAAAACAGACCTGCTCATAACAGACCGCTCAAAACAGACCATTCAAAACAGACCACGTTCATAACAGACCCGTTCATAACAGACCC
>JGI24158J21664_10012789_pt1 | contig 11103 bp, 3 predicted proteins | sample Ectturendosymbi3_FD_21664 | JGI IMG/M metagenome (IMG submission 21664)
TGATGAATTATTTCCTACTTTTGCACATTTTTCAAACAACTAGTGTCAATGCAAGATGAGGGCAGCCTTGACTCATCCAACCTCAAAGCTTTCCAAAGTGCTTATCGCGGTTGGTTGAGTATGATGATGTCATCAGAAGGCCCCCCTTTTCAGTCTTGTCTCGGCCCCCCAACCCTAAACCCACTACTGCTTCTCGGGCCCGGGTACAATGTACCTCTGGTACCCCCTTCTCGCAGGCCCTGCATGCAGTGGATGACAGCTTTTGAGCCAAATGTCGGTAACGTCAAATGTATTGGCACAATTTGACAGCCTGGTAGACGTTACAAACATTGTAACTGTTGCGCACTGGAACATGTTACACCAGATTGCAATTACTGAAAGGAGAGCAGGCCCAGTGTGGACCGATACATCTCTGCAGAAAATTATGATTGAAAATAGGGCTACGTTTTAATCGAACCTGCAACAACTCCACCGCACTCTATCCTGAACCATCGTCTGAACAGTTTTGCGTATTTTTCTTTGCACTTGGAAAAGATTGTGGGTCTCTATATAACATTCAGACGACTCGAGCGCGTCCTCATCCACAACAGGGTGTGATGTGCAACGAGGTTCTATATTCGGAACACGATAGTAGCAAATAATGGAACATCTTCTCAATAAAGACGTATGCTAACTATAGGTACCAAATTCATGGGGGACAGTGGGGACATGTCCCCACAACTTTAGGACAGGGGCGACATAATATCGTTGTGATAAAATACAAGTACTTGTGCAAATTATCATGGTTACATCACTGTTGGAAACGTTTCCCCAGAATAAAGCCAGGGAATTAATATGAAAAATGATTATCACAGGACTATGTGGACACAGTATACACATTTATTATGTAAACTGAATTGTCATGATTGTTGATAATTTTGCTGTTTAATTTGAATTAACAAATAGGTGTGCACATAAAGTTCTTAATGGCGAATGCCTGCGCTTGTCTATAACCTGCAATCAGAATACGGTTGCCACCAGGCGCGTAGCCATAGAGTCAACAAGAGCAATGTCCGCCCAACCCAATATTAAAGTTTTTGGGTTATTAAATTATTTGAAGTATACTTTGAAGTACCAAAGATATACTTCAGTGCAAATCAACGAAACTGCCTCAAGGTACCTATTCCACTTCAGCTTCTCGTCAAATACCAACTTGTATCTGACTATTTGCAATCAATGAACCCGCACGTAAAAACAATATGGAGTAACGCTTTTCGCAACGGTTTCTGTCGCACAAGTTTGCTGTATCCGGCCTAATGGCTATGTAAGCTTCATTTCAAGACCATCGCAAACTCTCGATAGCCATGGGTGTTACAAATATTATCCTTGTTTCCGGTGTCAGCGCAGCTAAATCAATATCGTAGATTTGTTTTTGCACAGTTACAAAACTACATGCGTGAACATGGCGGTGATATATTTTTTGTCTTGAAGCTGAAAATTTGGCTACGAATCGATTCAGTTTGAAAGTCTTAATTGCGCCATAGCCACTGTTTAGCAACAATAGCATTCATTCTAGATATTTGTTATGTCATGTGTTGTGACGGTTCAATCACAATTATGCGGAGCTTTTACCTTTCTATAAATGGTTTCCCTTTGTCTTACCGGCGAGTAAAACATCGGTCTTGTTAAGATACTAGACTGACCTACTGCTCACAAGCTCAGTGTTTCAACTTCTATCTGGTGTTAATTGCACACACCCTATCGAGTGGCGGAACTACAGGTTTGAGCCAGAGGGGCAAAGCTTAGCTGAAGGGGGCCCACTGGTCACCGTACGGGGCCCACTAGCCAAAACTCTAGAAATTTAAGAAATAACAGGTGAATCTCTGGATGTCGTGGATGTCTATACTAGCTAACAAAAACGCAAACACCCCGAAAATGGCAAAATACAATAACCTAACGAATACTCTAAACAGCAAAATGTCAACTAAAGGGGGTCCAGTTTTTGCATTTAGCTTGCCAGGGGGAGGTTCGCTCCCTTAACCTAATATACATAAAGGAACAAAGTTGTAAAGTTTTGTAGCTGGACACTTAAAAGCTGCCTCCTCTTGGCAGATTGCCATATATTTTGCTTTAAATTGAACAACGTATGACTTGCTTCAGAGCTGCTTTAAATGTAGTTCTGGAGTGGTACATAATCTTTTAAACTAAACAACGGTGCAATGCTCTCAAGAGGGGGTCAGTATCTTTGGAAAAGATGGGCCCCAAGCGACTGCTTCGTAATCCTTCCCTTATATCCATCCCTGAGCTTGGAATCTGTTTTGTTGGCAAAGTGCGTGTGACTAAAATGAAACTACATTTGAATTTTTTCGCATTAATGCCTCAAATTCCGCAGACAAGCTATTGGTAGGTTCTAGAAGCCCGTGATTTGTGCAAATTTAGTTACGTGCGGTGCTAAGCTATGCGATTGTGTTTACACGTGTAATTCCATTTCATATTTCAGTAAAGTCGGTTAACTATAGCAAAGTCAAACAATTTAAACGAAGCAAGTTCAAAGTAGCTACGAAGGCTTTCACGTAATAAGTTGAACATGGCCAAAAGATCTTGCGAATTATCAAATCTTCAAACAATTTCAAACGCGTTGAAAGACTCCATTGGTTTACGTTTGTCAACTACGTGAATTAATCGCTCATCGCTCAGGAAAGCCAAAGTAGAAGTTTGGATCATCACTACCAAAACTTTTGAACTTGTCAACTCAGTGAAAGCAGACGTTTTATTTGTCGGAAGGCAATTGTTTAGGAGAATAACGCCAGAAACATGCGCGTTTAATGGATGTTTAAAAAACAAGGAGCATTAAAATTGAATGTTGAAACTCGGTTGATGTTTCCGCCCTATTAATTTCTTCATACGCGCCTGGTTGCCACTGATAGTATTAACCAAAAAATCTTGTGGTTTGTCTATGATTTGGCCAATGCGTCTTATGGATTTTAGCAGTATATTATATTTCGGAACTGATCAAATTTGAATTGATTATCACAATTTGAGCATAAGTCCATTTAAGCCCAACTCTCAGAATTAATGTGTTTTCCTAGTAAATGCAGTGCTAAGTACTAGATATCTAGATAAAGCACTTACTACCATGGTATAGCTATGGGAGGCAATTTGGCCATGGTCACCAAAATATATAAATTCCACAATGTGTCCCCCATTTTGCCAATGAAGGTCCTACTACGGTTGAGTGAACATGATGACGTCATCGAAACGCGAACAATAAAGATTTATCCCCCAATCCCCTCCCAAAGTTTTTTAGCAAACTTGATCCCTGGCTAACTAAAGCACTAACAAAGACATTGAAGCAAGCAAACACTCTTAGAGCACAAATACAAAAACTCTCATAGTACGGCAAATAGGTCTCTCCTCATAAAACTGCTCAACAATTAATCCTACACAATCTCAAAGAAATTAATCTTTCACGGATTAAAGTTCGCAGAATCAACTTAACTGCAGGCAAATACCAAACATACATCTCGCACAAAACAACCAGATCAGTACATGCAACTCTCTAGAACACAAAAGACACGTTCGAACACCTCAGCGGCAAAAACCGAATCTTTTTTTGAACTGGCGGCTGAAACTTCACTGCAACTGACCACTCTGAGTCGAACTCACTAAAGTCAATCGAAGGATAAACCAGAGGCGATTACGACATCACTCCAAGAATTACGTATCATTGGAATTCACGCTTGAAGCCAAAGACGCGCGACACAAATTACCGCTCGAATCCGGGTCACTGAAGTGAAAGAACGAACTTGAAAGAAACGAATAATGATGAAATCACCCGATTTAAAACAACTGTTTTCATGCCCAGCAATGTTCGAAGAGAGAAGTTTCACTGAGTGAAATCATTTCTGAAAATGAAAACAGTTGTTTTCACTTGCGCAGTAATTCACATAGTTTAATTTGAATCATTGATTTTTCGCTGCTTCCTCTTGCGCAACTTTGTAAAGCAGTGGTTCCCAAATTGTTTTTTTTCCGCGGAACACAGCAAGGTTATTTTGAGTGAACAATGTACCCCCAGAAGGACTGCCAAGTAAACATGAACGCATTTTTTCACCCAAATTGCCGTTATTAAGGTTTCGTACTGTAAACAAAATTATGCACNATGAAAGTAACAGTAANGGAAGTTAGATCAGACGATATAGCGGCTGCCACACGCCCAAAGGGTTAAGGGACATACCAACAGTTTTCCTTAAAACTGGAGAGTATAGCTTGTGGAACCCTTTAGATTTGTCTGTTGAACCCTAGGGTTCCGCGGAACATACTTTGGGAAACGCTGTTGTGAAGCTTTCTAGTTTCACCATTGGCAGTAACGGACCGCATGCATTGAAAACACAAAGTAGTGAACATAAAAAGCAAATAGTTATATTTTTTGCAAAGCTGGCCTGTCAGAGAACAGCACGTTTATTGTATACTGAATGAAAATAGTGCCCTGCACTTTTGAAACGTCTGTGTTTCAATATCAATGTTTCTGGGATATTCAGGGATTGCTTTGACTTACACTATTTATTTTTGTTGAATTGAAGTAAAAATTCTAATTGATTTCTTAAATTTCTACACACGTTATCCACACAACCATTTTTTTCTGAAAAATACGCATTTCTTACATTATTTTCACAAGTTCCATATGCAGTGAAAACCTGCAAATGTATGTCTCACGCAATTTAATTTTGAATGATGATTAATTTTCAAAAAGATTTGAAAAAATACGAAAGCTGCCAAAAAAAGTTATCCAAACTTTGAATAAACAATGTAGGGCTAGGCTAGGCCTTCATTGACATTGAGATTTTTTCTCCATAGATGTTGCGTTCTTAGCTTCGGTTCTCTCGTTTGTTCGGTTTGCAACTGCTAGCAATCGTGGCATTCAGCTTGGGGAGATAGTTCTTGTGTGATTGCATGCAAATGCATATATGTTAAACGGAAGTTGCTTTTTTAATTATTTACAGTTTAAAGCAGGCCTATGCACAACTCAGAAAGCTTCAAGGGCCAAACTTTCAAACATATTTTTACCGCGGGCCACAAAAATCTATTTTATTTCGACGTAGAGATTTCGTTATACCACGAAAGAAATTCTGGAACGACAATTACATATTCGAGGTCGAGGTTTTACAACATTTCGTACAATTGAGAAAGCTCTCTCTGGCCGTAAGAAAATCTTTCACGGGCCACATGCGGCCAGCTGGCAGTATATTGTACAAGCCTGCTTTAAAGCAGCACAACTTCGATTTTTTGTTGACAACAGTTGAACAATTTTCCCTCTTCATCGAACAAAACAAAACGTGGATTGGAGAATGTGGTCAAAAAGTATACGGCAAAATCGTAAGCACAAGCACGACCGCTTTGGCTGCTTAAACAGTTAGGGCTTCTTAATAAAAGGACCTTCACTGCAAAAAGCTTTCACTATGTACATAAGAAATCTGTTTTGCATTCCTTAGTAGAAATTGCGTATCTGATATATCAAGAAAAAGACAACTTATACCCTCCTTAGCATGGGTGGCGGAGCATTTTTCAAAGTGGGGGGGGGCGTAAGTGCACGTTGAAGAACTATAAAAAATGTTTGTGGTTCGATTTGGCAACTGTGACGTNACAAGCATTGAAATATTACGTCATTACCTATACACCATATGAAGGTCTAAATTACACTATTTTAGACAAAACTATACCACTAAGAAAACGTATCGGTGAACCACCTGAAAATCAAATAGGCTGTTTCAGGGGTGAGCCAGGTCATCAGCGTCATTAGGGCTAATCATTCGATTTATTCCGACTGACTTAATAAAACCGTTCGACGCTTGGATCACTGAAATTTCGATTTGCTTTCATTCTGGCTGGCATTATCGTTGCCCTGTGACGTTATGTTATGTAACAGTAAATGAGAAATTCTCATGATAACCCCTCCATTGTCGAGTAACGTACGTCACAGAGCAATGATAACGCCACAGTGACGGTTCTAAGGGGGGGCCTGGGTGGGTCATGTTACCTTCCAGATTTTTGGCTGGCCCCTGCTTGGTCACCCCAGTTTTGTGCTTAATTTCACGTTCAAGTTCGTTTGGTTGACATACACAGCAGATAACTTTCAGCCAGCAAAATTTCAAACCATTTGCAAGACTTTCTGGCGAGGGTTCTGACGATATTCACAAACCTANGTTGGGTTTGATAGGTTTAACCATAGCAAATCAATCTTCATTACATTGGAAAATCACCATGCAGAAGAGATATTTGTGTTGGTTCCCTGCTTTTTTCTTTGGCCCCGCAGTGACTCCCACTTTTTTCATTCTAGAATCACCGCTGTAACGCCAGTAAGGCATCCGCTTACAAGGCTCACTCGTATTAGGCCGAGTTGCTGGACAATTTATCGTTCGTTTGAAATTACTCTCGAAATGGGAACTGTCCATTGGGTTGAACTTCAAATCCAATGTTCTCTACAAATCCATTGTTTCAAAAAAGCATTCAGTCCGATGTGATATATGTTTCAAAAAATATTTAGCTGCACAGGACAGCTCGGACTCTAATGAATGAACCTGAGTAATGCGCGAGGGAACGAAGTTGTGATAGCGCCTACTGCGAATGATATTGTTTTATTCAGGTCACCTGCAACATGAACGCGAAAGGCCAGACATAGAACGAAAATATATGAACAGTGACAAGGCCCCAAGAATAGAGGCCGAGTTAACAACTTAGTGAAGTGGGACCGTGAGTGGCAGAACAAACATACAAAGCAAGCAAGCTTGCGTTCTCCGTTATAAATTGCAATCGAAATCTTCCACTGACAACAAGCTCGCAAGACCGCCAGACACTTCAGAACTCTGATGAAAAGCAGTATTGTCATTCTTATGTTGCGTAACACCAGTGGCGTGCAGAGGTGGGCGGGACGAACGGGGCGACGGTCCTGGGCATCCACGGCAGGGAGACATCCAAAGAGTGAAATTATTAAAATTAAAATGCTACCTGTAAAGCTAGACAATTTTTCCTGTTGTAAGGCTACCAACACACGCTGCATGGATTTAATTTTTCGAACTAATTTTTTTGCCAACACTACTGTACTTTTTATCATTGATGTAGTCGAGATCGCCACCTTCGAGACCGAGACCTCGTTAAAATTTCGAGATCAGGACTTCATCAAAAGTTCCGAGACTCGAGACTTGAAATTCGAGAACGAGGCCGAAACTCGAGACTTCAAAATTTGTGGATTTTCCAAATATTTTCCAAAAAATGTAGTCACCATTTCCAGCTTGAATTTTTTCGAATCTCTGGCATTTTTCCTACCTGTTTTGGTTGTTTCTTACCTGCAAATACAACAGAGAAAAACTATTGAATTGCAGAAAATGTACTAAGCCATATCCTCGCAATATTCAGTCTCAAGACAGTAAGGCTTGTGATCAAAACCAGTAGCCTTCGAGACCGAGACTCGCAAAAATGGATTCTAGAGAACCCATCACTGGTTTTTACGTATTCAAATGCCACTAATTTTTACATTCTTCAATACCAGTCCAGCAGGAACCTACACTCCAGGTGTGCGGCCAGGGCAGGATCCAGACAGTAACTTTAGGGGGGCCGATTTCAGAAAAATTTGGCAGTCAAGTCCCATTACCTGTTCACCACTGTAAAAGAGATGAGACATACTTCACAACATTGCTGTGACAAAACAATGGACGGCAAATTGGCCTTGTATCGAGAATGCTGTTTTCCGAATTGTGCAAAATCATTGTGAAAAAAGTTACTTTTGCAGGTTTTAGGTGGGGGGCGATCGCCCCATTCGCCCCCCCTTGGATCCGCCCTTGTGTGCGGACATAATAATCAAACTGATCGTGACGTGACTTTCTGCAGATCTTGCGACCAAGGGATAATCACAAAAAAATTGAAAGTTATTCAGGAATGTTCAATTGATTTTCTGAGCCAAATCTCGCAACGTTCCTGTTTCAACTTGCTCGATTTAGCTGATTTTTTGATGCATCACTGGTTTCCCGTTTCGTTTTTTGATGTGGCAACCGTGGGTGTGCGCTAATACAGCTGCACACCGCTGCTTGCAATATGTGCAGCATTTCGAGGATCGTCGGCAGTTCAGGCGGATTGATCAAAACGGCTCACACAAGCCCGTATGTTTGCTGTCCAGGGGTGTAGCGGGATGGGAACGTGTGGGAACAGCGTTCCCACACGTTTTTCACGTTTTGCTTTGAAATGCGTTTGAAGCTGTTTCATAACGGCTATGTTTTTGGATGGGCTCCCACACTTTTTCTGCTAGCATTACATCCGTGGTGCTGGCTCCCCAGTAGTTGTACATATAACAGCCACATCATAAAAAAAATGAAAGTTTTCTTGCATACTTTGTGCGCATTCTCAATTCTCGTGCAGTTTAATAATAATCATATTTTATTGCGGACTCATGGTCCATATCACAGACACAAGAGCATAAAAGGTGGTTTGCTATACGTCATCGCACATTACAGAAACGGTGTTTGCACACGACCAACATTGGGAGGGGTAACCATACAGCATGTTTAAAGCTGTCAACCCTGGGTGTCCGCCATTCCAGCCGCATACTTTCTTTGCTCAACGGCTATTCGACCAGACATTCGCGTAGCCTTTTATTTTTGCTGTTGTGAACTGCGTTGACGTGGCAATGAGTGTGTTCTACTCCCCTGTTCTAACGCTTTGCCAAATATTTTGCAATTGTGAGCTGCTCTGTCTTAGCGTTGAGTGCTGTGTTTTGCTACGATCTACTATGTTGGAGCGTTGATAATTGATGTTAATTACAGTACAGTGACGCATTGTACAACAACGAGTAATGAGAGTGCGTGTAGAACAGTGGTTTTCAACCTTTTATGTACTTCGACCCATTGTAACAACCCATTATGACCCAACAACCCCATCTAAAACTTGAATAAAACAGATGTAAAACAGCTGTATTCATAAAATATTTACTCGCGACTCCCAAAAATGGTTCACGACCCCTGTTGAAAACCACTGGTGAAGAATAATATGCATGTTGTGTCAATAAACTTCGCCAAAAAGTTGGTTTACAAACGAGAATATCACGTTATATTGTGACGTCACAAACAGCGTATAACCAGTAACAACGCCAACCATATTCCACTGCTCAATACTAGAACTTGGCAGGGTGGCATATAATCAAGCAATCGCCCCGAGCATCACCAGACCTCTGCACCCACTGCGTAACATACAATATTATCGTCTTGTTGCTGTACTGATAAGAATCCAGGCGTTTGCACTTTCGATCGTTTCAAATTAAATTGCGAAGTGATGACTCTGCGCAGTTTCGCAAATTTTAAGTTGGTACTGAGTCGTCATAGGAAGGAGTTGCGCGGGACCCTAGGCCATAGCCTATGCGTAAGTCCGTCGCTGGTTCTTTCCGTTAATTTTCTAACGAGTTGAAATTTGATTCAAAGCACCAGCAGTAATTTTAGCAGGTTTGCTTCGGGGGAGACATGGTCTCTTCAGCCTCTTTCTCGCTACGCTATTGGTTTCCCACTACCTCAGGGAAGAATTTTCAAAGAGCTTTATTATTTTTAAAGCTTCCGAAGAAAATTATCATTTAGGCTTCCAGTTAAATTGTTAAAACGAATTACCAATCAGGGTTTGTACTGATAATGTACACCTGGGCATACTTACTTCACTCAATTATAGTGGAAACAACGTATCTTCAAAAAAATCGTGTTTCCTCAGCGTATATCAAACTTTAAAATGCAGGAGCTCAAGATTTCGGGAAAAGTTTTCTAATCGAAGGCCGGACTGCAGAAAACTGGCTATCAATTCGGTCACGACTTAAAAAGTGCAAATGAAAGAAATATTGCAAAACTTGTTCATAGCATTTGATGCACTGGCGTATCCATGAGTTTTGGGATCGGATTCTTTCTTTGGGGCGGCCGATTCTGTACAAGATCCGAGTATTCATTCGGACAAAAAACTAGTTAAAAAGCAGCAACCAAAACAAACACATTTGAAAGCGAACAAATAGTTAGCGAGCCGCCCCAATTCTTTTAAAATGCCGCATTTTTCCAACCCCGGGTCAGTGGCAGATTCAGACCAGGTTTATGGGGGGCAGTCATATAAGGGAACGCGGAAAAAATCTCCTCTTGTCTGAACATTCCAGATTTTCTATGACAATCTCTGGGCATCACACCAGGCCTGTAGCCAGGTTTCAATATTTGGTGGGGCACAATACATTTTTAGGGGGGCAAGATTTTTGCTTTTACTATATGTTTAAAACAAATGTTTCTGGGCGCAACAAAATTTTGGGGGGCACAAAAAAAATTGGGGGGACACTGCTTCCAAATGCCCCCCGTGGCTATGGGCCTGCATCACACAAAAATGGATATTTTTGTTGGTTGAATATGCGATCCTTCGGGAAATCATCACAGCTAAACACCTTTCATCATTTTTTGACAAATCGTTTCAAACCAGGTTCAAAGACATGTACCACCCTTTAAGTCCCGCGTGAGCCACTTTTTTGCAGAGCTTTGCAATCCTATAACTCACCAGGCGATTGAGCTAGAGAGCTGTTCAAACCCTCTACGGATTAGCAAGTCTTGTAGTCGAAATCGAAAAAAAAAAATTTCGTTTTTGGTGGGGAACGCCACAAGTGGGTGTGTTTTTGGCCACCTTTACCTGGCCCTAGACACAAACCCATTGGGCCATTGTTATGGCCCACGATTTTGTCGGAAACTGCCAAAATGCGCGTCTTTAGAGCCCTTGAATGACTTTCTAGCATATCTGTAGCCGAAATTATGGACAAAAAAAACAAAATTGGTAAAAATTTCTGCACTCACAAACCCCAATCTGGGGTGGAAGACACCTTTTTTTCTAAATGGCTATCACTCGCCAGCGGATCGCGCTAGAGAGCTGTCCAAATCCGATCTGAATGGGGAAAGACTTGTAGTTTAGGCTGAAAAAAAAAACTTTTTGCCGTGCGATTTCGGTCTTTCTGGCTATGTTTACAAAACCACAGGTTCCACAGGTTGTTTTGAAATGTTTCTCAAAACATTCCATGACGTCAGCGTCCCGTGAGAGTTCGAAAATCGAGCCGAATCACTGGCGCAAAACCGCGCGAGA
>JGI24158J21664_10012790_pt1 | contig 11102 bp, 7 predicted proteins | sample Ectturendosymbi3_FD_21664 | JGI IMG/M metagenome (IMG submission 21664)
GATTGGCGCTATGGCACGCACCGTACCACCACCCTCCTTTGTGCGCAGCGGCGCAGGAGCCTCCATACGTATCCTGGTCTTTGTCTTTAGTGCTGAAGCGCGTTCCCGCATGCGGCAGGGCAGATCCTGTAGTTCGAAAGACAAAGAAGCAGTTTAGATTCGGCAGTCATCAACGCCTGAATATTTGCTCTGATTATGTTGCTGAACGTGAAATTGTTTTTAAGTGTAAAAAGACACTCAGTTTAGCTTTTCCGCCTAAAAATATAAATAGTTTGTTACACCAGTTGTCTACCGCATTGCGTAGTTAAATAGATGTTACCTTTNCTGAACAACTCAAATGTCTTAGGGTAGGCCTGTTAGACCATGCCTCACTAAAGGATNAAAATGACATTCAGAGACAACCGAAAACAATTTATTGTAGTCAAACAAACTCAAAGGAACCATTGTTCAGTGCTTACACCTCAGTTAAATACACTTTGTTTCGTGCCTAATGTATGCCAATGTACGCCTGATAGCTAGTGCCATTTTTACGACCTAAAAGAGCTGATAATATGACTTTATTTTTCAGAAAATATGACTTTATATGACCAAACAAAAATGACTGAGCTAGAATAACTACTGTACAAAAAAGCATTACCAGCGCAAATAGACGTAAGAGTTCATATTATCAGTTATGATAAAAAATAATAAAATATAAATGTCTTTTCAGACAATCTGAAAAATATGACTTTATATGACCAAACAAAAATGACTGAAATAGAATAACTACTGTACAAAGAAGCATTACCAACGCAAATAGGCGTAAGAGATTGTAGTCCCATGGATTGTTGAAGCCCCACTAAAATAAACAGATTAAAACATGAGCAAAACAAGTAGTTTGGTTTGAAACAAATTGAAATCATGCATGGACATTGGTTTATTTCTTTGGGGCAGCAAGAACATACATTTTTAGGCAGTGCATTACATTTCATCAGAATAACTTGGTTCACCTACCAGGTCCGTCGCCAGGATATAGCAGCAGGGGGGGCCAAAAACCAGAAAGAGGCGCCAAAAACCGGAAGGGGGGGTAAATTAAAAAAATACTGTATTAGATGTATGCAGCAACTATGGGGCCAAACGTGAAATGAAGGGGCACAGATTTCAAATGGGGGGCCGGGCACCACTGCCCCCCCACTGGCGACGGCCCTGTCACCTACGTCTTTGCCAATATTTTCAGGTGCCAAAGTGGGTTCAGTTTGCAGGATGCAGCTTCGACCTAGCGATACAGTGGTTTCACCTTATATTATGAGATTGTTTAAATGGTTTCCTTATTGAATTAGATTGAAAATATGCAAAATATGACTTTATGACCTAACCTGGAAAATACGACTTTTTATGACTTTATAACTTTTGCTATAGACTTGATAGGGGTTCCAAATTCGTTTCATAGCTTCTTGAAGGACAGAAAAAATATGACTTTTATGACTTCAATCGGCCCTACTGATAACTGTGGTGCAAGTAGCATACGCATAGTCCGGCATTTATTGCCTCCNAGGGTGCCTTCAACAACGCCTATGGTATTTTATATAACATCCCNAGGAATGTGTAACTGTTCGGCCACATCAAATTATCTGTTTTTTAAAACATTTGAAAGCTTCATAAGAAGCAATTTGTGTGCTTTATTTCAACGATGTGCATCTTCACCTAATTTTTTACCGTTCACTTTAATTGTCTGTGACCTTTTACAAATCTCTATGTTCGCCCAATGTTTAACGCTTCTGCATGAGAATTACCGAATTCAGCAGTTACTGGTGCGTTGCTTGTTTCAGTGCCTGTTTATATTCAGAATTCTCTCTCTGTGTCACCTCACACCTAATTTGAGTGTGTTGTGTCTAAGCATTTTTGTATCCTTGTGTTCTTTGACTAAACCCTGCCATATGGACCATGTGTCTAGGTCAAACGAATAAATACAAAATAAAAATTGAGAAAGACGTAGTGCTACATATAAAAATAGGTAATTTGAGACTAGAACTATAGCAGAAAAACAATAAATTCTACGAGCAGTCAGGCCGATTCCTAAATTGAAAGCTAAAGTTGAATCTCGAACATCACAGATGAAATGATATAAACATGAAAGAAGTGACAAACTTTTTGCGTGAGGTGTACAGTGCATTGCTAAATTTGTCGCGTGTATCACGTCTTCTACCTTTATTGAAACATGCATCTTATGCGAAATTTTATACACATATCCAGGTCATTTCATGGACTTGAAAAATCCCGAAATCTTGGCTTCTACTTTTAACTGCCGCGAATTATTATTTAAATAGACACTTCTGATACAAGAACAACAGCCTGCAAGATTATTGTAGACAATTTTTCCACTCCTTTACACCTATTCAATACGTAGATTCTTATGTCAAATATTTGGCTGATGTTCAGTTCGTATGTTGATACATGTTTCATGCATTGTTGTTGGTGTTGACGTAGATATATGGTGCTGGTTGTAGTACTTATTTGTTAAATTAAATTTTTGCATCTTTCGCTTGCAGTGTTCTGTGAACGGCCTCTTGCTGCTGGTCTTGGCTTGTTTTCATAGATTACGAACTTACGTCGGCTTTGTTTTAGCATTTTCTGCATAGTTTTTGGTACTGCTTTTACTTTAAGCGATTTTGACAGGGTTGACGGTTGTGGTTTTGCTTTTGACGTCTTTTTTGTCACACTGTTAATATTTCTTGCGTCACAGTCTTTTGGTTTTGAATTGCTAGCATTGCAAAGTGTTGTTCTATTGTTTGACTGAAGATGGATTAAAAATCATACGAAACGGCTCAAAATTAAAACATGCATGTTTTTTTAAGGCTTTTCTGGTGATGATGAAAATGTTGTAAAACTTTTGGCTAAACATTAAAAGCGTTTAAGTGTTGTTCCACTACAAGGCGCGCCGTACAAAGGCACTTTTTCGCTTCGTTGAGTAAAATGTAGGTTATTGCTTTAGATCAGTGCATGACCTACAATACTGTTTGGTAATTCTATAGACAGATGGCGAGTTCCCATTTAAGCGAGCAAGGCATGATGAAAAACTTCAGTATCGTGTCACCAAAGACATAGCCTATGGCACATACAATATAATGATTAGAAATCCTCTTTTAACCTGCTTACCTAGTTTCTAGCATAGAAAGTTTTTTAACACTGTTTTGAGGCATTACAGTTGTTTTGTGAATTTCAGGCTTTCTTGATATTCGCCTTATGCCATTCATTGCATAACAAAAGCAAATAAAACGTTGATTCATTTCGTACGAGAACCCAAGCTGAGGATAACCATAGCAACTAACAGCATTTTTTACTCATTATGTGATTTCTCATCTTCAGTTTTTCTTTAAAGCAGGACTTGTTTGGTACATCCTAAACTGTTTCGTATCAGTTTGTCAGTTTGAATTACTTTAAAGATATTGACAAAACCAATCTGCTCTAATATCTTCACTTTACACCAAGACGTCTGGCGTGTAGCTGGAAAGGGTAGCATCGTCTGCGTATTGCAGATCGAAGATAGTGTCGTTTGTTACTTTCATCACTGCTTGATAATTTAAACATAGCTTGAAGCAAGGGCGTCGGAAGGATTTCTCCAGAGGAGCTAATAGTGGATATTTCCAGAGGTGACAAAACTGTGGTAGGGCGAAAAGTGGTGAAATTTCATTTTGCCAGTCGAAACTAAGAAAAAAAACTTTTTTCCAAACGATTTAATAGAAAAATGTCTAATTTTAAAATCCAGGCGGAGCCAACCACCCACCTGCCCCCCCCCTTTCGACGGCCATGGCTTGAAGACTTTTGATTTCCATTTTAATTAGATTTTGTTATTTCCGATTTTATACGATTTTATTAAAACGAAAAACATAACAACTTGCCCAAATGCGCTCATAGATTCTAGTGCGCAGAAATGTTTGTGGTAATGGTGCAAGTTCTTCGTGCAGCAGAAAAAACTTCAATGAAAGACTGCTTTGAACAAGTCAGGGCCAGTTAATAAAACAGGGAACATTCTTCAATTATTTAGTAGAGCGGATAATATGTTATGATCCCATGTAGATGTGTTTTTTGTGATGGTTTGTTGACCGATACTGTAATGAGAACCGTATGCCGACACAGAAACCATGGCGACATACCACGCTGGCCACGTAATTAGTATTTCTTGCGAAACGTAGTAAAAGGTTAGACCAGGGGCGGGCAACCTGCCGCTCCGGAGCCGCATGCGGTCCTTTAGTTCCTTTACAGTGGCTCTGTCTGGGTTTGAAAAAACTCGGAATTTTTTAATTTGCATTTGTATTAGATTTAACTTGACTGCAACTGAGCCTTTGCCCCTATGAAGCTGCATGAAAAATGAAACGGTATCAACATCTGTGGTTCCTCACTGGTCATATCTGCTGGAATATGTTGCAGAATGGCTCTTTTTAAAAATAGTTGCCAACCCTGCGTTGGACTATACAAACTTTGTGCTCTAGAATGAAATGGTAAATTAACTCTCATAATTAATTAACGCAGGGGCAGTGGCGTACGCGGAAAATTTTCATGGGGGGGTTCATTCAGTGGCATATGGCGGTCATTTGTATTTGGTGTGCGCTTTTTGCGACGTCATATTCATGTTTTCAAGCGAAGTTTGTTGACATAATAGGCATATTCTTCTACATGCATTCCCCTTATTTTTGTAAACAATCAAGCCCTATACACTCCCCTTATAATAAAGTTTTTATAAAATATCAAGCTCAAGGGGAGGGATTAAACCCCAACCCCAACCCCCCTTGCGTACGCCCTTGCTGCCCACCAGCGGTAAGACAATTCTTAAATTTGTTTCAGATTCGAATATGCAGCCGTGCTAAGCAAAAGATAAAACACGACATTTCTCGCATGCACAGCTGCCGATTAAAACTATGCTGTGTCTGCATCTGGCATGGAAAAAACTGCAGGTAGAGATAACTCAGTTCCAAGCCACTGCAAATAAGAATAACCTTGTTCTCATTGTTCGTTGGATTGAACTGCAATTAATTCATATTATTTGCAAATTCATGAAGTTTTTGCTTGAACTTTAAATGGTGTTCAAACACAGATACGTATAAATACTTTCTCTAATAAAGTAACTTAATGTGCAAATGGAGTTGTACTACTGCAGCCACAATGCTGCATCGCCCTCCAACGAAAATGAGAGTCAGAGGTGGCCAGAGCCCGGAGTCACTTTTTCAGACTCCGACTCCGCTCCTGTTCCAAAATTTTTGATTCCGGATCCGGAAATTTTTCAAATTTGAGCATCCGACCCCTGTTACGATCGATCTAACCCAAATATACCATAGTTTTACTTAAGCAATGACCACGCAGACTCCTGCTACTGGCGAAATTGAAAAGTGACTCCGGATCCGGGTCCGTTTTTTCACGAATTTTTGACTCTGGATCCGGGTCCGACAGAAAAACGCAGAATCCTGCCGGAGTCCACTCTGGCACTCCGGATCCATGGCCACCTTTGATGAGAGTTGAACCTGCAACCTTTGGATCGACACTTTCTACAGCAGATAGCATTAGAGATTCCTCGAACAATTTCACTCTTCGCCTCTGCCACGAAAGAAAATTATTCTGTTTCTTATCTTCGCACAAAAGATTTATTTTCTCAACTATCTTGCGAGCAACAAGGTGAAGAAAGTCAACTACTATCAGAAGTCAAAGTTTGGTTTGCCAAACGTCATGCGACGCAATGTCGTTCTGTTGCACGAATTAGATAAAATGTAACCGCACTTGATATTTGTGGCCGCCATCAACTTCTAACATGAGACCGTTTTATGTTTTTGTAGTTTTTGTATAGCAAACTAGCAATATTGTTTGGTTTTGCAAACCAAAGTGACTTTGACAAATATTTTTGCCCCGGTGTGTACATTTCCAGGTTCGTATATGTTGCATCAGATGCACTTTATCTTACTGATGAGAGATTAAGCGCAAACTGAAGCGTTGAACATATTTTAGGTTGTTGTGAAGATTTTCTGAATTTTCTGAATTTAAGTTAAACTTAAAAATAACGTGTTCTCATACAACGGAGATCTGGAACAAAAGTTAAAGTTAGCGGTTGTGAGCGCGTGATTCACAAAAATACAAATACGTTGTGCATGAGGAACTTGTGGGATGTGATTGAAATCAATCATTCTTATTCTCCTCATTCAGCAACCAAGGTCCATATTGTGATGATACTTGCAGGTTGAAGATGAATTCTCAGAAAATGAGACCGGAATGACTGCCTTGCTTCGTCAGGTTTTTTATCAAAATATTTCTTTGTGCGTTTTTACATTTCTGTTTACAATCACCTGCATTGTACTGTTGCGTTTTGTACTTTTGGTTAATTCATCTAATATCACCAACTACCACTGCAGCTTGATATATGAAAAATTAAGTGTAGCCTGAACGCAGAGCTCAAAATTAAAAAAATAATTCAAGCTCCTGGTTGTCAGAGAACTAATGAAGAGACTAAAATCAGCCTACCGGTGAAAGGTAATTCAAGAAATTTTAATAGTTTTTTTGCCGGAAACAGCTTCCCAGACTGTGGTTTCTATTTAATTTTTGTTTTTTAAATATTGATTTACGCGACTTGTTGCTCGGTTTTGGACAAGTAAGTGATTATAGTTGAGTCTGGTTAATTGGAGAAACCAAGACGTTGGTCGTGTTTTTTGATTGTGACGTGTTGTCTCAGACTTAGAGCAAGCAAGAGCGTGGCGGATAGAGTCAAAAATACGTTTCGTTGTTCAGTTTATCCTGAAACTGCATTCGATTGCGGCTGTCACTTGCAAGTCATCCTATTATGGGCGTCGGAAGGGAGGGCAGGGAAGACGTGATCCCCTGGATTTTGAAATTTGATATTTTCCTATTAACTTTTTAGTAGAAAAATGTTTTTAGTAGAAAATGTTTTGTCCTAGTTTCAAGTTGGTAAAATGAAGTTTTACCAATGTTTTCCCCTCTCTAATAAAAATCCTTTCGTCACCCCATAGAAAATACACTATTTCCCCCCTGGAAAAAATCCTTCCGACGCCCATGCTGCCTAACTCATCGGTACGAACGTATGGCGAGATACTCACGACGGCGGCATCATCATGTAGCACTCGCTGCAAAAACTGGAAAAAGTTTTGGAAAATCACTTTGGAAAAACTGGCTCGAGACGAAGAGTGACCTCGCCTGCGACCTGGAAGACTTTTGATGGTAGGTGAGAAAATTGAAACAAATGACGTTGCGGATGTCAAAGACGTTGCAGATTACTAAATATTTTGATATGTATGGATGTAAATATGCCTGTGGCGCAGTTTTGATTACATGGAGTGGCGCAGCATTGATTACAAGTGGTAGTAATAACACCTCACCGTTTTCCTGTGATCCGCTCGCGCAACTATGGCATCATAACTTTGAAATTGTTGCTGAAATATTTTCTAAAGTTATCCAACGCAATAGCAACCCACTGCTCTGCTGGTTTGTACTTAATTTGATACGCTTTAATGCTTTTTCCTTGAAAAAGATGTTGACTTTGGCTGATTTTCAAGCAAGCAGTTAAAAAGCAAAGTTGCGACTGTGATTGGGATCCTGTTAAATTCAGGTTCAGCGCAGTGCTGAATTAAGATGTCTGTTGTGACAAAAACTTCACAATTCCCTCAGTTTTACGAAGCCATATCCCACATCGTAAACTATGCGTTTTGGTTTTGTTTCGCTCCATTTAAATTTTTAGGACCGATTGCCCAGCATGATTTTATGACATTGCAGAAAAAACTGCTAAAATGCTCAGAATGAGTATGGGTGGGATGACATACACCATGAGCTCCGACATCTTAAGTTTGTTTTTTTGTGTGTAATGGGCATATTGGCGAACAACTTCAATGTTCGCAAAAAACGTGTTCTCTCTTGTGCCAAAAAGTGGTTAGAAGTCATTTGCCATTTATTCGCACATGAGTTTTCAAGGTAGGCCCTAAAACGGTGTTTTGGCTTTGAAAATTATGACTTACGACATCAGAGCGATGTTAACCTGGCACGTTACCAGACCTACGCCATGATGTGTCGATTTGCCGCTTCACTTGGCGAGTTGCTTTGCAGTTGAATAAAGAAGGTGCGCTTAAGATGCTCAACGTTTGTATGCCACGATAAACTGAGCAAAAATCAACAGAAACATAAACATGTAAGCTGGGTTCCAAGTTTGTTTCCTTGAAATATTCTTGGAAAGAGTTTGCACATCACTGTTACTGCAAAACACATCTTTCCTACCCTTTACAAAGGGGAGAATGCCTATGATAAAATATCGTGAACAAAGAACTTTCGAGATTTTTCTGCGAAATCCATGTTTCACTCACCAACCAAGATTTGTCATATTTTTATTTGCTTTTCAAAATTGTTTAGTTTTTAGGTAATGTTGAATTGAAAATATTTTGAATTTGGAGCAGTTCATCACGCACAAACGAAAGAATGCAAATCCACAAAAATTAGAGAAGCACAGGAAAAACTGTCACTGACATTTAGAAAATTCTTATGCTAATATTCCTTCCTTTATAATGCAACATGCTTGTGTTTTAGTCAAAGGTTGAAAACTTTTCATTTACCAATGTAAGAAAAATTACTCAAATGGTTCTAGTTTTTTCTTTAGAACTCTAAAAGTTTTTCCCGTTTAAGTGTGAAAGCATTTTCAATATCTGCAAGTTTTGTTGTAAACCAGAGCAGAATAACTATCTGTTTGATGAAAACTATGAAGTCCGTGATTCATTTGCTGCCGGGCTGGAGAATGTAAATAAATAATTTGCTTTTCTTTTCATGGCAAATCAAGTTATGGGCCATGTTTTTCAGAAAGTATGATGCTGTTTTATCCAACACTCGCCGAAATTACTGTTTCATGAAATCACTGCCCACTCCCGAATCTGGCTCGTCCTGCAAAAGTAGTTGTCTACCATTGCTTAAACTGTTATGACGATCTGGCGACGTTTTGGTGAGATTTGTTGGTAGTTTGTCAAATCTTGCAAATGTGTTGCACAAGCTAAGCAAGCTTCGTAGGCGTACGCCAGACGAGCGTAAGAGTTGGTCGAACTTTTTGAATTTCTGGGGTCTCATGAGAACCCATAAACCACCACGGTGTTTTGCAACAACCGGTCCGGCGTTCGCACACCTGCCTGAATCGCGACGCTGGTTATTGTGTCACAACAATGCAACAATGCAAGAACAGCTGTTGCATATGTAGGCCGGATGGGATGCGGAATTGCGATGCCGCATTGTTGTCGTATGAAATATACGCAGGCGTCATGTAGACTAGGTCTCCATACCTACGAAGCAGGGTTAGGAGTCCGGGTTGTGTGGCGTTCCCACGATGAGGCCGTTGCTGCGTTGGCACTGAAACTAGGACTTGGGTGAGTTGGCGTTATCATTTTTTTTTATACTTCCGCCTGTGCTTTGTTTGTTGAAAGAGTGGACCACAAACATTTTGATATTCGACAAAAAGCGAATCCCAGTCAGTTTGCCTCAGAATACGTGGGCGAAGCATCTTTGCAGCGAAATAGGGAGTTGCTGCAAAAGGCGATAACAAAAAAGTGCAGTCTGCGCTGTTACTGAATCATGATCTGTGATAGATTCTTTCTATAGACCTTGAAAAATAATACGTGATATTGTAAGCATTAAGTTTGCCTGTCGATTAAATACAGTTTGAAAAAGCAAAAATTTTCTGATCGGATGAGTTGCTTTTTGGAAACTGCGACATTATTATATGTGGTTGTGAAAATGGATTCCAAAATGCAAACTGTTATGATGAGTTCTTAAATTGTCAAATTTCAAACTCTGAACATCACCATGTGGTTGTTTGTTATAGAACAGCTTTGTTGGTGTGATTTGTATGTCCGCAAACAGCCAATTCAACTCAATGTAGAACATATCAGTTTATTTACACAAACCCACGCAACCTAATACGCTCGACTTGCTCCCTCAAGAAAATCTTATGAAGTAAACACAGATAAGATGAAAAGCTTTGTTGGGATTGCTTTGATTCTTTGTTTATTGGTATTCCGTGAAGTTGAAGGTAAGTGATCCTTTTATTTAAAGGTTAAGATTTAATTTGGGAAATGTTTGAAAAAGGAAGGTAGAGCGGGAAAAAGCGAAATTAAATTTTTTTGGGGAAAACAATTTTTCCGAGCAGCATTTTCAAAGTTTGGTTTAATCATGAGCAGTAACGTGAAGAATATGCAAAACGATTTTACATAAAAGCGATTATTTTGAGTTTGGAACAAATTTCATGCAGCGCAGGTTTGCAACAATTTCCTTCGCTGGTAGATTTGATACAAACGTACAACAAAGAATGGTTGCATGACTTTAACTCCAAGCGATAGTTAATCGTTCGTTGTTGTGAATTAGCTTGGGCAAAACATGTTTGTGGTTAAACAGCATGCCGATTTTCACATTTGAATGACTAGTTTAGAAAAACATTGACGTTATATACTAACGTTAACCGTTCTCTGTCTACGGGTGTATGCAGCTCACAAAAGCTAGTGTTTTCGTATGATCCATCCGCTGGATGTTTTTTCACCAGGTGGAACTGATGAAACACGGTTTCAAAGTATTTATTTGATGGTGGATGGGTTTTCAAGTCAGGGAGCTTTATGCATTTTCTGATTAGTTCAACTCTTGATATGGTGTTTATTTTTACCTCTCAGCACCATATTGAAGTTGCACTACTTAGCGTTTGCAAATTTCAGCAGCTTTAAGAAAATCAGTTTCAGGGCTTAACTCTTTGGCGTCCGCTAGGTTTCGGGGATTTTCGGAAAAAAACGCCTAAATGCACGTGGCTTTGCGCGGGAATTTCTCCGCTCCGGTATGCTCTACAGACCCGGTAAAAGTCTCAAAAGACGCGGCAATTCTTCTAGTCTGCACTCGAAAAAAATTTTTTGCTTGGGGGTGCGGGTTTTTTGTGAGTGACGTCATAAGTGGAGGACTTTTAGGCCACCTTGGTCCACTTTGCCTGGCCCTGGGCGCCAACCGTTAGGTGGTAGTATGTCGCTGAAGATTTTACTGGAAACTAGGCTACAATCCGAGTCTTTTGATACTTTGGATGACCTGCTGGGGTTTCGGGTTCAAAAGTTGTGATGTAAGTTAGT
>JGI24158J21664_10012791_pt1 | contig 11101 bp, 7 predicted proteins | sample Ectturendosymbi3_FD_21664 | JGI IMG/M metagenome (IMG submission 21664)
GTCACTGACGTCGTCAGATTTCAAACTTTAGCTATTTTGCACAAAGATCATTTTGATGTCACTGGTCAATTTCTGGTCAATTACAACAGGATACATAGACGTACGGGAAGGCATTTTACTGGGGGGAGGAAAAAATTTGCCCTGAAAATGCCAATTTGCCCTAAAAATAAACAATTTGCCCTGAAACAAACTTTTTAGTTTATTCCGAATTGGATCTGAAACCTCTTGTAAATCTGATCTATACAGTTGAATTCGTTTATAACGGCTTCGCATGTAACGTTAATTCGCCTATAACGTTGCATTTTATTCGGTCCCGATGGCATCTTCTACATGCATTTCAATTCGCTTATAACTTCAATTCGGCAATAACGTTCTTTATGTAATCACCTAGAGGTGCCGTTAAAGGCAAATTCTGTAGTTACCTTGCTTGTTAACTCAGTGGCGTACGCAGAAAATTTTCATGGGGGGGTTTCATTCAGTGGCATATGGTGGTCATTTGTTTGTGGTGTGCAGTCTTTGTGATGTCACAATTTGACGTCATATTCATATTTCTAAACCAACGTTTGGCGAAGTTTGTTGACATAATATGCATATTCTTCTACACGCCCTCTTATTTTATGTGTCATTGCACTGAATATGAACCATCAGCGCTCCAAGTTGGGATATCGGAGGAAAATAAACTCAATGCTACGACACAGGAGTTCCTATAACTGCAAAAGTTTGGCTGCGTGTTGAAAAACGGGAGTAAAACACACTCATCACTGCGTCAGAGCAATTTACAACTGCAAAATGAGGCTGCGCGAATGTCTCGTCGAATACGAGCAGTCGAGCATAGGTGTGCGGCTGGACTGGCTGGCGCACACCCCGGTTTGCAAGATCGAATCTTGCTAAAGTACACAACAGGGTTGCCAACCTTTCTTCACCGAAAAAAGACAGACCTTGTCCCAAAAAAGCCAGAAAAAGCCAAATGGCAGTTTTGAGGCATATACACATAAAACATGCACAACCACACACATTAAAACTCGTCAAAAACATCGATATAACACAAGTCCAATCTTTAGAAGCATATTCTTTCGCCGTAATTACACTGTCGTGCATTTGTTTTTTTATCAATAACATCGATCATTTAGGCAACAGTGAAATTTTTGCAATATTCTGTGCAGTCTGCATGGTAGTAGACCCTCGTCGCAAGAGATTTGCTCGTGCAACAGTTCTATCAGGAGCTCGTGCAACAGTTCTATCATGCTACAGAATTTGGTAATGTAGCCAGTACGGTCAGCACTTGCGCTGATCAGCCATAGCAGACAAAATAAAGACAATTATTTCGGATGAAGTGAACTATCGCGGAACACAATTTGAAACATGCGTAGTGGTCGAAAGGACTGCAAAAAGTGGTGAGACGGTTTCTGGACTCAGTCGATAACCCTGATTCTCACCAAAACCTAATTATTACTTTTTGGCCCATTTACAATGCTCCTTGAAATTTGCAAGCTTGAACTTGTAAAAAATTATTTGCGGTCTGTTATGTCACCAACTCGACTTGTTGACCTAGCAGGATTAAACCTTGAGTGTAGCATTGCCAGACAAGTTGATTTTGATAGTGCTATTAGAAATTTTGCGAATAAGAACACCAGAAAATCGCTTATGTTAAATGATAGCTAAATGATTTTTTTTCTAATTTTTTCCTAGATTGGATTTTACTATGAAAACTTAAAAGTCATGTTTAAACACTGGTAATATGGTCATATTTCTTGAGTACCGTTATGTTTTAACGTAATATTTCATATGATCAATAAATGAGCACGTCTTGTTGAAGTATGATGCACATTATTTAGCCTCAATTTTAAATTACCTCAAAATAATTTTGCAAGTCTTAGAGGACGCAAAATCACCATGGCTATTTGGTGACTAGCAATGGTTTGCCTGCTAATGATTTTTTGTTTTCACTCCGAAACTGTAATAAATGTGATATTAACAAAGTTTGTGTGCTGCGCTGACAGTGACTTGCTGTACATTTCAAAATTGAGTCTCTTCTACCTGGCTTCGCATAGCCCAGAGGTGACGAATATGCGGCCCGCAAAAGATATTCGTGCGGCCCGCGAAGCATTCAGGCGAGACCAGCAGTCTTGAACTTTCTTTGACTTTCGTTTGTTGTTTGTTTCTGTTGATGAACAATTTTTTTCATTTTAACAGGTTTCATAGTATGACTAAAAAGTTGTGCGGCCCGCTTACTCAGCGGTAACTTACAAAGTGACCCGCGATAGCAAATAGACTCGTCACCCCTAATAGCCACTAGCCACAATGCCAACCGTGCTGTGAGAAACATTGCGTTGTTTCATAACACTCCACTGCGTGGTGCGCTTCGGGTTGATCATGTGTTGACCAAGTATGTTTCTATTTGGTTCGGCAATACTTCATGCAAATAATCCTCTCAAAAATCTCTCATCTGAATTTGTACTCGTTTGCAAGAAAGCTGCGCCCTTGCATTTCATTCAGGCTACACCTCAGCTCGTGTTGTCCGCATTAATTGGCAACTTTGCCGACAAAGTTGCATGCTTTAGTCGTGTAGTTTTGCATCCAATCGCAAAAAGCCACGTTCAACCTTGGTCAGAGAGAGAACACGACATTACATGAGTCCGACTGTTCTTTCCGTTTATTTTCGGACAGTTGAGATAGATATAAAACACCAGCGATAAATGTTAGCAAGTTTTTTCGGGGGGGGGGCATGGCCTCTTCGGCCTCATTCTGGCTGCGCCTCTGGTTCTGGTTGTGTTCTCTGCAGCTCTTCTATACCAGTGCTCTTCAACCTTTTTGTCATCGATGAACCTCTGATGTACTTTCCCGTTTGTCCAAGAGCCCCATTAACAAAAATTGAAAAAACACGAATTACTTGTAAGAAAATCAAATATGTCGTTATTAGACACTTCAAAAAATAAACAGTTACTACAGAAGTTAAAAAGTAAGAAATTTAATGACTTGCTTGTTCTTGCATTTATGGAATTTATCTGCTACATTCAGAATTTGGCCAACCGGCAAAAAGAACCCGTATCTGAAATATGCGCCGTTCCACTTTCTAACTTTGGCGATTGCATTACATTTGGTCCGCTTCCGATTAGGTGCCTCTTTTACATTTGAACTACATTGCTCATGATCGTCTACACTTTTGCTGTTGTTATTATTTCTCTTCGCACAAGAAAATATGGTATCTTGCTTCATCTGGCTTGATTAAATAGTAAAACGTTGGGTTTCACATTCTTTTTACTTTATTCCCACAAAGGTTGAAGTGAACAGCAACTCTAGTCTGCAGTGTTGCCAGATGGTTGTCACCTAAACCTGCTAAATGACGTCACGAAAAACTGCTAGATCCTGCTAAAAACCATGTCACAAATTTTGAGCTAAAATCTGCCTAAAATAGTCAAATTCTGCTTAAAAAACTGCTATTTTTGAGGTGTTTAAAATAAACTTGTAACGCTATGTATCAATTTTTGGCCTTGCACTCACTATCAATTGACCAGACATCAGGCCAACGACTTCCTGGCGTAGCTGAACTACCTGGAAAAATGATGTGTTGTGGGATAAAAATATATTCTACCATACCAACGTAGTCTTTGAAACCCTTGGCCCAATGCGTTCACTAAGCACAGAAGCAAATCATTTAGATTTCAACAACCCATTTAGTTACTTGTTAGTATGATGCAATTTATCTGCTTGAAGCAGCTTCGCGGCATCGTAATAGGAACTCCAATGATAATAGCAATGGTATATTTATGCATCCAAATGATTAAAGGCAGCTAGTTGTGCCTGGGTTGTCCTTGTGTTGCCCAATATAAAGCGTCAGAAAGAAGGTAAAGACTGTTTTGATGAAGAAGAAGGTGTAAAGTTTTCATCTCTAAAAACTGTTGGAACAAGTATTTGGCCAGGAATTGGTTACCTGCTTAACATGCCTAATGGTTTTTAAAATCCTGCTAAAAAATGAGATAACTGCAAGATTGATTATTTTGCAGCTAACAGTGAGAAAAATTTGCTACATTTAACAGCAAATCAGCTGAAATGGCAACATGTCACCAAGCCATCTAGTTCAGTGCTCTTCAACAGGGGTTCCGCAAAACATGTAGTGGGGTTCCGTGAGTTTTAACGGTTCCATGAGGGCTCCCCGTTTTTTAGGGGAAATGATTTCTTGCTTCAATATGTTGATGCGTCATTATTAATTTTTTAGATCACCGTGCTGCATTCAGACTGCAAGTAGGCCAAGTAGTTGTACTGGAGGTTGAGTGCAGATAGCGGAACAAGAAATATTGATAGTCGTTGCGTCACTTGTTCATTGTTGTGCAATTAAGAAGAACGTTATTGTTGCATCATAGTAATACGATGTTGCCGATGTACTGTTCACAATACTGCAGGGTTGCCAATTTGGTTTTTTTGAAGCCAGGTTTTGAAATTGTTTTTTTTCAACACCTTTGGCTTGTTTTGGAAGTATAAAAAGCCTGACAAAATCTGGCTTTTTCTGGCTTTTTTTATAATCGGAAAGGCTTGGCTCTGGAAAAACATTGTCTGAGCTGCATATTCATATCAATTTTCTTCTGATGAGAGTCTATGACCATGCAGGGTGCACAGAATATTGCAAAGATTTTACTGTTGCCCTAAAAATGATCGGTGTTATTGGTAAAAAACAAATATGCGACAGTGTAATTACGAGGAAAGAATATGCTTCTGAAGATTAGAATTGTATTGTATCGATGTTTCTGACGAGTTTTTATGTCTATTTTGTATTTAGTTATGCTTGCTTTATGTGTATATGTCCTAAGACTGCTATCTAGCTTTTTTGGGACAAGTTCTGGCTTTTTTGGGTTGGCAACCCTGCAGTACTGTAGCCTATATCGGAATTGTAGAGAGTAGACAACGGTCCAGAGATGCTATTTAGCCTTTGTGGGAATGAACTAACAACAGTGTGAAACTCAACTTTTTACCATTTAGTCAAACCAGATGAAGCAAAATAGCATATTTTCTTATGTGAAGCGAAATAATAACAACAGCGAAGGTGTGGGCGGTAATGAGTAGTGTAGCTCAAATGTAAAACAGGCACCTCATCCGAAGCGGACCAAATGTAATTCCATTGCCAAAGTTAGAAAATGGGACGATACATATTTGAGATACGGGTTTTTTTGCCAAATCTTGACTGTAGCAGATACATTCCAGAAATGCAAGAACAACCGAGTCATTAATTTCTGGCTTTTTAACTTTTGTAACAACTGTGTATTTGTTGAAGGGTCTAATAACGAAATATTTGATTTTCTTACAAGTAATTCGTGTGTTTAAAATTCGTGTTGATGGGGGTTCCATGACAAACGCAGAAATATATCAGGGGTTCCACGATGACAAAAAAGTTGAAGAGCACTGATCTAGCTACACAGTAGGCTACTTGTTATTATGACGCAGTTATATGCTTGAAGCATGTCGGTTGCGTCACAATAAAAACGCGAAATGATTGAAGCAGCGTGTACTTGGCCCTGGTGTTGCCCATTTAAAGGCGTCGTCAAGAAGACAAAGTATTTTTTGATGAACAAGGAGGAAAAGTTAAAAGATTATCACCAAAAACTGTTCATACATTTTTTTAATCAGGAATTTGTTACCTGCTAAACGTTTTTCAAAATCCTGCTAGAAAACCTGCTAGATTGAAAAATTTGCAGCTAACAGTGAGAAAAACCTGCGAGATCTAGCAGCAAAACAGCTAAAATGGCAACACAGACTGTCTGTGGCTCAGTCTACTCTGTAGTAGACTCAGGCTGAATCTATTTTCTACTCAGTCCACTCTACTGTGAACTGCACATCGGCAACATCGTACAACTGTGGTGCAACAATAACATTCTTCTTAATTGCACAAGTGACGCAACAGCTATCAACATTTCTTTTTCTGTATCTGCACTCAACCTCCTGTATAACTAACTGGCCCACATGGAGTCTGAATGCGAGACCTTGATCTGAAAAAATTTCGTAATAACGCATCAACATACTGAAGCAAAAAATCATTTCCCCTAAAAAACGAGGAACCCACTACATGTTCTGCGGAACCCCTGTTGAAGAGCACTGTTCTATACACCGTGCACTTGGTAAGAAGGCTACAGTACCAATTTATAAGGTTTTGGTAAGACCCGACCGAGAGTCGAACTCTCGACCTACCAGCACCGCAGCGGACGCACTTACCACTAGGCCACAGGCTGATGTCCGTACGAAAGTTAAGAAACAATTATTCCTGCCCTGCAGTTTCATTTTCAAATGATTGAGATGGTTAGTAACATCAACTAAGAATTCGAGATCAAACAGCCAGTTTTATCACACAAACGAAGTATTTCCTCAGGTAACGGGTTTTTATTTCCAAAATATCATGAACAGCTTGTTTTAAGCTGATAACAGGCAACTGATAAGGGATTTATACAAAACAAAAAATCGATAAAATGTTGGAGAGGTTACTTTTACTTGATTTCTAACACAGGGATGCATTGCGCCACTTGAATTCACCCATGCGCCAAATTTGACGCATGTGCCATTGGTTGGCCACCCCTGGGCTAATCCGTCATTTGCAGTTTCGGTTTTGATGTTTAAGCAGTTAATGCGTGTGAGAATTCAAACAAATTAAGGATCTTTATGTAAGAATTGTTGCACATCGAAATTTGTTTATCAAATTTATGTACGAGGTGCGAAGCGCGACCCGACTCCCATTGAGAGAACGATAATAGTCTTTAAAGTTTATTAAAGATTTCAAAGGTGCTAGATTAAACGCAGGAGTCTAGATGGAGTAGAGGAATTAAAGAGTTTAATTATTTAGTAAACAACCATAACGTCATAAAGTTGTATTTTACTGCAACTAAAAGCACTATGTATACGAGTTACTATGATAGAGTATACGAGCTGCTATGATAGAGTTTTCACCTGTTTGCATAATTCGTCACTACGCCTGAATCAGTGGTTCTCAACCTTTTTTATCCCATGCACCCCTTTTACCGTTATTCACAGATAAATTCCCCCCTTAGAAATTTAATTTGTAAAGATCACTTTTACATCAACTGATGTATGCTTAAACTATATGCATGCTTAAACTATATTATATTTTAAACAAAATCTTAAACATAAAATGCCCCCCTTGCAAATACAAAATTCCCCCCGGTTGAGAACCCCTGGCCTAAATCGTTACTTTTTTCTAATCCCCTTGAGGTGACGAATTAGGCAAATTCTACTGTAGCTGTATAGGTTTAAAAACAACAGTGTAAAATCAATCCCTGTAGTAGTTTCAGAAGATCCACGACAAAGGTGAATAAAGTATGGCATTAGCGACATACAAACCCTTGGGATAAAAGCTATGGTTCAGATCGGAAAGTTTGAAATTTGTACCTTATTAGCAGCATTTAGGATTTAGATATTTCTTCTCTTTTTTGCGCACCCCAACCAGTCGAGATCGGACACTGATATGCCGTGAAAAAAACTTACGAAAATCAAAATGAAGCGTTTGAAAGCTAAACTCAAAAGAAAAGTTAACATTGCATCTACAGTATATGGGAAAGGCCTATATGGCATGAGTGTTTCTTTTGAAGACGCACGTTATTAAAGCCCGCCACTCACAGGACAGATATTGGAAAGTAAAAAGCACAGATATTAACAATGAACAAGTGCATGTGTTGCTGCGAATCTCTAGATTTTCTGCTCAGATCCAAAAACAATTTTTGCCTTACACTATTGTTTTGTAACTTAGTTACTAAGCAGGAATTGACGTAACATCAGGCTGTAGTCAGTTCATCTGTATATTGCTGTTCAAAAACTCTAAAAGAATAGTTACTAAAAACTGCTGTGCGCATGTTATTTGCAGCATGCTTAGTTTATGTGCAAGTACCTCCGTAATACGCTCCTGTGTCTATCCACGAGTATGTGTATCCCGCTTCATCAGTAAGAGACCAGAGTCCAATTTGAACTTCATGGGCGATTGTCCAAGCTTGGGTAGCTATGCTGACAACAATAAATATTTGTGCCAGACAGCCTATGAGGAACGCTCCGGTGAAAGGTGGTTTTGAAACGTTGCTTGTCATGGTGAATGACTACTGGCCCTTAAATATTTTCTCCCTGGAAAGAGAATATTCAGAATATTACACTATACAGGCCAGCAATCAGGGGGGCAACCGGGCAATTTCCCCCTTGAAATTTTGAAAAAATTGTGAAAGCGCTAATAAGGTTTTTTGTTGTTAGGCGCAAGAACAAGTTACAATCATTTTGCCAGGTGGTTGCGGCCCTGACGCTATACATGTAACTTCTGGGTGATACTTTTTCATCTTATAATTAACTTTGTGAAAGAAGACCTCAAAGCAAGCTCTTTGCGCCATTGCAAACATTTTTCTATTAGTGATTAGTGACCAGACCAGTGATGGAGGCTTAAGACCCATTTTTATGACTCTCTGTCTCAGGTCTCTTCTCGTTCTTGAAGTGTGCAAGTCTCGGTTTCGAGCGTATTGTCTGAGACCTGGAATACAACCAACGATATGGATTAGTAAAGCTTCCGCAGTCAACCTGTTCACTGTCTGTCGAATCTGAAAAAATTGAAAACCATAACAGGAAAGAAAAGTGGGAGAAAATTGAGAAACAAAGAGCTCGGAATGGTTATGGCACTTCTTTAAATATTCTATAATAATTTTGGAAAATCTGACAAATTCTCCAATCTCAAGTCTCGGTCTTGACTTTCTTTGTGATATCCATGAGGTCCGCAGAAATTTTCCAGGGGGTCAGCATCGACATTTTGCCTATCCATATCAGGTTTCGGTGCAAATGGACGTTTACAAAACACTTTGAAAGTTGCTAGTCCAAATTTCCAGTGGGGGGCAAATGTCCGTTTTGCCCCAATGCGAACGCCCATGGTGATGTCTTGATCTCGAAGTTTTAAACCAAGTCTCGGTCTCGGAGGATACGGTATTTTTCACCTTGTATTTGGCAAAGTTTTTATTGAAAGTGAGAGAAAGAGGAACTTATGCTCTTCGTGCTGATGAGATTGAGAGACACACTCAGATTTCCAGCGTTTTTCGTAGAGAGCTTCGCCAGCTAAATTGCGTCCGTTCCTACTTTGAAAAGTAAAACCATGGTCACCCCAGCTTTAACCACGCATTTCTCGCTAACTTACTTTCAAAAATGGACACAAGCCAGATGTTAAAGATTAAACAGTTTCTTGAACTTATTATTAAGTGTAAATGCCAAGTTGTGGTTGTAGCTGAATAAGGGCAAAGATTTTCAGAGAGACCCCTCCCTTGTGGCTGCAGGTTACTCGAAATTGTACTAAAGGCTTTCAAAAAACTACAGAGATACGTGATGGTACAAGCCTTCGATGTGATTGTAGTAATCAACATTAACGATTCATTCTCAAACTAAGAGTAACTTGGATTTCTGTTGTTACAACTGTGGTTGCTACTGCAACACACGTGAAGAAGCAGTTTTGTTCTTGTAACATAAATGCTTGTAGCCAGTCCCGTCGCCACGGGAGGGGTTTGGTGGGATTGCCCCTCCAAGCAAAGCTCCAAGCCCTCCCAAATCGAAATTTGAAACACTATAAGTCAGTGGAAGTTTTGTCAAATTTGAATGTCAAGCCCCCCTGCGCGAACGCAAAGCCCCCCACACAAACGTAAAGCCCCCCTATTGACGACTTTCTGGCGACGGTTCTGCTTGTAGCCATGGGTAACGAAGAGAATGAAATGCTTAGCGCTGGAAAAGCTTTAATACGCAGTTTTTACTTTATTGTACCTTGGGAATGGGGCAGAAAAAAACTAAATACTGTATTGACCAAAGCATAAGTTTTTTTAACTTGCATTTACATTTAACAACTTCCAGCAATTTGTGTTCATATAACAAACTTTTTTAATAGCGTGGTAGAAAAACAAATATGCGGTTTCAATCAAGATACCTAAAGTTTTATTTGGAGTACCCATTTTTGACTTTCCTACAAGGACTACCAAATAAAAACCTGAAAATTGAGAAATAAGTCTGAATTTCTTTTGGCATGAGTATGTTTTGAGCAAATAGCACACGCGTGACTTCTTTGCAATAGTTTCTGTGCTTTCTCTTGTGAGAAACAACAACATAAGCAGAACCATCGCCAGAAAATCTTCAGTATGGGGTATTTACGTTTGTGCGGAGGACTTGAAATTCTAAAATTTAACAACTCAACTAATTTATAGTGTTTCATATTTCAATTTGGGGTGGCTTGGAGTTCTGTTTGGGGGGCTAAGCCCATAAAAGAACCCGTGGTGACGGGACTGAATATAATTTTAGTGTATAGAAGGGGTCACCAAAGTGGTGCCCGCGGGTACCAGGCCGCCCGCAAGAACCATGAGCGTCGCCCGCGGGCCTGTTCTAAAAATAACATTAGCATGGTCAATGTGTTCACATTAACAAATATCAATACTAAAGTAATTGAAGGTCAATTGTGCAAAATTTTTATTTCAGAAATGTGTATCAAACTAGTAGCCCTTCCACTAACCGGTGCACAAGAAGTAGCTCGCAGTTTTGAAAATATTAGTGGCCCTTGGTATATAGTTAATGGTACGCATTAGGGCTTCTTTTGATTTAGCATCACACTGCGTACAGTTACCTCATTGTAGTAACTATTGTATTATGGTATATGGTCATTTTATTTTCTTCAGTTAGACTTCCGTGTGGGGGGTTCATTCAGTGGCATATGGTGGTCATTGTATTTGGTGTGCGCTGTTTGTGACGTCACAATTTGACGTCATATTCATGTTTCCAAACCAACGTTTTGGTGAAGTTTGTTGACATAATATGCATATTCTTCTACACGCACTCTCCTTATTTCATAAACTGTCAGCGCTCCAAGTAAGGATCCCGGTGGAAAATAAACTCAACGCTACGACACAGGCGTTCATAATTGCAAAAATATCAGGCTTTGCGTCAAACCAGGGGAGTAGAACACACTCACCACTGCGTCAGAGCAATTTACAACTGCAAAATGAGGCGGCCCTGATGTCTTGTCGAATACGAGCAGTCGAGCATAGAAAGTGTGCGGCTGGACTGGCTGGCGCACACCCCGGTTTGCAAGATCGAATCTTGCTAAACTACA
>JGI24158J21664_10012792_pt1 | contig 11101 bp, 10 predicted proteins | sample Ectturendosymbi3_FD_21664 | JGI IMG/M metagenome (IMG submission 21664)
AACGGTTAAAAATACCGGGTCTACTGGAACAGGGTCCGACGATGCACAGCTAGGACGTTGTCCAGGTGACCAGCCGTTACACTAAAACACTGTTAGCCAGAACGGTCGAGCGTGGTCTATCCTCGCGGTATCATAGAGCCAACTTCTCTATGAGAAACGGGGTTAAATGGTCATGGCGAGACATAGACAAGATTGGTGAAGCTTCGGGTGTAGGGAAGCTGTCTTGTCTTACAAGGTTGGAGAAAGTCTTGGCATAAGACTTGCCTTGTTAGCATAACGAAGAGGTTATGGGGCACCTCAGAGGTTGGAGAAACTTACCGACTTATGGAAGTTGCCTCTCATGCTAAATCGGCATAACAAGTGCGAAGGTGAGGCGAGTGCACCTTCGTTCCCAACGAATCACATGGGAGAAAGGCATAGAACGGCGAAGCAGTAAAGTAGAGAGTTAGGCCCATATAAGGAAGTTAAAGGCTTGAAATTTGAAATCATTATAAAAATTAAACTAGGCAAAGCCTTTCAAAAATTTTAGTCAAAGTTCTGTTCTATACACCTGATTATTGCATTAACATGAAGAAAATGTTAAAAATCAAAAATTGGTACTTAGAAAATTTTCTGAAAATTGTTACTGACCGAGTGACGCACACCAAGATTTTGAACGAAAATACTACGGGGTTTAGGATACTCATTTGCCGATGAATGGTGGTTAATTTTTCGAAATGTCGCTTTATTAATGAAAGTTAACCGTATGTTTTTACTGATAAACCCAAGTCACCATATCATACCATACGTCATGCGCAGATTAAGCTCTGCAGCAGCAGTGTTCGAACCGACGATCAAGTGGTGGCAGGTTGGCCATAAGCCGCCTCACATGCTTAGCAAAGGCAATTTCGGACTTAGAAAATTTTTCAAAATATTCAAGGGGTAGGACTCTTTTGGCCCGTGTCCCGAGAGAGTCTTTGGCCTTAGGCCACTCATAATGGCATCAGTGGACGGCCAATGGTTCGGACTTCGATTTTGGCCCAAGAAAAATTTTTCGTATAATGCATGGGCCCGCCCAGGGGCAGGATTCAAAATGCATGTAAGAGATAGGGACTTAAACACGTTTTTTCGCCACTAGGAGCCCGGCGCATTTCAAGGGGTTAATGAAATTAAGCAAATTAACCCTCCAAGTTTGTTCAGTGGGGTCCCCTAAGGACCGTCCACTACCTAACGGAGTCCTATTTGGGCCCAAAGGGCCCAAGAGGGGCCTTGGAAGTTAGGGGGTCAAACTATTTAATTTTTCGAAAATTCAAAAATTTTACTTTGGAAACGGCATAAACAATGTGACAGGACTCTAAAAAATGGTCATTGGTCCCAAGGGGGTCAACAGTTAGGGCCCAGGGGGGACAAATGTTTTAAATGACGTAATGGAACCGGAGTTAGTTTTGAATGAGTGCAAAAGCATAATGCACCTTCGATGGGCCAGTAAAGGGGCTCAACATAAAACTCTGGAGGTTTGAAGTGTGTAGTGTGGTGTATAGAGCTTTAAAAAGCAGCTAAAACAATGGACATATAAAGAACAGGGCAGATAGTCTGCCAGAAACAGTAAGTTGATGATTAGCCAGTCCACAGTGAGTTAGTTAAAATAGGCGACGTTTGACTACACTGGTCGAACTTCAAGGAAGGAACCAAGTCTGGTAATGCCGGACCAAAGCTAAGTACCCTGTGTATTGTGAATATTTGGCAATAAATACGAATGTTTGGGCAGTTAATTAGGGTGTGAGTAAGAACCGTCTGAAGTATGTGGTGTTCGTATCGAATAATTAATGGCTTTGATGCACCGGAGAAACTCCAGAATAGACCAGCAGAAACGAAAGTGCAAAATATCCGCATGCTGGCCTGGCGTCAAAACGAAAGTAAGGTTTCGCTTTGTGCGCGTGACGCACCTGCGAAGCCGCGTTGGCTGAAATCAGAAGAACTTGAAGCACCGCGCAGAAGTAATTCAATACGATTGATTAACAATAAAATAAACAAGAGTTTCTCCGACTGCTGTGATGTCCTTTACGGGACTGTGCATAGGGTTGCAGGGGTGTAGGACTTTGTAAGGATAAGGCGCACCATAGGTGCAACTCTACAAACTACAATAGGGATGAGCATAGTACAGCTGTTCACAACATGTGGCTTGGGTGGTCCTACCCGACAATGCCTAAAGGGAAAACGAGCAACTATAAAGAGGGTCATCCTACCCTGTCCCTAAGTGGAGAATCAGAAGTGGCTTATGTTGAAAGACTTAGATCTTTTGTCATTTAACCGTGGAGCTCCCGAGTGGGTGAAAACCTACGGTGGATAGCCTGCTGAGTCTGACTACATGGTTGGCCACCAGCGATCGTGCAGCGTTAAAGTTGGCGATCAGGCATGCGCGTTGCTCGAACACACACACAAACATTGCACTCACGTCAGGAGGCTGTCATGCAATGACGGACGAATGACCTTAACCAGGGAAGCGAAAATCAAGCATGTCCATAAGACATGTAAGCTAGCGAGATAGCAAGACTTCAATTATGAAGCAAAGAACTAGTGTGTGACTTAAGGAAATGAGCGACTCCGTGTACCTCAAAGGCAAGAGCTGCATTAGCCAAAGCGCGACCGTGTAAGGCCGAGGGGGAGTCGATGCACAATAAAGAAATCGTAACTAAGAGAGCGTAAATTAAGTTTAGCAAATAGCATAACTAATTACGTATGACTAATTAAACAGCATAACGGATTATATATAACTTAATAAATGGATAAAATTAGTAAAATACGAACTAGCATAATCCATAACGAAAAAGGAAGTAAACGTGACAGCGAAACTTCGAAAGGAAGACTTTCAACAGGCAAGTTTTGAACGGGAAAAGCTGAAGAAAATAGCAAAGAGACCTACAGGCAATTACGATAAATATACACAACTGTATGGAGAGTGCGAATAACGGCGACAATAAAATGGCCACGGACATTTTGAAAAAGGGGGGAGTAGAGCATTGTCATGCTCATCCACAACTTTTCAAAACCTTTTGTTAAAATAAGGTTTTCATGAACGGAATTTTGTGAAAGTAATGGTTAGAACTTAGTATTGTAACTTAATGATAAGTAGATGCTTGAAACATGTGTTTTTCGAATAGCAGTAAAGATACCTAACATGCATCAAGAAAAAGGAACGTTTCTAAACAGCATGACTAACTTCATTTAATAACAACATGCCAAGGAATGACAACTCATGCGGTGGATATGTCGTTTCAGGTATAGGAGAAGTAACCTAATGATAATTAAATTAAGTGGCTGTAACCGAAGAAGAGAAAAGAGAAGAGAAACCATGCAAGAAGTTCGTGCTATGTTAGCCGTGGGAAAGCTAACAAGGATGACTAGCCAAAAATGCAAGAAGAAAGTCACAACTAGACGCTCTTGGGGGCGAGGTTGGAGGACGACGATGATAATAAGCGTCGTGTTACTAGCAATAAAAGGCGACGCATACACAAATAAATGTGGCTGTCCTCCCTCGTCAACCACGTGTAGCGGATCGTCAAGCCTGCCGGTACAGTGTTATTGCGCGGAAGAATCATACTTGGGAAGCCGAACAGAAAAGACATGTCTGCAGTGGCAGATAAACGCGTTAGAACCGCTAATGTATTCGCCTACTTTACAACCATTAGGAAAAGTATATATAACGGGCAACAAGGAGATTGATGCCATTAGACCGACCTTATTGAGTCAAGGGTATTGTCCACTCAAACAGCCCTTGCCGTCGCGCAAAATGCATCTAGGGTATATAGCGGGCCTGGCAACTAATTCCACAGTAGATCGAATTTATGCGCATCCACACTTCGGGTTAGTAGGAGTAAACACTACTACCCATGCTCAAACGAGATTTGGCAAGGATGCGATTTACAAGTCAAACTACTCATTCTATGTAAAAGATTGTCATTGTTTCGCCGAAATAGTTGCGCCAACTGCTTATGGATGGACACGTTTGTTTGACGATTTTACCTTGTGGGTAGGATTTAAGGAACGCGCTAACCTAGATATATATAATATCTTGTCACCAGAATTAACGGAACCCCGAAATTTGGCATATAGGCATAAATACCAATTGACGGGACGTAAGGCACCTGATGGGGGGGATATAACTGCTATGAAAGAGCCGCGACCACCAGAAGTTTTGGTATGCGATAGACATTTAGATCACCGTAAACTCACGGCAGTAAATGCCATGGAAAGGTGGCGAAAAGGAGTGCGCGATTTTGCGTGGATGCCAGCTAGTCAAGTTCGCAATGTGCTGAAACACTCTTACGAAAATAAGATAGAATCTAGGGTCAAGGCCATAAATTGAACGCAACCTCGGAACGAACTCCCACGCTACGTAACGAGTATAATGCACATAGGAACGAGTTATTTGGGCAAATACGCCACAGTTTCTATGACTTGTTCCTACCAAATTAAAAACACCACTCTAAAAAATTTAACCTTACATAACCATTATATGGAAATACCCTATGTCCTGACGGGGTACGCAAAGTCAATGACTAAAGTAGGACCGTGGTTCGGATGGGCAGCAGGAAGCAGTTTGAGATGCGATTTCACGCCAGGTTCTCCTCGACCGGTATCCACGGGGCCACCTTTCCTGTGGATACATCAAGATAAGCCCATGAGGTTAACGGCGTGGGGATGGACAGGACACCTCAAGAAAAATAGTGAAGGGCATACCCCTTTAAAACTAACCACTATAATATCGCATGAAAATTATACCCATGTAAGAAAGATGGGGGGTAGCCAGATCAACCCTAACGCAGTGACCATACCCACTGGAGGAGCACATGATATAAATGAATATCCAGTGATGTGGGGAAAAAACTGTCCTGAAAAACAGGCAATGGCAAAGTGTAATAAAACCATGGTTGATTTGGAAACTAAGATTCGATATGATAAAAGTTTTTATGACCCTTATCAAAACCGTTCCATAATACCTGATTCAAATCAAAACGCGATTTTCTTTCCTCCTCAGGATCAGGGAAGAGATAAACGTCAGGTTTTCGCCGCTATCGCTATAGTAACAGCCTTTGCGGTTCAAGGCGCGGTTGATTATGCTGGGTATGAGGGCATACAAGGAGTAGAGCAGGAATTAAATAACGAAATGAATACTAGAGCGGACCGGAACAATGCCCGGTTCAGACAAGCAGATTCAGCCATAGGACGCTTAAGTGGACAAATACAGGATTTAAATGCGAAAGTTGCGCAGTTATCGGAAGAGGACGCAACTACCGCCGAATTGTTGCTAAGAAATGTAAAGACTCAAGCGCAAGAAAACGTCATTCTACAACAGCAAATTGACAAAAACAACAGAGTATTGGTCGATCTTGCTAGGGCCCATCTAAGAGAAGTTACCGCTAACAGACGGATGGACGACGCAGCCACGTTCTTATTGAAGACCATAGTAAGCGTTAAACCAGTCAAAACCGTTTCTGCAACAAGGCATAGGATACAGTTGGCGACTGAATAATGGATTAATTCACCTACAAGGGGTAGAAAAACAACTTATAAATGTGCTGGGGACAGAAGGTAATGCAATTTACGAGGACATCATAAATGAAACTTGTGGTCAGTTAACTGCGGAATTACAACAACAAGACCATTTGAAAGCCGAACAAAAACTCCAGCAAGACATAGAAACACATTTGATAAAAACACGTAATGAGACTAAATTAATAAGTGAAACTGCACCAGAAGCTATAATCATACACTATGTACCTGAATTGGACAATCTGTCAGTACATAACAGTGGGAAAATAATGAAAAAGGCCTTTGAAAAGGTGGGAACACACCCCATAAAAACTGTTGAAAAAGTAGGAAAAGAGGCCGTTAATCTCGTAACCAAGATACTAGGACATCCTTTAAAAATACTCTTAACGATAGCCGTAGTAGTAATTTTGGTGGTGCTTTTTGTGGCATTAGTAAAAAAACTAATAGAAAGAAAAAAGCGACACAACAGAAACCTCGAATTAAGAATGATAAAATAACTTGGAGCCGTACCAGAATAATGAGAATGGATAACCTACCCGAAAATAAGGGTGACTGGAAGTAAATAATGTCACGTCTGAAGAAATAACTGATTTGTTAAAGCATGAACAGCAGCAAGTTTCTGTAGCAGAAGAGGGTGAAGCTGCAGTCGGCCTAGAAGGCTAAATTGGCCTTTGCTATGTGGCTGCCGGTTGCCAAGAGGCACCGCGGAAACTTTATGTACCCCCCAATGCACTGTTGTTCATGAGTTAGCAAGTCAAATAAATAAAACCACTTCTTTTGGAAGGGGGAGTGGAGCATTAGCATGCTCAGGCTTTTAAACTTTTAAAAACTTTCCTAGAATTAAGGGCCATAGACCAGTGTTTCGATCATATACTAGGGCTCTTAGGGTAATCCCAGACAATAGGACATAAGTTAATTAAGATGAGCAAGTTGTCAAACATGCAACAGAAGGCGATAATAGCATCTTACCATGTTAAAATAAATAAAATGTTACAGATCAGTAAAAAAATGGAAGATAAGGTGTCTGTTAACGGGGAATCAATGGGTAAAGGTAATGAAAATAACGCAAACGGATATCCTAAGTCGTTGTCACTGAAACGAAATAAGACAGCAAAACCGCAACGATTACGAATTAAAACAAAGCAATTTTATGATGTGAAATTGCCAACGTATGAAGAAAGTCAGGAAAAATACGAGAAGTTTCTGTACACATTGAAGGATGCTGAGGAAAAGCAGAAACAAAACGAGTGAATAAGAAATGAGCTATTAACCACAGTGAAGTTAATATTCTATTTGAATAAGGTATTAGGGAAAATATAACATATTTTTCTGTAAAATAAATAAACTGGCTGAAAATGTAGGAAGAAAATCTGCAGAACGACAAAACTCCAAAAGGGTCTCCCCAGGAGCACGAAGACAAGGAAGAATTCAACTTGCAAACACCTGAGTGGTACCGACCAGATAATGGGCGACAAGATTTTAGACGATGGGAAAAGTATGCAAGAAAAGGAGAAAAATTATCTGAAGAATTAACAAGAGTAGTGACCATCATAACCGAGAAAAAGGTTAAGATGCAGCACACGATGGAATTATTACAAGAGACTGAGGATGAATTGAGACTTGGACTGATACAACTTAGAATAAATCTAAGAAAGGCGGCCACTCAAACCATGACTAAGGAAGAAGAAATGGACTGGGAAAAAGAAGAGTATAGACTCAAGGCCCAATTAACGGAATGAGAAATGTGGTTGGGGCTACAAGGTTCAAAATATGGAGCAGAAATAGCTCATGCACATGAAGAAGAACAAACAAGCGAAGAAGTATCGGAAAAAGGGACAAAGGAAAGTGGACTGTTACTGAAGGCTTTGAAAGTGATGAGCTTAATACAAAGTGATCAAGTGAACCGAGAAGAAGACATACCAGCTGTAGTGGCCGGAGCTTCTACATCAACCGCAACCCTGGAACAGCGAGACATCAACAGCTTTGATAAGAAGCTAGGTTACGTGGTGTCAACGTTGCAAACGCAAGAGATGTTAAAAACAGGGCAAGAGACAAGAATGGAAAGGCCTGCGCTGAAGTGTTTCCACTGCCACGAAGAAGGACATTTTGAACGTGACTGTCCAAAACGCCAACCACCGCGCTGGTACCACGATAGAAGCTGGAATCAACACAGAGGTGGTTGGAGCAAGAATAGAGGTGGACCAAGTAGGTATCAGAGACCTCCAAACAGAGGCAGAGGAAGCTATCAGGACAGAAGATCATGTCCGCGAAATCAGCTCGATGAATTTAGCGAAGACATGTACCAGCCGCATCACGAGTCACGGTGTGATGACAGCCGTATGGTTGGGGAATCCGCATACAATGGTGGCCCGGAAAGTCAGAATAAGGCTGAGAATGAAAGAGTTAGTTACAACCCGTTATAATAGCAAAGAACAGGGCAAAGAATGGATTATTCACAAGAAGGATCAGGACTAGATACCATAATATAATATGGCTATAACCAAATGTAAAAGCAAGACCCGTGTTACAAGTAGTTATAAACGATATGATAAGAATATGCGCCTAGATAGAATTTTATCGTTACTATTGATGGGCAAAATATGATAAAGATAGACGCGAACTCTACTTGAGTAAAAGTTTTATCATCATTATGTCATACAAATAGTCGTCAGAGTAAGCGTAATTAGAAGTCACTATCAACGGTATACAGTAAGATACATAATAATTATAAAGTTATGATTATTGAGAAAAGGATATCGGTATGCGTAAAGACCAAGATTATAATAAGGTATTCATATGAAAGTGGACAAAATGGTCATTAAGTCATATCGAATAAATCATGTACATTAGTCGTGTTTATGAACTATCATTGAAAAGGGAGTGTCATAAGAGCTAGTGGCAAAATCTTTGGCGATAAGCAGTCATTATAATAAAAAGATCTATTATGTCATTATTGTTCACGAGAATGTGCCATGAATGATTATCGTAAAAGATGAGTGTCGTCTAGCGCAGCAATTAATGGTGTCATAAGCAAGTTCATGAGAAAAACTGAAATAGTCCAGATGCCACGATCATTATGTCATGAGAATATTATAAGAAAAAACATAGGCATGTGACGATAATGCTAAACGCATGTAAAAACAAGAAGAGTCATTAATTATAGAATGTTTAAGGAAGATGTATAATATTCGAATAATGATCTAATCATCCCATAGAGATGTGTACCATAATAATATTCTATTTGAATAAGGAGAAACTAGAGTGCATAAACTAATAAAGATGTTAAGTGCTATGAAAGAAAAAATGGATGATTGGAAGACCAAGAGTTTGGCAAAACAAGTGATCCAGCTACAAAAGCAAAATGCGAAGTTGGAGCAAAAATTGACAAAAATACAAGATAAAGCGATAACGGGAACAAAGGAAATCATAGGAAAGGTTCCTGCAACGAATACTGGTGCTGACTATATAAAGAAACATATCGATGAGAACACACCAGACAAAAACGAAATCGGAAATGGCATTAATACCACGATCATTAGGTCATAACAATATCATAGGTAAATACATAGTCATTGAAGATGGTGTTAGAAGAGTCACTAATTGTAGAATACTCTAGGGAATGTGTATTCTATTCGAATAAGAATTTAAATGTATAGTAGTAAGGTGAATCGTAAATGTGTATTCTATTTGAATAAGGAATTCTAGGTGAATGAAAACAGGAAAATGTTTGAAAATTTGAAAGATGCTAACGAACCTACAAAACATCCGGGACAAAAAGAGACCTGGACATGTAAGCAGGGAGAAAGATCCAAAGAAAACATGGACGGAGAAAATCCCAAAACAAGGGTAGCCACTGAACAAAGTGAGGAATTGGCTACCGAAGACAAAGCGAGTGAATGTTCACCAGTGGATACGCCGCTGATTGAAACAAAAAATGATTTAACGATGAGGGAACTGGACACCTTAAAAGAAAGGATAATGCCATTAATGCCTGAAAAAGAGATAGAATGGGTAATAATAACCCGAGATATAACAAAAAAACTAACTCTTACGAATAAAAAGGCAATGTTACAGATAATGTGCAAAAACCTGGAGCACCATGCAGACGCTTTTGCTAAAGCAAAAATTTTGCTGGTTCATACGGCCCAAAGGCCCGATCAGTATCCCGACCCATTAGAAGAATTTTATGCGTGGTTGCTGAGAAAATACAAATGCACGGCAAGGCAACAATTAATCAAGTTTAATTTGTTATTGAAAAATATGAATTGGTCCTGGGAGACAAATCCTGTGAATCAAATATTAGCAATAATGCATGAAGTGCATTTCACTTGGGATGACGTAGTAAGTAATAACGCAGTGAGGGACGATTTCAAAGCAATACTTGCAAGAAAAATGAAACCAAGCATGTATGTGATATTGTGCGAGAAACCGACAAGGGAATGGTGTGATGAGATTGTGATGAGATCACCAAAATTTGGAAAATTTTAAAAATAAATGAGCCAATCGAAAAAGATAGGAAGGCGCATCTGACAAGTACCAGTAATGAAGGTACTAATGAGGCAACGATAAGAAAAGATAAGAGGATTAAAATGTATTTTAAATGCGGTCAAAGGGGTCACATAGCCCACAACTGTAAAACGAAAATGAATGATAGAAAAAGGAAAGATACTAACCCAGAGATGATGCCCAAAAAACGACATAAGAGGATGCAATAAAAATGTCAGAAGAATCATGAACATAAGAACCATTAGGTACGAAAGTAATGAAAAGAAAATATGAGAAATTTGAGAAGACGTAGGTGATTTTTAGTAGGTAGGAATTTAAGAAAGATAAAAAGGGTACCCAAACCGTGACGCCAAGGGAGTGTCATATGCGATACCAAGAGAGTATCAACAGTGACGCCAAGGGAGTGTCATGAACAATGTCAAGGGAGCATTGTGATATCAACAGTGACGCCAAGGGAGTGTCATATACAATGTCAAGGGAATATTGTGAACAGTATCAAGAGAATATTGTGGACAGTATCAAGGGAAAATTGGATAGGGAAGATAAAAATAGCATAAACTTAGACGAAAAGTAAATGAGAAATATTAATAATAAAGATACGGAACAGTTAAAGTTGATGAAGGTCGATACCAAGGGAGTATCATTATTGATACCAAGGGAGTATCAATGGGGACGCCAAGGGAGTGTCATGCACAATGCCAAGGGAGTATTGTGGGCAGTGTCAAGGGAGCACTGGATAAAGTACCAAGAGAGTACAAGATAAGATAGAAATAAAATATAAAATGAATGTGGGAAAGAAGAACATAAAATTAACTTACCAGACGTCTATTAGCATGAATGTTTGTGAAAGTATGAACGAATGAATGATTGTGAGAATAAGATGAATGACTGTGAGAGTGGGAATGAATTGAATATGTGAGCCATATAACAAACTTCTCTTGGGATCTGACAAGAAAACAAGAGTCATGGAATGAAATTCACTAACAAAAATAATGACTAGGTCATTCAAGGCATACCAGTGTGGAAGCCTGTCATGGACGACATAGCATGTTGTTGTCATTAT
>JGI24158J21664_10012794_pt1 | contig 11101 bp, 6 predicted proteins | sample Ectturendosymbi3_FD_21664 | JGI IMG/M metagenome (IMG submission 21664)
GACCCGATTCGGGTCCCTAGAATTTCAAATCGGGTCCCTAGAATCAGAGAAAATTATCATCGGGTCCCTAAAATCAGAGAAAATCGGGTCCCTAGAAGCAGAGAAATCGGGTCCCTACAGATCCATACCGGGTTCCTAACATTTTCCTCAAAAACAAACTGTCTTAGACTTCATTTATTTTCTTTTTCTAACTATAACATAAACCCTAACCCGACACACTTACCTAAACACTAAAGCCTAAGACCTGATCATCAATTTTCTCAGGATATTTGATATGTTGAATGTTGCTCTGTGCATGCGCATATGGCGCGAAGTCAGATATTTCGCTTGACACTGGTGATTCAGCCTCCAACGCTGTTATAAAATGTTCTGTTTTGTCTGTTTTTATCAACCAGCGTTGTGCAGAATGTGTGTGTTTGTACTATGGACTGCGTGTCTGCGGGCAAAAATACATTATTATTATATGTGACCGATTGCGAAAAAGTTGCACCACGGTTGAATGAGCATGATGACGTCATCGAATGAAATTTCATGAAAATTGTCCCCCCCCCGAAATGAAGAGCTGGTTGCGCCCCTGCTTATACTTATAATCCACTGTCTAAACATAGCAATAATCAAATTTGTTGATGAGTCTGGAAGCATTGATTATTGTCTCTGTACTGTACTTGTGAGCTTTACAGTAATGTATTCCTTCTTAATAAAAAGATACGCATATACGTTTTTGGTAAAAATATATATGCAACCCATGATGTCCATCAGCTGCTATTTAGGACCAGGTTTTTCGTACTTACGAAATACGGTATGCCTAACTTACGATAGTCACGTGGATACCTACGGAATTTGATTTAACAGTTGTTAACTTGTTAAAGCATATTTTTAACTTAGAGCTCCGCGCTGTTGATATGCTACAGGCCCCGCGCTAACTTAATCCGGCGCTGGGTCCGAAGTGTAGTTACTTACATTCAGTGCTGGAGCATATAAACATGAATGTTATTATATAGCATACTGCTTCAACGTGACAGTGTTTAAGGCGATCGTCTAGCTAGCTAAATAATGGGTTACTCTTTGTGGGCAGTTCACTTTCTGCTGGTTCATAGGTTATATGTGTCTGAATGCTTATGTCACGCGTTGCGCTTTTTTCTCGAACCTTATTGAAAATTTTTAGTGATGTTTTCAGACGATCATGGATGCAGTTTTGTCTAGTTGATCGCCGGCAAATTTATATTAATATTTCTATACTTTTCTGGGATTTTCAAAAGTTTTAAAGCGTGCCATGTCACCGTATAACGTTATAACGCATATACAAAAAAACAAAGAACTGGAAATACGGGCCATTGTGAAAAAGTCTAAGTTATCTAGAGTATTTATGGACACTGGGTAGCAACCAGTCTCTTTGATTCACTCCATTAACAAAAACACAAATTTCAAAAACCTTATACACTATCAAAAAATTCCGACAAGTCAACAACTTCAATATTTCATTTGAAGTTTCTTTAAAACCAAAATTTTCAAAATCTTTCAATTCATTTCAAGTGGCATTACAACTACCAGCACACTGAAATTATTTGGGTTAGAAAGTTTTGCTCAGTATGTCGTTGTCAAGGCACGGTAGAATTCAAAGGGCAGTGGCGTAGTAGACGGGGGCAGAGGTACGAAATGCCCACTGTCAAGCTAAATGTAAAACCGGGCCCTCGCTGGTCCACTTAGCTTATATTTCGGTATTCAGCATTTTTTTGGTTTTCTAGAGGTTGTCGTTTTTTTGCATCTTTCGGAGTGTTTTCCGGTTATTTGCGGTTTTACTTTATAAATCCACATCCGGGTAAATTTTCATTTCTCAATAATTTTCTGAGTGTAGGCAAGTGGGCCCCCTTAAGTAAGTTTCATCCCCCTGGCTGAAAACTCTGGTTACGCCACTGGTAATGAGTGAGATCATCAAGATTGCTCTTGAAAACATTCTCGAAACCAGCTTCGTGTGCTCTCAGTCTCATTTTCAAGATTTTATGCGAGAGTTAATAACATTCGACTTTCTAATAAGTTTCAGTATGGACTGGAGCCGTTGCATTTGAAGAACATTTCGGATAATAAAAGAAGTGATGTTAATATGGCTTTGCAGCCCTTACCGTCAGTGGCGTATCTAGGGTTTGGTAGGCATGGCTCGTGCCATGGGCGACACTTTGATGGGAGCGCAAAAATTGCTTGGCAAAAATCTAAATTTGTGACTTGCAGTTTCTTCAACCTCTATTTTGCGCCCCATACAACGATTAACTGCACAGCTGCATCAATACAGCGCCTTTCTAATGCAATAATTCGGGCGTGTTGCGCCAGTACCAAGCATTGTGACAAAACTGTGGTGTTGTGACACAGCACAACGGTCAGACATTGTGACAGAACAAGAACGCTCCCTTTCAATATCTACAAAACCTCTCCCTCAGACTCGTCACGCTATAAGAAAGGCACGCTATAAAAAAGGAAAGGCTGAGAAAAAATTTTAAAAATTTTATCTGCAAATTTTCTGTAACTGTTGGTTACTCATCAACTCTCACAAACTCAAACACGAAGTTACTAGAAACAGTTTGTTCATTTCGTGTACTGTATATTTAATGTGTTTTCTATGACAAAATAAACTTTTGTTTGAGTCAGACTCATGTTTTTTGCGTCAGACACATTTTTTTAGTCAGACTCATTCATACACACAATAACAAAAAGCGTAATTTCACTTCATATTGCTAAAAAATTTCGAAACTTTCATTCATTAATTTTTTTGGATTTTGCTCGTATTTTCGGCAAATCAAAACGGTGCGTTTGCAAATCCCTGTACCCCCAGCTTCTGTACCACTGTTCCATGTGTTCACGGAGGTGCAAAATTCACTTCTAGTTTTCTGTTTTCTACCCCTTTTTGTCCCGTTTGCACTAAACTGAGTTCTATTTTGTGGTTCCACTGACACTTTAAACTCGCCAATGACATCAGATCGAGTTATGAGAGTCATGGAGTGGCTAGAGGTGCCAAGAAGTTGTTGTCATTGCTTACCGCAGGATTCGAACGCTATCAGTAGATTGAGCTAAAGTTTCGTTAGCTGATAAAACGCAAGACGTTTTAATGTGCGGCTCTCATTTAATAGCGTGACTTAACTTTGGCCCAGCAATGCATTTCGGTTTGGCATAGCTGTTTTGAAAGAATGCGACAGCAGATCAAACTGATGACTGGGTGTTTCAAATGCTGCCAGATGAGCACAGTTCTCAAAACGGCTCGCACCTGCAGCATAATGCTAACAAAATGACATCAGGGGTATTACGCAACAATATTACACGCCCTTTTGTACTTCGTACTACGGTACAGTAGAATTCTCCTTAGCGTCACTTCATGGGACCGGAGAAAAAACGTCGTTGCGGGCGGACCGTTGTTATAGGCGTTGTCGCTAATAATAGCCGAATTCGAATGCACGCAAAAGATAGGAATTCTGCCGGGACCGAAAAAAGGGTCGTTATAGCCGAAATCGTTATAGGCGAAATCTCCTGTACATAATCATTGTGCTTTTCTTTTACCGTTGACTGGCGTAGTTGGCATGCACGAGCTATCGCAAAAAGATTTGACTGGAAAATTTGAAACTTTGGCAAAGAGTAAAGGAGATTTGTTTTGTCTTCCCATTCTTTAGGAAGTAGGGAAAGGTTTTACTCTTCACAGTACATATATCCTTGGAAAAATTTAAGATTTCATTCTTTTGAAAAAAAATTTACGGTTTGAAACAGCATTTACAGCCGTTGAAAACTTTTAACGCTGCTACAAACTTTCTCAGCAAGAGTTTGATGTTCAGTTTGTTCGATTTTCTGCATCACTTGCCGTTCGACTGAGCTGTGCCACTTTTATTTACCCTCACCTCAACTGAAAATTAATCACACATGTCTGATTTTACGCAACTGTGAGACAGACGAACACCTTCGGAAATTCACCCTTATGTTAGAAATTGTATCATGGCAACTTTTGTAAAACGTTTGGTTGAAAATGGAATGCATCCTCAATTACACAACTTTGGCAATGAAAACCAGAGTAAGCATTCATAAAAAACACAGTGACGAAATAAATACCGCATGAAACGACGTATTACCCGTTACGTGATCTTTCAACTGAATTAGCAACACAAAAGACCATCAGAAACAAGAGCTTACAACAATGCAAAATAACAAATGAAAGAACTTACGTTACAACAAAGTGAAATAATGAATGAAACGACATATTGCCCTTTCTGTGATCTTCCAACTGAATGTTTCATACCAACACAAAAGATCGTCAGAAGCAAGAACTTACTACAATGCAACTTTCTTTTGCAACAGAACTAGTTGTACTTCGCATAAAGTGGCTATTGTCGGATAATTCACTTGCTTCGTTTTATTCTTTACCAGAAACATTTTCCTGAGCAAATACACCAATCCACAGACCTTTCTCAAGTATCAAAAAGATACCGGCAGAGCAAGGCTAGACTGCGCTTGGAAGCAATGTTAGTTTGTAGTGAGTAGAACAATTTTTCAGTAAATTATTTTCAGCATTATTCCAAACACTCCAGAAAATAAACCATGCACACTATGCAGCAGTTATTTGCATCTACGTGATTATAATGGCTGTAAAAGTGGAAACGACGTCTTTTTGCCATACATTTGGCAAATTTTTTCGGGTATACTTGGCTGTTTTACAGGCAACAAGTAAAATATCATGTTCCAGCTCCACATTTTCTGCAAAGAGTTAAAGAGTGTCAGCAAACATAAAGTAGGAAACAAACAGAGCAACCAGGGCAACCGTCTCTGTGTTTTTCCTGTACGAATTCAGACTTCCTGAGGTTGTACTGACATTGGAAGGCGTGCTGGTGGTGCTAACAAGTTGGTGAGAAGCGGGTCTCTGTGTAACGGCACCGGCAGATTTGTTCGAGAAATCCCCCTCCTCGGCCAATTTTGCTACCTTCGATATAGCTCGGGTTGGCAGCGAGCTGGTTTTATATGGAGGAACGTCATCAGTGTTTGCTTTCATTAATTGCTTCCTGGCATTCAGTGTGCTTAACGAACGAATGACATTCGTTGCCGCGACGTGCGTGGTGGACTCGGAACCCGTGCTCGTTGTGGGAACTGCGCTGGAATTCAAGTTGGAATCCTTGCTTTTCCTGAAACTGCTGCTGGTAAATTTCGCAATGTTTGTAATCAAAGTTGCGTTGCGTGCAAATGTAGGGTTTGAAACATCATTTCCAACAGCTTGCTTCTGGAAAAACATTCCTCTTGAACTTGAATTATTCGGTATTGAAGTGTTGAGAACTGGTGAATAGGTGCTGGTTGTTGCTTTTGACGTAACATCTGAATAGACAAGGTTTTGAATGAGCCGACAGTATAGTCTAACTGCAACAAACGCGACCGATTCTGTAAATAGAAGTACTGCTTTACAGGTTTATGAACCTTTTAAGGACGGCGAAAGCCACTGTAGTGGCTCGGACATTATCAGTTATAACCCGCCGTCCGATAGAGCTAGAGAGCTAATCGAACCCTGTAAGGATGCATAAAGACTTCTACTTTCGATTAAAGATTGGGCAATTTGGGTTTTGAACTTTATTTGGGGCAACCCGACGTAACGTGGTGGGCGAACTGACGTCATCACCCCTAAGAAAAAATTAAGTGGCAATTATCTGTTGGTTCTTTTAAAATAAACTAGAGGTGGAAATCCACGTCTTTAGAGCTTTGATTGTTCTTGTAGCGGCAACGGTTGGAAAGTTATGTCGTAAAATCGATATTTTTGTTTATTCTAATTAGAAAATTCTGATGAGAGCACATAAAGCTCACGAGCCTCTGCTTCGTTAAGTGCTGATTCCATATCGAAAAATTTGCTCAGCACATGTTCCCTCTATTTAGCACTATAAAAATAGCAAGCCTGACTCGGTGAATTTTTCCTCAATGCAACACTGCACCGTAACAAGAATAGATGCAAAGTCGAAGTCCAAGCAAAACTTTATTGAGCAAATTAACTTTTGTAAAGCTTTATTCTCAATTATCAAACAGTGTAAAAGTTATGTCTCAACATAAACCTTATCTTCAAATACAAGGCTGGACAATGGATATTTTTTATTTTTTTCCTAAATTCAACCTTTTCATTCGAAATTGTATTTTTTAAGAATTCGGGTGATATGCAGATTTTATATATTACCTTCTTGGTTAGCACTTTAAAGATTAGTTTTGGTCACACGCTGGTCAACATACGTATTCGCATTTCACGTTGTTGTTAGTCAGTGCATGATTTTAAATTTTGGAATTCAGGAACTTGACTTCCTCAAACAATAGGGTGATGCACCAAAGAATAAGTGGGGTGTTCGTAATGAGAAACAACCTGGTTTCTACAGCAACCAAAAACTACCTCGACCATGATAAAAACAGTAAGGCTTTTTTTGATTTAAGATTTTGCTGAGCGGTGCGGAGGTAGGAAACGAGTCTCTGAAGTTGATGAGCGGGTTTCCATTTCCGGTCAGGACATACCGTGTACAGCGGGAGCAACGAGAAGTTTTATGCGCGGCACTACCAATGAATTGCCACCGCTGCAACACACGCTACGTAAGTAGCCGCTTGGTTTGCGTTGCAGAGAAAACGGAGATGTGGGTCCGCAAGGAACTCGTTAATCCGTAGCTGGGGGTGGGATGCAAGTGCAATCAAACGTATTTTTTAAAATTTTATAGAATTCATCTAACGAGGTAAGTAGAAGGGACTAAGTGCGATAATTGGATTCACTCCATTCTTACCTTGAGTGGCGCTGGCAACAAGGAACAGACTGAGAAATGTAAAAATCGCTAGTTGCATTTTCGTAGTATTTCACTATTCCAGCAGGCTTCCTTCGCTTGTCCGTAGAAGATCTTCTGAAGTAAGACGATGTTACTGTACTTACTGTTCGCTGTTCTTACGTCGCTGTGGCGCTGAACGGACAAAACCAAGGTATTTTTATAGACGAGATTCGTTTATCATTATCGCGCCGCATCAGGTATTTCTCTCAGGCTAAAAATTATCTCGTTGAAAGAGCCTTGGGCGGGATTCAAAACCACGTTCGCTCTTCGTTGGCTTAAGACCAAGCTCGCACGATAAATGGAGCGTCTTGTGTGAATTCTTCAACTTGACCTAATCCACCTTTCAGGTATTTCAATCGCTTTGCTTTTTGTTCAGGCGTTCGCACATACTTGAACAATTAATCGGGAGAAACCCTCAAATCTCGAATAGTGTAGCTGCTACCTTTTAATAAAACGTGAAGTCATTCAATTCTCAACACAAACTTGTGCACAGAAAGGCTGCTCACTTTTAAAAAAGCCAAGACGCTAAAGTTGGTTTTCGATGCACAACATGTCGACAAAAACCTAAGTTTCGTCAAAATGTATGCCATGTCACCCATAAGTGCACGGAGGTGCATGTTTTCGGGGTGCAAAAATTTGTGCCCAAATTTGTCCTTATTTTCCGAAATGACGTATAAAACGCTAAATCATAGTGCTATGATTTAAAATTACCATTACAAAAAACAAGGTTTCTGCATCCCAAATATCAATAATATAGAATAATAGATCAATATAAACGTGAGCCGCGTGCCTTCAGTTCATCACGTACAAACTAAATTAAAACCAGCAACTAGATTTCTGCTTCTTTGGGATATGAAAGACTCAATTTGCTTTGTTTTACATCTTCAGCAGGAACCTTTTCAACATTTTCAGCATCTGCATATTGAATATGATCTCGCTCGTAAACGCAGACAATGTTTTATTGCATAGTACACACTTCACGTTGATCTTGTAAGATTTTTTTCTACTATTGCTCATTGTGACTGCTATGAACACGACATTTATTTACGTATGGCGACATTTATTTACGTTTTACCCTGAAAAGCTATTTACTGTTTAGGTAAAGGTTAGCTTCGTGCCAAAATAGTTTCTTATTTTACAAACTATGATGCTTTCTAAGATTGTCTGAATGTGAATCGAGTTTTTCTAATTTACCCACATTTGCACAAAATTGTTCTAATTTATCCAAATTTGAGAGAAGCTGTTCTAATGTACCTAAATGTTTCTGATTTTAACCAAATTACAATAAAGTTGTTTCAAAATGTCGCAATTTAATCTCTGCTACGGAGCGATTTCTGTCCAAAAAGACATTTCCTGACAAGCGGGTTTGGTGGTTATTTCGCCATGTTGGTCTATTTAATTAAACATGATGTAAATGAAATGCAACAAGTAAACAAACAACAACTCAACCGTTTTTAATGGTTTACTTTAGTGTGTAAGTGTAACCTTGGGTTTGCCCCAGTGAATAACACCAGTATTGACCAGGGTGTCTGAAGAGTGGTGCGGAGAGGGCCAATGCCCTCCCTAGATTTTCAAATTTGATGATATCCTATTCATTTTTTGTAGAAAAATATTTTTCTGTTAGTTTTGAGTTGACAAAATGAAATTTCACGTTGGTTGCGCCACCCCCTAGAAAATCCTTCCGACGACCATGCCACCAACATGGCGTCTATCGTTCTCCAGGCGAGGACACAGCTGACAAAATAGGAAAAGAGCGTGAATTTCTATATTCTACAAGCAATTATTATAACAAATTGCTGGTCAACACAGGCCTCCATTCCCCTTCCGCAAAATTTCACCATCTACCTACCGTGTGCGACAACTTTTGACTCCACTTAGTCTACAAGCAAACACTGCTGTGAGCCAGTGTCTATTTGTGCACGTTTTTGTTTTTAGCTCAGGTCGCCAAATACAACGCATGAAGATTCACGTATGTTGGCATCCTGTGAATAAAATAGTGAGACGTATGGATCTCCATACGTTGGCAGCGAATGCGCTATTGCAATTTACCCAAATTGAAGTAGTTCCAATTTACGTTTTGTTCTATCAAAAAATAAATGCCCAAATACTGAATCGTTTTGCCCGAATAATCGGCAGCTTCCAAGCTTTGGGGATGCGATCGATCGTTGATGTCCGATATCTCTTCTTCACAACTACTGGCAAAAGTTTGTCGTTTAAACCGATCACCAGCCAATCACTCATGACTTGCTCGATCGGGAACACAGTGAGCTCGTTAGGAAGAGCGAACAAATTTCCTCGAATGAGAAGCTCGAGTTAAAGAAGATGTACAGTATTTTGTTTTTATCTTAAAGACCGAATTGTTAGAATAATACACCAATGTCACTATATGGTCGACTTTGTTTCGATTCTCCGTAATCACTGGTGGTCCCATAAAATATGACTAAGATTGATACGAGTCATTTTCAACCTGGTGTTCGTGCTTGGTTTTGTGATGAAATTACTATACGTCTATTTTTTATGAAAAGTGCCATGTTGCAAACTATATCCCTGCGCACATGTCAAATAAAAGGGGGAAGGCAACTCTTCCGGTTATGAAAGCGTTCTGTCGGTATTCGTGAGAAATCGTTTATCAGTCAATCTTGTTTATAGCACTGTTTGTTCGTACTGTAAATTAGCTACGGAAACTATGTGTCAGGTGAATCGTTCGCATTTTTTCAGACCGACGTGCAACTTCCTCCTGACGTTTTCAATCTGAGCAAACGCCATTGCTGGTCTGTTTTTCCCATCAATTGCAATCGCAAAACAAGAAACGTTTGGCAAGCATGCGCCATTCTGAAAGCGGAACCACATCCCAGAGTTGTGAGAAAGGAACTTTTCATGGGTTGCGTAATGACGGTAACGCTTTGGGAATTTTTTCAAAAGGAGTTGTAATTCATTTTTGTCTACTGACGTACAACAATATCTGGGTAATTTACGTGAAACTTGACAAAAGTTTCCGAAAATTTTAGCACATCTAATAAAAACAATGCGCGAGAGACATCTGATTGCGCATAATTGCGCGTTGTCATGAGCTTCTAAAGATTCGTGGTTTATTAGTTTTTCACTTACTGCAGCTTATGGTAGCCATGAAGCGATGAAACACTACAACAACGTTGCCAGATCCTATTTATGGGTTCACTGATCGATTCATGGCACACAGCTTAATTAGTACGAATTCCCGCAACATCATTCTGAGGTTTTACTATTGTTGTGCCATTTCATTTTCGGAAGGAAACTCGCGTAATTATTCGTTCCTAAAAATAAGGTTGGGCTGGAATGCCATCAGGAAGCTGAGGGAGACACGTTTGAGTCAGTGCAGGCCGAGATTTCGTCGTAGTATGAAAGCGTTACAATTACAGAGTAATAGGCAAATCGCAATCGCTTTTTTGAAGTAATACTGTGGGACTGTGGGTACATGTTGAAGATATTTTTTGAAATCAAAATGTCTTTGCATTTGTTTCTACTTTTTATTCACAATCAAATGCGGTTAATCGCAACATTTCCACCTCATACGCACTTTAGGCATGCGCTGCGCCTTATCTTTATTATTAACCTTGGTGCAATAAAGTTAAAGGTTTTCTTACTGCTTACTGCAAATGGAATCCTGCTGCTCGAAAATTTTTGCTGTTACAAAGGATGGTGTTTGATGACAAGGTAAAGATATACATTAATATGCTGTTTTTCTACCATAAATAATAGACATTGCAGGATTTTCCCCGCTCTTGCCAGCCTGCTCGTTCGTTAGTTTCTTGCTTCCGCCTCGCACTTGTCACGTGACAAGCGACGCATTAAGTGACCGCGAGATATGCGGTTCTACCTCCTGATCATGGCCGCAGCCTTAGACCAGCAGCGTGGTGAGACATTCGCTGCATTTATTTATTTACAAACAGCCAGTGATGGCAGGCCAAGGCCTGAAGAGATCATTGGCAACGCAAAGGTTAACAAAAATAGGGACACACATACACACACATACAAAACATTACAAACAGGAAACACGGTAGATGGTGAAGTTGTAAGGGTGGGTGCTCAGTGGCGATTCTAAGGGGGGGCCTGGGTGGGCTATGTCCTCACCAGATTTTTGCTTGGCCCTCCAGTTTTGTTCTTAATTTTCGGTTTAAGTTCGTTTGGTTGACATGTGCAAGGTTGCCAAAAGCGTTTTGTAAAATACCGGCCATTTTGTCAACAGCGCCAGATCTGAGCTGTGTTGTAATTCGTAAGCAGCACAGGGAAAACAGAGACAATCAGTATTGTTAAGCCACAAT
>JGI24158J21664_10012795_pt1 | contig 11100 bp, 7 predicted proteins | sample Ectturendosymbi3_FD_21664 | JGI IMG/M metagenome (IMG submission 21664)
AGCAAAGAGTAGATTTCTTAAAGTGAGAGAGTGTTATTTTGCATTGTTGATTCCTGGCAAATGGGAGTTTTGAGAAGAACATGTACAGACCGTAAGGTGTCTGCTACATCAGGCATTTGTTGAAACAATAAACTTCTACAAATGTGCAGTTGTTATTTGAAAATTTTCCGCTTTAGAATTATCCACTGCATCAAATGATTTGATCAAAGCATGGTTTTGATCTTGCTAAGAAAACTAACTGTGTTTACGTTTTACAGTATATGGTGTAAATCCTGTTACGTGAAATGTATGGCACTGGTGGGCTTTTGAGATTTACAGTACATGAAACAAACTGCAAATATTTTTATTGAGCTTACTTCAAAGTCTCACGTTAATGCTCATTCGTTGACAGGAAATCAAATTCCCGGTTCTCAAATGTTTTTATCTGTCACCACCAAACATCAAACTGGCTGTTGATGGTCCAGGCAAGATTCAATGGATAAGTTCACAAAAATGCCTGGCCGAAAGATTGCAACATTGAACTTCAGTTCCGCAGCCAACTGTTTTTGAAAAATGAGTACTACGCTGTATTAAAATGGCCGTGCAGGCAAAGCGATTCCTACCTGACCTTAATCATGAATATCATCAATTATTTGTTTCAGGCACGTCTGTACACTTTTTGCAAAATTACAGAGTTATTTTAAATCAGAAACTTGACGCACGCGCTCTTTGGTCTTAGTTGAGGCACACAAAAACGTGAATCGATTTATGGCCAAATTATTGAGTCCATTACGTTGGTGTCTCGCATAGCTTCTTTCTTTATGCTAACCAGGGACGCCGGAACATCGGTAGGGTAGCGGGGGCAGTAAAAAGGTTGAGGTTAATGGAAACTTATGAAAAACAAGAGAAATCGTTACCAATTATGCGTGCTCCTGTTAAACAACAATGTTGACCTCAAAAATAATTTTAAAAAATATAGAAATTTTGCTTCAATTCGATCTCGATAAACCACAATATTACCTTTGATGTTGTCATGAAAAGGGCACCTTTGCTCCCATTGTCTCTCTTTTGAAAAGCTAGGGTGTAATGTCACCTCTCTTTAGCGTCCCTGCTTACCGCCATCAGCAGTCACAGTCTCGCTGCATTACCTGCCAAGATGTCTGCGTTAAACAGTCACATGCGGCAAACCACCTAATATCGTAACTTGAAGTGAACATTAGAAGATTTGTTGCCATGTTATTGTTACACAATAAACACCAACAGTAAAACAACACGCTCGCAAGTTTGGCAGCCTGCCCCTGCAGACAAAGAAGTGGACATGAGTGAAATGCAAGCTCACCACTGCATGACACGACACTTGCACTTCTTGTGAAGTGCAAGTGTCGTACAGGCTAATAAACTGCCATTGCAAGAAAGAAATCAATTAACTGTAATTAAGCTGCCGACATCATGTTTTCTAGAAAATTTTGGTTCTTAGTCCCAATTTCCAGGGATGGAAAAATGCCCGTTTTGACCACCCTGTGAACGCCCATGATTTTGACGTACCACCAGTTCAAAACTTTTTGCCTGAGGTCTATGTAGAAGCGCACACATAGTTGTCATTCTTTTTGCATTTACATGTTCATTAACAATGTTGACCTCAAAACTAATAACAGAAATTAGAGAAATCCATTCTGAATTTTATGTGTGCGCGAATAGCAGCAGTAGTTTTTTCTTTTAAAGTTGATCTTGAAAAGTCATGAAATTACGTATGCTGCAGTTATGTAATGGCACCTGTGCACCCGTTGCCACCCCTTTCAAACGTGAGAGGGCAGTGCCCCCGTAATGCATCCCCGTTCCGCCGTCCCTGATGCTAAACCCCGGTTTCCGATAGGGTGAAATAAAAAATTATTTACAATAATTTTTGTGAGTTTTCATTCAAAATGGAATACTGTATATTGCTTTAAAAATTCTTCTCCAGCATATTTTAAATCGATGAACCATTAAGAATGAAACGATTTGGTTACAAACCCCGACATATTGGTTGACAACGTCAGGCCGTTCCTGTCATGTGTGCGCTGTGTGACATTTCACTAATTTCCTGCTCTCGTAGTTTGATGCACAAACCATAAGATTTCTATCGTGACCGATTTTAATCCGGCCAGATAAGAGAGGTATGATAAACTTGGCAAGAGCAAGCCAAATTATCGGTGAATGACAACGCGTTCGATAAAAATGTTGAGATTCAAATTTTAGTGTAGGACAAAGAGCTTTCTTGACTGTCCTTGAGCGATTCTGTTTCTGCAGGAGCTTTCAGCATTATAAGACTTGTACAGTAAAACACATCTATTTTTGCATGCAGTTATTGATATAATTTCAACTTTTATACAAGTTTCTTTTATATTAACAGATAGAAGGCATTTCGTATGTTCATTTGCTCAAATATTGATTTTTTATTTATTTTATATTGTCAAAGCGTTTCACTTTGCACTTTTCAACATTCACAATGTACATAAGAAATAGGGCAAAATACAATATTTTTACCACTAGGGCTAGAAATGTTTTCCAGAGTATTTGTACTTTCATCACTTTAATTGTTTTACTATATTCTTAACATTATTCCACCATCAGCACTTCTTTTCACTTTAAAAATGTTACATTCATTATAAGTAATAAACACGGATTAAATTTCCGGTGCTTCCGTTACAACTTTTTTTTCAGACTTCAAATATTTTTAAATTATTTTTCTTTTTGATTACCATATGTACAATGTACATCTATCATACATAACAAAACACATTACATACACATAAAACAATAAATACACTATGTAAGCGAAGTATATAATACGTAATACACAAAACAAAAACGCAAGTGATAAAACACAGGATATAAACGGTTATATCTTGGAACCCAAATGTGTTTTCATCCAGCCTGATGGTTCATTCTGGAGTTGGTTAAAGTATTGTCTCACTGCTTGTAAATCTATAGTTGATATTTAGTACTTCACAATCTTTCTACGTTTAGGTAAGGTGAGTTTCTCTTGTAAGTGCATTGGTTTGTTGTGACAAAATAATGGTTCACACAGTCAATAGATCATAGAGCATTGCGTAGAATATAGGCTATTGCGGAAGCTATAGCATAATTTAAAGCAAATTTCTGCACAAGCAATAACTATTTACTGGTTCCTTTGTCACAAAGGATGGGTGAAAGACCGTGAGATCATCTAGTCCAGTGGTTCCCAAACTATGCTCCGCGGCACACTGCTGCGCCGCCAGATGTCATTAGGTGTGCCGCAAAAAATATTGAAATAAAAATCAATCAAGTAGAGATTTGTTGCACTCTTGTCACAAAGACGCAAGTACTCTAAATTTCCTGGGAATTTAAGCAATATTGTCTTGATTTTACGTTAGGATATGAACAAATTACAAATACACATAAATTTTTTAATCAAATGTTAGAAGTGCGCCAAATAATTTCTGTTTTTTCTAAAATGCGCATTGAAAGAAAAAAGTTTGGGAACCACTGATCTAGTCTACCAACCATGCGATACAACTTTCAGTACTGTCATAAGTAGTCAGTGAAAAGAAAAGACAAGGTGATAAAAAACAAAGACACATCTTCTTCGTCTTTTGTGCGAGTTGTTTAAACCACTGCTTGCCCGCACTAGATCTCGGGGCAGGTGTTGAGCAGTCATTCGATTGTCTCATCGTCCAGAACCGTCAGACCATGCAGTCCATTGGGAGGTCGATGGATTGGACATCGGAGGACAACATGGTCGATGGTTTGTTCTTCTGCGCGACACTCACAGGCCGCAGAGGAGGCCATACCCCATTCATACCAGGAGGAGCGGAAACGTCCGACATGGGTGCAGAGGCGTTTAAGCCGGACCCAGGCTCTACTTCGGAGGACCATTCCGGGGGGGTAGGTACCGGTGTCGGGGTTGAAAATGCGGAGTCATGTGGGGTTGTTCGTTCACTCCACGTTCCATTGATGATCCTCCCACTGCGCTGCACGTATGTTGTTGTTGTCAGAAAAACTGATGAGATGTTGTGCGGCGGGTACAAATGGGCAGAGCTGGTCAGTAGCGAGCTACTGTAGCGAGCTACTGTAGCGAGCTAATTTTCCAGTAGCGATAGCGGGAGCGTCGCTCTTTTTTGAAAAAAATAACGGATGCGGTAGCGAGTCATCACCATTTTACCGTTACGGTCATTCGCCACTTTGACGTGAGTGGTGGCCAATGGAAAAAGTTCGCAAGAGCTCCTCCGTCAGTAAACGTTGGTAGTAACTGCTTTTCTCACTGTTTTGCGCTGATTTTGGATGATTTGTTTGCGCTAAGCTAGCAGCACTCGGAAAAATTTAGCTGAGGTTGCTTTTGACCTGATCGATAGGTTCCACGTTAGTTCGGTGAAAACTCAGCATCAGCGACAAACTTAAAGCATTTGGGGCTTCGAAGCATTGGCTACTCCTAGCGTATGACTGAATTGAATGCTTAGTAAAATAAGGGACCGGGTTCAACATTTCGCTGCATGTGTAACTACGGTTTTTGTTTTGAAGTATATGTCAATATGACAGTTTTTGTAGCTTAGTTCGACTTCAGTATATTTGGCTGGATGCATAACTTGAAGAAAACTTATGATTCTGTCTGGAAGACAGTGGCGTAGCCAGGGGGAAGGGGAGACATTTGGCCCCAGGTGCAGCAGCATTTGAGGACGTAAAGTGAGTTTGGAATGTCACGTAACAATTACGAATGTCCAATGTCAGCGCATGCTAATAATTACGATTTATAAAATGTCGAAAGCCAGTCTCTGATACGCAGTTGCAAAATCTCACCAAGATCACCAAGGCTCGCAAAAAGAGCAATTATGACATTTTGAGACGTCGCTTGTGTCTCCAGCAACCAGCGCCGGCTTGTGGCAGAGATGAATATGGATTTTGACATAAATCCTGCGGATTTGTAGATTTTTGATGGATTTGGATTGGATTTGGATTTTATATTTCTGACTAACCGGATTTGGACTCGGATTTGAATTTGATAATTTTGTTTAAATTTTTTCATAACGTTTAATTCAGTGTCAAGTTTACTGCATTTAATCTGTGAAAATTGGTTCAGATGTGGTTCAGGTTCAGTGAAGTTATGAGGTCATTCGGAATATAAAAGCACATCGTGTTGGATTAAATGTTTAGCCTTGAGGATGAGGACTAGCAGCGATAAGAGTCTGCTCTCATGTTCAGGGTCAGACATATCGTTTCATTAAAGTTTCCAATTTAGCGTGGCTTTCATTGACCCAATGCCTTTTCTGGAATCAAGATTGCTACACGTAACAAAACAGTAATACCTACTGCCTAGTTACATTTAGCACCTTTCAGCAGATCATTATTTATTTATGTAGCCTAGTGCTAATACTTTCCGTGCTTTTTACTTGTGAAGCTTTCAATATATTTTAGTTAGGCCTACAGGCTATGCAGTCACGAGAGCCTAATGTAGATTGCAGCTGAATGAAATTCAAAAATGCCAAAAACGGATAAAAGAGATGTGGCCTTGGCTATTATGAATAGATCAAAGGTCATCAACTGCATGCCTTTTTATGGAATTGTTTTTAGAGGTGTTGCATGTGTACATCAAAAACTTGGTTCTATTTTTGGTCATAATAGTTACAATTATTTGCTGGATAATCTAATTTTGAGTGGTTAAAACTGAATCACATGACTAACAGAGCATCTCAATGCGTTGCTGCTAAATGTGATTACGATTTACGTTGAAGTCTTTGAAGTGTCAACTATTGCGAGGTACCAAAACAAAGGTACAGCCTTAGTTAATTTGAATCATGATGCAAAATTTTTTCTCGAGTCATATATTGAGTTAGATTACCTGTAGACTAATATAGAAGTGATAAGTAAACCCTTTTTCCCATGCCGTGGCACTGGTACCAACCCAGGAAGACACTAAAGCGTGAAACAGTCTTTACGCTAAATTTAGTTAAAAACTATCGGGTTTCGAACCGAAAATACAATTAAACAACGTTTTTTTCAAGAAATGTGCTACGTTAATATGGTGATCTGTTTTGCCTATAACAAACAAAATCAAAAGGTCGTAGAAGGACAAGCGGCTTGACGTAGCCACAAATTTTTTAATAACAGCCAACATGTCAAGATTTCTCTTATCACTTTGAAAGTATCAGCAGTTTGTACGGTTCACCATACCCTAATATTACAAAGTTTCACGAGGCCAAATTGAGGCCTGTCTCTGAAAAAAGCGGTACATAAACAAAAGGAAAAAATGCCTTAGAAATACCAACATCTTAAACTATCTCCCAAGTTTTGACAATTCCAGCGTATTTGTGGTTGAACATCAATCATGTACGGAATTTGCGATCAGATGGCCTGTCTCAAGATAAATCTCTTAAGGAGATAATTAACCAGTAAGAAAAAGAAAAATTCAAGCAAGACGTTTCTTAAAAATGATTAGAATATAAAATTTCATCTTTTTTCTTTGAAACTTTCTGCAAATGTCAAGATTGCTATGCAATGATTTGAAATTTTCGGGGAGAAAAATCCCTAAATTTCCCCCCCTGGTTGCGCGCCTGATGATAATCAACGATTGTGAGTTGCAAAGCGCTATGCACAGGGAAGGAATCTGTTCTCCTCAATGACTTATTTTATGCGTTAAGATGCATTTCATGTATAATATTGCGTTTACAGCAAAAGACGTGGCTTATAAAATCTTAACTTTTCTAAAAGCAATTTGCTTGAAATATCAAGTAATGGAAAAATTACTTAATCAAGTAATAAATAAAGATTTTCAAGTAAGTAATTATGTAATTACTTACTTGAACCAGCCTTATTGTCCTGTCAAGAAGGTCAGTTGTAGTGCTTTCGCAGACAGAGAGATTTCCACATTAATTGGTTTCCCAGACCGGGGGACTGCACACAGATAATGGCACAGAGTATTTAGTCACTCTGGAAAAAATTGTTGGTAAATAGTTTTGTTCTCATAGTTTTGGTCACACATACTGCAGTGTAAGTTAGTGTTAGCCGTAACTACGCTTTCACTGTTTTCACATTTTTTGTTAAGATCTCAATTTGTGAATTATTTTTCTAAAGACGTAGGGAAAGTATTGTCGAGTAAGCTTGAAGTAAAATATTGTTGTGGAGAACACATAATTATAGCTTCGAGGAAGAAAACCTAAACGTTTACAATGCAAATGTCGGCAATGATTGCGCCTAAGCAAGCTCAGTTGTTTGAGATGGGGAAAGTGGTGACAACAGTGACGATGAGAGTGACAGAGAATAAGATAGCTATTGTTTCATGCAGCTTCACAGTACAACACTATCATCCGTTTACGTAATAGAAGAAAGCAGTACATTGTGATAACGTTTTCTATTAATGGGAGGTTGAAAAGTACATGTTTCCACAGCATCTTCCGGAACTATTTCAAGAAGTCTTGTGGCTGCGTGTGATGGATGAAAACAATTTATTCAAGAAACCATCCTGGGAAATTTTGTAAAATATAAAATCGATTGAAGTCTAGCGCATAGACGCCATTTCATTTTTTATTGGACGCCAAAAATTGAAAGCTTTCTTGTGCCTCATCTTGCACGAGGACGTATGCAAGAAGTCGTCCAGTTTTTTTTAGCAAAACATACGACATTCCAGTTGGTTGCGAAACAACAACGGGATTACATTATCTTGTAGATAGAAAGTTAAAATTGGAAAATGTTGACGAGAAGCCGACAGTTGCGTAGCCAGCCCAAAAATTTGGGAGTGGCCAAAAAAATTGGGGGGGGCAAATGCTTGATTTTAGGCAAATAACACTATTTTGTTTCAGATACCGCTTCTCAAAGCACCAAATGACTATATGTTTCGAAAATTTGGGAGGCCATGGCCCCCTAGCTACGCCTATGGAAACCGAACGGAGAAAGACAAAACTCTGGCGATGGTGATACGTTTGCACCAAAACGGGAAGTTTTCGAAATGTTTTTCCCACTGTGTTGAAAAAAAACTTAGTTTCTCACTTTAATGACAAACAACCCATACCTTTTGTATGTCGCAATATCACATAAAACTGACAATATGATATTATGAATTGAATACTTGTTGATACATCTTCAACATGGATCTCTCATACCGTATCTTACCTCAGAGCACAAGAATTTTATTTCATTCAGATGGATTCGATGACCTTGCTATGTAATGAATACACTTATCTTGGTATTATCCACGCCCGCAGTGAGTATATGTAGAAGATGGCAAGATCAAATCTCAATAAGAAACGGCAAGCTTAAAGCTATGTTAACGGACGCAGCCATAAATAAAGAGGTAAAATAACAGCGCCAGACGACGTGCTGGTAATGAAATGCCGCAGCGGAATTTCTTTGAATTGTCGCCGGCGGCATGCGATGCTACAATTTACCATCTTGGCCAGATTTTTCCCAATTAACTCGAGTGTCGTTATACAACATTTGCTCCGGTGATGCTCACGTATTTCTCTTACTTTTCAGCAGCATGTTTTGCTGAGGTTACCTGCGAATTGAGATCGCAAGGAAGATAGGACGGTCACGACATTGGGCGGATTTTTTCTTTTACTTTTGTGTGACAGGTTATCACATTTTGCGAATCGCACCAATTTTGCAACGGCCAATTATCTTTCCTGCAAGACAGAGGTTTTATCGTCTTGGTTGAATTGTTTAACGCAGTGACAAGCCGTTGTTATTACGCTTCTCGCTCTAGGTCTCAAGCAGGTCTAAATTTTATGCACCTGCTTGTTACAGAACTACAGAAATTGCTAGTTTTGTGAAAAATGCGCATAATCATCGGATTCACTTTTGCGGTCGATGGTATGCTCTTCTCATTTCTTTAGTGATGAAACGAACGCAGCGGCTTCAGTGAAATTAGTTTTCATTTCTGCGTCAGGAAGATGTTGTAATAAAAATGGTAACAAGTGCGTCTTGACTCAAACATATGGCGGTCACAGTTTTCTTCAGTGAGAGAAGAACATCGCCAAAGTGAAGTTTATAACAAAGATCATCACGATTCGCAAATAATTCAGTTTGAAACATGCTGAGATTGCTAAATTGCGCTTCAGCAACCTTTTAGCAAAACTTTCCACGCGAGGATCTATTGTCCATCTGCACAAACTTTGCAATAAACAATAACTTCCAATTATTCCGTTTTTGTGCGTCTGCATATATTTAATTTTTTCGCGTCTAATTCACGTTCTTCCATTCCATATAACATTGCCAGCCGTGCTCGAACCAAACCATTTCTTTTCTTTCAAAAAAAGGTACTTGCGTTCACACGTTTCCTAATAAATTAAATTTTAAGGATAGATTGCTGCGCGATGCGTAAGCAATGCATTTCTTCATAATTCAACCTTCAACCATTTGAGAGAGAATACGATTTCAATTTTTTTTTTTTGCTTGATGATCATTCGAATAGAACCAGCTAAACAGAAAGGAGGTGGTTAGCACGAAAAATGAAAACTTACATGTATCCACAATTTAATTTACGTTGTAGGGATATGTGTAATTGCTGTAAGTAGGGCATTTTTGCATTTTCCCGATGGCAGTCTTTATGCACCACCTAATACCATGGTAATCAGCACTTTATGTTAGTGCACTTTCATTTGTGTGAGAATACCTAGAATTAAAATTAATCTATGTACGAATGATACTTTATAAGCTGTCGGTTGACAATGAACTCGTATACTTTCGAAAGAGTTCAGTGTTCAAACTTTGCGTAGGAATTATACTACTGAACATGATCTACACAGATTTTCAGAAATCTTCCGAAACTTTGTTGGTATGACTAAACCCATATCGATAACTTATTTTTATTTACAATTGCTTTCATTGCAAGTCTATGTTTCATTATACTTGGTGGAACAGTGGATTGAGCACGCGATTTCGATGTTGCGGCAGCTTCGACCCTTCACTGAGCAACATGTTTGACTCAAAACCAGAATACCTCGGGCGTCGGGCGAAACCAGTTCAAACCAGTATGTGGGATTGCACAATATTGCTAGATTTGATTGACCAAAGCGTTGCCGATATATTTAGTAGCAAAGGCAGTGCAGTGATGAAATTATAACGCTGATCATTGTTGTTCATGAAATTGTTGGCTTCTTGATATATTCTGTTTGTGTCTCACAGCCAATATCAAACCATCGATCGAATCGAAATGTAATTGCATAAACTACCATCATGCCTGCCTTGACACGGCGGCACTTACGCAGCTTTTGGAAGCACGTGAAATAGCAACAACTCGACAGATTCTTGATCGTTTACGTAGCATCTCGTGATTGCTTGCGTTACTGCATGCACGCAATACACAAAAAGCTCAAAACTTGTTTTTGCAATCTCCTTGATCGAGAATTTTCCAAGTTTATGCGTCGAAATGTTTCACGCAAGATAGGGCAGGTTGCACGCGAGAAAAGATTATGAAACTCGACTGTACTGTATAAAAGCGAGATTTTTCGCTACATTTTGATCACTATCTGAAACAAGTTAGTGAAATTTTTACGTCACTCTGATGCTTTACCAGTTCATTCGTTTTTTCGTTTTGTGTTTCGGCTTCATATAACTTGATAACTAAACGGTGGTATAGGGTACCCAACCCTTATAGTCCCGCGTGCGAAACTTTTTTTTGCTAAAAAAAAAAGTTTCTTGCAAAGCTTTGCAACGCTATAACTCACCAGCCGATTCAGCTAGAGAGCTGCTCAAACCCTCCACGGATTCGAGAAGTCTTCTAGTTGAGATCGAAAACAAAATTTTGCTTTTTGGATTTGAGGTTTTCTAAGAGTAACGTCTTAATAGGGAGATGTTAAAGCGTTTTTGGCCGAGTTAACATGGCCCTGGGCCCCAAAACATTGGGCTATTTTTTGGCTCAAACTTTTTTTGAAAACTAAACTAAAATCCGCGTCTTTAGAGCCTTTGACTGACTTGCCAGCATATCTGGAGCCAAAATTATGGCTCAAAAATTCAGTTTTTGACAAAATTTAAAATGTTTCACAAACGGTTAATTTGCCCTCTCAGGGCAAAGTTGGCCAGCCACAAATGGGCAGCAGATTAAGCTAGAAAGCTGTTCAAACCCTCTGAAGACTCATGACGTCTTGTAGTTTAGAATGGAAAAAAAATTAAGAT
>JGI24158J21664_10012797_pt1 | contig 11099 bp, 4 predicted proteins | sample Ectturendosymbi3_FD_21664 | JGI IMG/M metagenome (IMG submission 21664)
GAATAAGGACTGAGGATGCGTCATTTTACGTGAAATCGATTTCCTATTAAAAATTTGCTGATCGATTCCTTGCTTACACCCATCGTGGAAAGTACACACTTTCGGTGAGAAAAACGATTTCTACCTCACCTCGCTCGCCGGCCCTCCGTTTAGTGTTATCCCCATGAGGGTAGATGAAAATTTTACAAAACTGGCAGTTTCAGTATTGGCATTTCAATGAATATTTCATATACCAGTACTGCTGTTATGGAACTTACTTGTTAAAGGGTATTGCATAAAAGCACAAAAAGTTTGAATGAAAGTTCAGCTATTTCTAGTCAGGGTTGAATTGAATGATTTAAATCAGTGACATAAACAAAAAAATATATCAAGCAAAAAATCATATGCAGCTTTGAAGCTTTCTTCAGTGTTTCATATGCCACATTTATTTGGTATTCTAATCAGTTTCACTTAACATTAAAGAAGGCGGAGCTTTTTATAGTGATACGAAGTTAAAAGCAATTTAAGTTGTATCAATCATAGCAACTATGAGGTCACAGATTCTATGTCAACTAACTGCAAAAATGATGTGGACTGAAATCACTATCGTTTGAAAACTCAGAAGTCAGAACTGTCAGAATGCCACAAGTTTGAAAGTGTAAGCCAGGTATTGGCAACCTTTTACTAACTCTGTGTCGACTTAAACATTTCAAATCATTGATTCAGTGTGCCAACACTACAGCCTACATAGTTTGATATAAGTCAAGGTAAGTATACTGTTTTGTAAATCATAACAAAATCGATATGTAAAACATGGAGCTTCTGCAGTGCATGTCATTAGAAATTGCCTGGCATGCCAAGTATGGCACGTATGCTGTAAGTTACCAACCCCTGGTGTAGGCTGCTGTCACAAAAAGCAGGCCCATAGCCAAGTTTTAAGGTTTGGGAGTCAAAATAAATTGTTAGGAGGGCAATATTTTTTTATAATATGTTTGAAACGAGCTTTTCTAGGCACAACAAAATTTGGGGGCACGAAAAATTTTGGGACACTACCCATGAAATTGAATGCCCCCATGGTTATTTCCCTGGCATAAAGTAAAAGTAAGTGACATCAAAATTCCAGCAAATATGTAGGCTGTTGCCTATAGAAGTTATAGTTTTAGAACATGTTTTTCATTCAGATTAATGACAACACATACAGGTTTTACCATTTTATGCATGTAAGTTATATTGTTCAAGCCGAACTAGTGAAAGCTGCATTACACAATATTAATTTTATCAATACACTTCAGACAAAAAGGCTGGCAAACTTGTATTTATCTACAAGCTTCTTCATATGCCATTTAAGTTTTAATGAATTTGATGAACTCATGGTTTGAGTACTTTTCATTTTGTATAGCAGTATGAGTATAGTACTGGTGTTATGAACTGATTTGCTTTTTAGCGTGATGCATAAGTGCAAAGTAAGTTTGAATGAAAGTTCAGCTGAATGATAATAATTGCTGTACAAGAAGAAACAAAGCACAAAAAAGTTATATTAAAAGAAACTCTTTAAAATTGAAAATTACAAGTGTTAGGTGGCCATCTTCTACACACTACATAAAAAAATAATAAGTGCAAAGTAATCTGATAAATCAAAAATATTTTTTGATTTGAAAAAAATCATGATTTTTTATCAACCCTGGTTTAGTGACATTGCATCGTTCTAGATGTGCTTGCTTGTCCTTGTGCTTAAAATGATCTCTGATCGTATGTGTTCTATGAATTAGGGACAGCTGAACAGGTTCTCTCAAATATTATTGAACAAACTATTGCCATTCTTTTTCTAGTTGTAGTGATGTTTCACCAAGGTAGGGCATCCTTCGCTTGCAATGGTCTGTGAGCGGCCCCTTGCTGCTAGTCTCACCTTGTTTTCGATGATAACAGCCTCATATAGATTTTGTTTTAGCATTTTCTGCATAGCTGTTGGTCCTGATTTTGCATTTAACGATTTTGACATGGCTGGCGGTCTTGGTTTTGCTTTTGACGTCTTTTGCATCACATTGTCTTTTCTTGCGTCACAGAGCCTTTTGGTTTTGAATTGCTGACATTGCCAAGTGTTGTTTTGTTTTTATCTGCAAATGGATTAAGATTAATCCAAAACATCTCAAATAGTGCCGTAGCAGCCCAGCTAGACTCCCCCCAAAATGCTTACAGGGGCCCACCTATTGGTGATTTATAAAAAAAAGTTTTTGACGTTATTCTATATCTTGAGGCGGAATGGCCTCCAAAACAAAATATCGTAATGGCAGACACAATTTTGGCACAACCAAGCTTCATGATTTGGGGGTGAAAATAAATTTTTAGGAATGAAAGATTTGTTTTTATCATATGTTTAAAGCAAATTTTTCTGAGTACAACAAAATTTGGGAGTGCACAAAAAAGATTTGGGGAGAATTTGGGGGACAAAAAAGATTTGGGAAGAAATTTGGGGGTGCACAAAAAATTTGGGAAGAATCGCTCCTGAATGCCCTTCCATGTCTGTGGGCCTGGGCAGAACCGTTACCAGAAAGTCTTCTACTGGGGGCGTCATGTTAGTTCAGGGGGCTAGACGTTCTGAAACTTTATATTCAATTCACAACGTGAACAGTATTTGCAGATCGTGCAAATTATAAATATTTTCNCGGAAGTATCCATTANGGCTCGTAGTTTCCAACAAATTTTTTGAATGAGCTTAACAAAAGGAGTTGGGTTGTAAAATCATTGATATTTAATTGATGGCGATTATTTAGAGATGTCATAATGGAATGCAAATGCAAAAAAATATAGGAAATCAGAGTCAATCTTATCGTTCAGTTATGAAAACACTGTTGTGGAAGAAACAAACATGAGGCTGCTCAAAGCGTGTGCACCGCGATGATTGTTTTTTTTCATTAACGCAAATTGATGAACTTTATCATGAGCCTAAGTGAAATAATCTTAAAAAATGTGTGCATTGGGAGTTCCACTGACTGAAATACGTATGCATAAACCTTGCTGATGTCTGGACTTGTTAATCTCCTAGCACTTTTGAGAGCCGAGGTGGATATATTCATACTTCAATTTCGGGCTAAAACCAGCAGTGGACAGTTGCCTTACCTACGCCCTAGCTCCTCCGCCGATTGCGCTAGTGAACTGTTCACGAGCTCAAATGGATCGGACAGTCTTCTAGATTGCACTCTAAAAAAATTTTGTGGTTGGGTGTTATGAATTTTTTGTGAGTGCCGTCATAAGTGAAGTAGTTTTGGGGCCATTTTCGCTCATGTTACCTGGCCTAGGGCCCAACTGCTAGGCCAAAGTGTTTCGCTGAAGTTTTAATTGGAAACTAGGCTCGAGTCCGAGTCTTTTAAGCCTTTTATTGACTTTCTAGCGTTTCTGGTTCAAAAGTTATGATCTTAAACAAACAAATTAATTAATTATCTAATCAACTCATTAGTAAAAATTTTTTACTAACTTAGATCATAACTTTTGAACCCAAAACCCCAGCAGGTCATCCAAAGTATCAAAAGATTCGGATTGTAGCCTAGAATCCAGTAAAAACTTCAGCGAAATACTACCATCTAACAGTTGATGCCCAGGGTCAGGTGAAGGTGGCCAAAAAGTCCTCCACTTCTGACGTCACTCACAAAAAACCCGCACCCCCCAACCAAAAATTTTTTTCCCGAGTGCAAACTACAAGGCTTGCCGTGTCTTTTGACACTTCGACCAGGTCCGCAACCTGTACAGGAGCGGAGATATTCCCACGCAAAGCCATGTGCGATCCAGCTGTTTTTTTGCAAACCGCTTGAATTAACCCAGACGTCAAAGTGCTAGCAGTCCCATTGCTATGGGGGCTTTGGTGGGCTTAACCCCCAAACAAAGCTTCAATCCCCCTCAAATTAAAACGTGAAACATTAAATCAGTGGAGTTTTTATCAATTTTAAGAATGTCAAGCTTCCCTTGCACAAATGCAATGCTCCTCCACAGAACCACAAAGCCCCCTATTGAATACTTTCTGGTGATGGTTCTGTCTCCTGATGCATGGCACAAGTTTAGATTAATAACATTTTGTATCTCAAATTGCCTATAAATGTTAACAAATATAGACTAAAGGCTGACGTGGACGCAACGGTTAACATCCATAATCCATTAACTGCACTACTCTGTTTCTGGACAACTTAGCAATGACTGCTAAATAGACTCTTCTAACTACACAATTAACTCCATCTGGCTGTCTGAACAGGAGGCTGCGCAAATGTGTAACTTTGGTCATAAGCACCAAAGGTATTTTGCTGCTATGCAGTACAAAATAAGAGAAGACCACCTCACCTAGGCTAGACATAGTACATTTTCTTGCAACAATCACTACACAAAACATGTTGATCAAGTGGAAGTCTGACTTCTGGATGTATACAACAAGGCATGTAGGAAGGCAGGTTAAGTCTATCCCAGTTCCATGCTCAAAAGAGATTCATTAATTATTTGCAAAATAGCTAATAGCTAAGAAAGCACATTTAGCATCAGCTGATGTAAGCTTGGTGGTTTTGAGTTCTTCGTGCAATTTTTTTTATATTATACTGGTCTTGTATTTGCTGATTGCTGCATGTCTTTCTGAATCACATCTGGCAAAACCTCATTGACAGACCTCTAGAATTTCTCATGCAACAGCTGTTATTGCACACTGCGGAAAGGAAATCACACTTAGAGTACGTTACTAGATTTTAAGATCGCCAAAAATAGCAAGATTCTTCTTAAAAATGACAAGATCACTAAATGACTCCCTAAATCACTAAATCTAGTGAAAAATCACACCAAGTAGCAACACTGATCACAGCATAGTAACTCACTACACACATTGTGATTGTTTAGTGAATCATTACACAACAGTGGCATAGCGAGGCTAAGTGCTACTTGGGGCTGACCATAAACATGCCACCCTTTCCACCCCTAAAATTTCCTTACAGGAATTTAAAATGAAAGATCATGTTCATCCTTAGTAAATATATGAGGAACAATAAAACATCTTGGACATCAGAATCAAACACTCAGAAACCGAATAGATCTGATTTTTCATTATCCATTATAGGTCTTTTTCTGCTTGTCTGCCATCTTTCTCATCGTTTGCTCTTTCTATTTTTTCATCCTGTGTATATGCATCTATGGATCCAGCATATTTCTTTAAACTTTCTTCCCTGCTAGTTTTCAGTCTGTTTTTGCAGAACCCAATTAGAGAAGTGATAGCGGGATACTCTACAGATGCAAATGTTTATGTGTGTTTATATCTCCTGTAGTATTCCCATCTTGAACTAAAACAAAGGATATATAATGCTTGCAGAAGGCCATAATACTTAATTTAACAATCTAACCTCAGTAATGTGAGAATGTTTCATTGTTCACTTCATGTTTAAGTAATGATTAATGTCTCTAAGAATATATAAAAGGCTTCAAAGGTTAACTCTGTCACCATTTGGTCTGGAGCCTCTTAAGACCCGTTTGAATAAAATTTGTCAAATAGACATAGTCAAAACAGGCGCTAGTTGGCTTGCAGTCTCCATCGTGACCTACAGTACAAACTTGGTCTAGTTGCTTGGTTGGGCTTCTCCTAATTACGTGTGCATAGTATGATTCCTTACCTTCATCCGTAACCAATACACATCTATTTCAAAAAGTGTATTGACAAACCCTACCAAGTGGGTCTTCCACCTTTTTATTGCTCAGCAGTGATTACAAAGCTAATACGTTAAATGGTAATCGCAATCACAATGACCAACTTTATTCAGTACAGCCATTACCAAGTTGTGAAACCAGTTTGGATAAATTCGCTTCGAGTAAAAGCATTTGTCACAATCAGGGCTGCAATTAGGGTGGGGAGAAAAACCGAACAATTGCACCCCCCATGAATTTTTGGAGAAACACCTTTTCTAGGCTTTTTTGGTTGAAATGTCTTTTTCTATGAATGCAAATGTTAAATATACCTTTGAACAAAGGGGTTAACCTTATATGAAATCAGCACTGCCTATTGTCTGGCACTGATTCACTCTACTTGCATTTCAAACCTAGAATCTAAGTTCTACATTACCCACGCCAATGCACTATCTCAAGAACGATATTTTCTTATGCCTGAATGTAGGCTCCTAGAGAAAAATAGGTATCTGGTGATTTAATGTATGAGGTGATGTAACGATGTACCATTGGGGTGTTGCTAAGGTTTGAATGATTGGAGAAAAGGATTATGATAGCTTTGACTTGCCTTAATTTCAAGCAGGGTAAAAAAAAAGATTTTTATCAGATTTTGAGTGTGGGAGGAAAATTTTACCCTCAAACTATGGGACCAGTTGTGTTTGCTAGCCTGCGGTTGAATATCATCTCTGTCCTTTGCTCAAAAGGCTTTTGACTGGAGTGGGGGGTAATGGCTTTGGTTGAGTAGTAAGCATAAGTGTTCACAGAAATTTGTGTAGGAGGGGCAACCTAGACATTTTCCGAATAATTTTCAGGTTGCTGACCATGCAATGCAAATGGACATTCACAAAATACTTTACCATTTCTACACCACAAAGAAAATGGCCCATGTTAGGGCAATTGTCACAAAATTAAGCTTTTTTTGACAGCAATAGCCAAGTATATTCAGGTAATTCGCACAGTAGGCTATCTGCAGATTTTCAATACAGGATATACACCTCTTTTCAAAGAAGCATTGCCATGGTCTTATTTACAAAACCCCAAATTATGACTACCTAGCAAGACTTGTCAACGTCACTTAGAAAACATCTGAAATCTTGTGCAAAACGCTCACTCCCCCTTTCAATGGAACCTTACTTGCCTTTGCTGATATTTTTGTGGTGTATGCTCATCATTCAAAAACCAGACAAGCATTCAGTCTCACGCTAACAATGAATGTCTCCAATTTGTGGAAGCATTGCTACAGATTCACTCATACGTATTTTCACACAGTAAACAACTACATGGCTAAATTTTTAACAATTGTATGTTTTTTTGACCATAACTTTTGAATCAGAAATGCTAGAAACCCGATCAAAGGCTTGAAGACTCTGATTCTAGCCTAGTTTCCAATAAAAACTTGAGCAAAATACTTCATTGCAGTCTTTTGCTCAAGTTTTTATTGGAAACTAGGCTTACCTGGCCCAACGCCAAGTAACTTGAGCCAAAATGGCCTAAAACCTACTCCGTTTACGATGTTACCCACAAAAAAAAACATCCAAAAATTTTTTTTTCATTGCAAACTAAAAGGCTTGCCGAGTTTAGAGGGTTAGAACAGCTCTCTAGCACAATTAACTGGTGAGTTATGGAGTTACAAAGACTTGCCCAATATGGGCTAATTATACCTTTTAGTGTAACTCGACTGGCCACAAAGGAGTTAAAATATGTGGAGAGTGGTCTAATCACACAAATATGATACAACAGCCTGATGGCCTAATATAACATAGGCCTTTGGTAAAAATTGTTACAAAGCATTTATTGTCGCTTTACAGCACTCAAAATTTATAGCTTAGAGCAATTAAAACGAACTATTTTTTTATTAGATTGGTGATCATAAGTCAGGTAACTTTCACGTAAAAGGTTCCATATGTAGTCCTCTATCATGCTTTCATTGTACTTTCCTTTATAGCATTCTTCAAAAGATCTGACATCCTGGTAAATTCTTTCATCTTGTTCTTTTGATTAGTCTCTTATGATATCTTTGAATTGATCAAGGTGAGCATGTAATGCATGTACTTTTAGCAACATCCTGCAGCACATCTTCTGATATGCATCCACATGTCCATCAACAAGCTGTCTGTAGTTCTCTGCCTTGTGCTTTCCCAGAAACCCGTTGACTGCAGACACGACACACATCTAAGCTGTCCGCTCAACCTCAGGCAGCATCTTGGGAAAACTGATGGAATTAAACTGGAGTTGTTTCACTTCAGGTCCTACAAATACTCTAGCTTTGATTTTTGCTTCTGAAAATGCACGCTTAAAATCCTAAATCGTAAGTGTGCCTTATAATGCAGTGCGCCTTTTATGAATCCGGTTGTGCTTTCTCATCTAGAACCAATTGTATGTGGTAAACGGTGCTGTTTATTTAATTGCTAGTTACGATTTTTTTGTAAACAGACCATCGTGTTACATAATAAACCAACAACAATTACAGTGAGCAGCGTATTTGGTTTGAAGTTAGCACATACCGCAGATTGTATTACTTCACCAGGCTCCTTACTACATTGGTGCACACCAAATCAAACATGGTCACAACTTTTATTCTATTCGTGTGTAGCGGATTAAGCATGTGTGACAAATTAAACTCCCTCATATGTAATGACAGATTAAAACTCTCAGTGACGACTCCCAAATTCAGGAATTATTGTGATAGAATTGATTACAGTTTGACTTACCAAAGTTTTGCTTCATTTAATGCATATTATGTATGAAAAAAGAACAGCGAGTATTCAATTTTTGATACTGCGGCTTATGGTCTGAAAAATATGGTAATTTAATGTACATAGGTGGCATCAGTATTTTTGCTATATCTACTAGTAGTTGTCGCTTGATGTTGTAAATTTGTTCCAATCTCATAGCTGGTTTGTGGGGGCCAGTTCCTCGTCTTGAAGTAAAGAGCTGCATTTCTGCTATTCAGCAGACAGAGATAGCATGAGAACTTGGTAAAACCACCTTGACCATCTTGAAATCACCAATGACCTCCCAACCCATTCGTGGTGTTCATACTTTAATGCATTCAAAAGGATTGTGATGTTCTGATACTCTTTCTTCGTGTTAACTGAACGAGCCAAAGGAATGGAGGGACAATTGTTTCTGTTGTACTGCTTTGAAACTTCTAGATTCGCTGTTGATGAAGACCTCCACTCAATGGGATTGCAAGAAATGCCCATAGCCTGAAAGAGCCCATCTATATCACTGCAGTAACATAACCAATCTTTAAACAAGTAGAACACCAAGAAGCTGGGACGTCGCTTTATCTGTGAAGTGATTCAAACATTGTCATTCAGTAAGTCCCATTGGTTAACACTTTGACATCTAATAGGAATTGGGGATTCTCGCTCCAAAACAACCAGATCGCATGTGACTTTGCACACACATAACTCGGGTGCCAAAAGTGGTAGAGAGCTGTTCAAAGGCTCAAAAGATGCGCCAAGTCTTCTAATCGCACTCGAAAAAAATTTTTAGTTGGGGGTGCAGATTTTTTGTGAGTGACATCATAAGTGGAGGACTTTTAGGCCACCTTGACCCACTTCACCTGGCCCTGGGCTCAAACTGTTAGATGATAGTATTTAGCTAAAGTTTTTATTGGAAACTAGGCTACAATCCAAGTTTTTTGATACTTTGTATGACCTGCTGAGGCTTCGAGTTCAAACATTATGATCTACAGTAGTGAAAATATTTGACTAATTCGCTAATTAATCAATTTGTTTATTTTATATCATAACTTTTGAACCAGAAATACTAGAAAGTCATCAAAGGCTCAAAAGACTCTGACTTGAGCCTAGTTTCCAATGAAAACATCAGTGAAATACTTTGGCTTAGCAGTTGGGCCCTAGGCCAGGTAACATGAGCCAAAATGGCCCAAAAAACGTCACTCCCAAAAAATCAACAACCCACACCAAAAATTTTTTTTCGAGTTCAGACTAGAAGACTGGCTGATCCGTTTGAGCCCGTGAACAGCTCTCTAGCGCAATCTGCGAAGGAGCTGTGGCATTGGTAAAGGCAACCAAAAACTGCTGGTTTTAGGCCGAAATCCAGGTACGATGTATTCATAGACCGACCATCAAAGTGTTAAGTCTGGAGATGAGTAACTTAGCACTTGACTTTTGTCAATGACAATTCCCTGACAGCATCATTAATATCTAGAGATTGACTAATATATCGGGATCGGCCAAAACGGCTGATGTTATCGGCCTCAGTAGGTGTTGACAAAACACTTATTATTCCTCATGCATTCAGACAACTTGTGCAAGAAAGCTGATGAACGAACCAAGTCAAGACAGTTGTCTTGCAGTAATGCCAGCAGGTGCATTTTCATAAATAAGTATACAAGATGAACCATGGAGCATGCGTCAACTGTCGCAGGCGAAACAAAAGCATCATCACTAATCAGATTAATTAAACATCATAGCAAAATATTGAAATTGCTGCAAATTTGAAAAATTTTAGCTCATAAATCCTGATTTTTGAAGTTTCTGAAAAAAAGGTAAGGCATACAATGCATCATATTTTGGATAGTGAAGCAGGAAACAAGATTTAAAAATTTTGGAAATATTGGTTATTGGTATCGCTTATCGGTCCATGAATGGCCGATGTATCGGTATTGGCCCCAAAAAAGCCATATCGATCGATCTCTATTAATATCTTCTTGGTTGGGGTAGTAGGGGCACCTTTCACCAGCAACTCGGTATTGAACACACGCAGCAGAAGATTTCTGTTTCAGAATCTGTAAAACTTGCGTCTGGTATGAAAGATTCATCTCTCAAGAGTGGTTATGGCACAGTCATGTTATGGGGTATAGGTGCAATAGATGATGGGATGTAAGGGTTCTTGATGGAAGATGCATTCTTTCCTTTCCAATGTTTGCTTGATTGTACTACACAGAAGTAACAGTCCGTGAGATGGTTTCAGGGCTCACACCAGATACGCAGGACAGCAGAATACATTGCCTTTTTCTCTCCTCTAAACCAACCTTATAGATTATGATGGCAATATTCATATATGAGTTGTGGTATCCAAGGTTCATCTTGGTGACCGACTGGCAAGTATGCATACTAGGCTTCTTTTGCGTGGGTACAGCTCTGCAGGCAGTGCTTTTTTGTTTTTTTTTTATGAAGAATTCACTACACACAGCAGAAGGAGTCTACTGAGTACTTGCAACCAAACATAGCACACCACCAGCAATGGCGATAAAGCTAACAAAACCTGAAAGCATTCAACAAAAGTTTGTAGTCTAGATACTATAAATACGACACACTATCTTGCTGAAATGATCAACACATTGGGAGCCAATGTGCAATATACTCGTACTTTGAAATCACACCTGAGCCACAATTTTCACATCACTTTGCAACTCCATAACTCGCCAGGGGATTGAGCTAGAGTGCTGTTCAAACCTTAAAAAG
>JGI24158J21664_10012798_pt1 | contig 11099 bp, 6 predicted proteins | sample Ectturendosymbi3_FD_21664 | JGI IMG/M metagenome (IMG submission 21664)
ATGCATTTCTTCATGGAATTTGTAAATAAGGCCACAGGTTTGAGGTTGTAAATTCCTAAGAGGAAAGTGAAAATGAACGTTTGCAGTATTTGGCCGTTTTAACAAATTTGCGATGATTTTTATTGTCTTGCTATTTGGCAATGTGTCAGATATTTTGTTGATGCATTATTCAAAGAGTTAGCTTTAATTACCATCAGAGAAATGTGAAATCTCGAGTCTCGGTCTCGGCTTTTATTACGAAGTCTCGGTCTCGTCTCGAAATTTGATTCAGGTCTCGATCTCGGAGGTTACGGTCTCGACTACATCACTGCTCGTAACATTTATGGCACAATACTACATCCAGCGTAGGACATGAAAATCACATGTTACGGAAAAGAGTCCAACCCTGGCTAAGGCCTGGTGACGTACGAATGTTTTGTGGCCTGTACACGTCCTCAAATTAACACTGTAACCTCCGGGTACTCAGTCACAAAGTAAAATGCGGTTGAATTGTTCAAAGAATAAGGACGAATATCGGTATAATAAACAATCTGACCTCATCAAAACGCGCAACCATACATTGTTGGACTTTTTTCAAGAAACAGGTATAGGCCTACATTTTTTTCTCAATAAGACCTCAAAGGTGGGAATGTTACATTGAACCTGATGACTACTAACACTTGCTCGCCACGGCAGGTTGTGCAGAGCTCTGCAAACAAAGTTATAGGTCACACGCAATCACTGCATGCATGACCTCCTGAAATCACACCATAATTTTGACCAAGGGCGTAGGCAAGGGCGAGCGGGTTTATTACCTGCGCAAAGGAAATTAATTGTTTTCGCATTCTTCTTGCTTGTTAATTTGTCGACTTAATGCAAATACCACGGCATGAATTTGCATGCAAATTTCAAGGTACAAAGTAAATGGGACAAAAAGTAATAATTAGGTTTTGGTGGGAATCAGGGTTATCGTCTGCATTCAGAAACTATCTCACCACTTTTTGCAGACGTTTCGTCCACTACGCATGTTTAAGATTGTGTTCCGCGATAGTTCGCTTTATCGGAAACAATTGTCTTTGTTTTGTCTGCTATGGCTAAGCAGCGCATGCGCTGACCGCAGTTGCTACATTACCAATTTCTGTAGCATGATAAAACTGTTGCACAAGCTCAAAAACAGCAGTTGTTAAAATGGAAGCATTCAGGCATTTGATTATGTCTCAGCAGGGAAAAAGGAAAATTAAAAATTTGCTGGACTTCTATACATAACAAAAATCGAAAGTTTGCTTGTGTACTTTATGCGCATTCTCAATTCTTGTGTAGTTTAGCAAGATACGATCTTGCAAACCGGGATGTGCGTCAGCAAGTCCAGCCGCACACCTCTACTCCACTGCTCGTATTCGACAAGACATCAGTGCAGCCTCATTTTGCAGTTGTAATTTTCTCTGACGCAGTGATGAACGTGTTTTACTCCCTTGTTTTAACAAGCAGCCTAATATTTTTGCAGTTATGAACTGCTGTGTCGTAGCGTTGAGTGTGTTTTCCTCCGATATCCTAACCTGGAGCGCTGATAGTTTATATTCTGTTCAACGGCACATAAATTAAGGGGCGTGCATATAGACGAAGATGCATATTATGTCAACAAACGTCGCCAAAACGTTGGTTTATAAACATGAATATGACGTCATATTGTGACGTCACAAACAACGCACACCAAATGCAAATGACCACCATATGCCACTGAATGAAACCCCCCATGAAAATTTTCTGCGTACGCCACTGATTGTGACGCATACATGGACGTAGAGAAGAAACGAACAAGTACATTTTTTCACTGCGTTCGAACATTGGGAAAAAGAAGCTCGCAGCTTGTTTATTGCATAATATAGATAAAATGGTTGTCTCTGAATGTCTCTGTTTTGTCCTCTGAATCCCCAAATATTTGCAGTGGGAAACATATTTTACTCCTTGTACACCCAGTGTCAGCAACGGGATGATCGTGCTTTCTGTGGTCTTAGCCTTGTGGAACGCAATGTTCCAGGAGAGGTTGTCCACACTAAGCATTCGGTACATTAAAAGTGACAAACTTAGGCAAACAAATTGTAATGAATTCTTAGATACTTTTGTTATGAAGAAGGCAGGACAAAACCTTTTTCACTTTTTACTGTGGTATGTTCAGTCTTACTTGATTCGATGATTGTAGCTTTTTATTTCTTTATTCGTTTTTCAATCATGACAGCATAAGCGAAATTTAAACCAGTCCAGTCGCAACGGTGGGCATTGGGGCGCTCAGCGCTTCCAAATTTAAATATGAAACACTATAAATCAGTAAAGACTTTATCAAATTTTCAGAAAGTCAAGTCCCCTTGCGTAAATTTAAATCCCTTATTCAAGAATTTCTGGCGACGGTACAGGTTTTTAAACCTCACACATCCTTTCACGCGACAGTTTGGTTGCGTTCGATTCTTAGCAGTCTGAAAAAGTAAGAAACACGCGAATCGTGAACGTAACAGTTACAAATGTTTGGGTGCGTTTTACGTGACGTGTTTTGCTCGTGTGTGTGAGATTTTTTACATCCGTGGTAAGCGAGTCGCAACGTGGCCCACACGTTGTGCTTTAAAGTGTTTATGCCGCCACAATGGGCGTCGGAAGGGGTGGCAGGAGGGGGCCTTTGTTCCTCCCTGGATTTTGAAAATTGCAGCAAAAAAGGTTGTTTTTTGCAATTTCGAAGAGTAAAAATAATGTTTTGTCACTTTTGTCCCCCCCCTGGAAAAATTTTGGAAAATCCCCTAGTGGCTCCCCCTGGAAAAAATCCTTCCGACGCCCATGGCCGCCACACATACTGTGTAGATGCAGTGTGTTTGTTTTTTTTAACACAGATAAGAAAAAACAGATGTGATTCTTATAAAAAAACGTAGGCCATGTGTTTTGTCAAATATTTCAATTGTGGTCATTTCGGTTGGTTTGCTTGTGGCAGTTAATAATCCTGTTCCCGCCAGCCAAGTAGGATTTCAACAATTCCGTGCAATGAACGCTTTTGCGTCGAAGGCAGCAATAAACGCAGTGATCGTGGGCACCCCAGTTATGATTTAGAATTTTCGATTGACCGCACTTTCAGAGCGCCATTTTCGAATTTTCGCAAATTGATTAACGCTTTCCATTTTTTCGTCGCAACAACGGGAGAGGGGGCCTCACAAGTGGATTAGCCTAGGGCCTCGCATCAGTTAAATCCGGCCCTGTCTAGGGGCTAAGCTAACTGCTTTGAGAGCACACCGAGTAGTTTCAAACTAAAGTTGAAAGCTTCATACACAGTGTCAGAAGCATTTTTGATTTTGATTAAGGAGAAGTTGGATCCACAAACCATACACAATTGAAACTTTAGGAGGGCACACACCTGCCATGCCCAGGATGAGTTTGCGGAGTTATTAAACGATAAACGTTTGCAATTGGAATTTTCAAAACAGAGTTTAGCCTGTCATTTTTGGATAAGAACAAAAAATGAATGCTCAGTAATTTCTGATCTATCCATTCATAAACTTTTGCACAAGACATTTGTGTGAAGCGGTATTTTCAAAATTGATAATCATAAAGTCCAAAAACCGATCCTTTATGAAAAATGTTAAGAATGTTCTTCGTCCTGTGTTGTCTTGTGTCAATCTACGAATGATTGATCTGTGTAAAAATTATTAAGTGCATCCATCCCATTAGTATTGCTTGATAACTTCTATAAACTGAATTGTTTTTGTTAATTATTTTTCGCCTTACTGTTTCCAATACGTGGTAGTTTTATTACTGTGTAGTTACTTTGGTGGGTTTTGTTCATTTGTAGGATTTCGCCATTGACAAAACTGCATCTTGAGTTTTGTAATCAGAGGTTCAAACGTTTCATTAACATCAAGGCTATCCATCAAGGGTCGCATAGAAAAAACTTTTTTCAAAATGGGGCCGCAGAACAAAAACGTTTGAGAAGCCCTGGCATAGAGGTTAAAACAATATATTTTTTATTGCTTGGAAAATGACAATTTCAACACGGCATAAATAAGACCTGTGTCCACTGAATGTATTGCGTTTGTTTGGTACATAAAATTTGTGGTTATACCAGATTTTTTTAAGGAAAATGTTAGGTACTCGGCATAGGTGGCGGAACCGGGGGGGCCGCATGGGCCTAGGTCCCCCACTTTCATTTCTGGGGGGCCTGCCCCCCACTTTTATATTTCGAATTTTGCCTAAATAAGTACAAACCCAATTAGTATTCGGTCCGTTGTTAAAGTAATCGTTTAATGAAAAAAATGTTGCAGAATTTTGGCAGTATTTTGTCAATATTATTTGTAAAATATTGTTTGTAATTTGGCAGGATTGCGTAACTGTTTGGCAGAATACGTCGTGCACAGTCTGTCACCCTGCTGTGGCTTCCTTACCGCATTGGTGTTGTTGAACAGTGTTTCCATATGGTGTAATACAACACAATTTTTTACAAAAATGGTGTAATTCTACATGCTTGTGTGCATGGGCGTCGGAAGGTTTTATCCAGGGGGGAACTAGTGGATTTTTCTAAAAGCTTTTGCAAGGGGTTAGAAGCGGTGAAATTTGTTTTTTGTCACTCAGAACTAAGAAAACGGCTTTTTTGCTAAATTTTGAAATTCCTGCCCCCTCCTCCGGCGCCCATGCTTGTGTGTAGGAAAACATTCTTGCCACACCATTAAAAAGTTGGTGTTGTTTCAAGCGTATTAATATCATTCTAAATAGTGAAATTTTGCTGAATCTTTTATGCAAAATGAAATGTTTAACAGATCAATTTTAATTGTTTGATCAATTTCATGATCAATTACAATCGCGGAGAACGCAAGCTTGCTTGCTTTGTATAGGATATTTATGTCACCACCCCCGGTCCACACTTCACTAAGTTGTTAACTCGGGCTCTTTCCTTTGGACCTTGTCAGTGTTCATACAATTTCATTCCATGTCTGGCCTTTCGCGCTCATGTTGCGGGTAACCTGAATAAAGCAATAAAACAATATCATTCGTAGTAGGCGTTCTCTCGATTTCGTTCGCTCGCGCTTAACTCGGGCTCATCCGTTAGAGCCCTTGCTGCCCTATGCAGTTAAGTGTTTTTTAAAACATAATTCATATCGGACTGAATGTTTTTGGATTTGTATGCAGCATTGGATTTGAAGTCCAATCCAATGGACAGTTCCCATTTCGACATTAATTTCAAACGAACGATAAATTGTCCAGCATCTCGGGCTGGACAATATGAAGGAGTCTAGTATAGGCAACAGGGCTGTGGAGCCAAAGAGCCGAAACAATATTGCATGGCTGGAGCCGGAGCCAAAAATTTTTTAGATGGTGGAGCAGGAACGTTAACTTTGGTTTCCGGTTCCACAGAAATAGTTTGTGGGGCAAGCGAGTTGTACAAATAATGCAATGTTTTATTCTGTTTTTTGGACCAAATTGTTCTGGAGCCGAAGCCAAAAGCTCCATGATGTTAGAGCCGGAGCCAAAAAATTTTAGATGCCCGGAGCTGGAGTCTGAAATTTGGGTACAGGCTCCAATGAGCCTGGTACGCAGAGGACTTACTGGCGTTATAATTGCTCTGTGACGTACGTTATTCCGTTATTCAAAAATGGAAAAGCTATCATGCGAAATTATCATTTATTATTAAGTAACAATAAGAGAACAACAATAATGCCGGCCAGAATGAAAGCAAATGGAAATTTCAGTGACGCAAGCGTCGAACGGTTTTGTTCAGTCACAATAAATCGTATGATGAGCCTAAGTAACGATGTTGACCTGGGTCGCCCGTGTAACAGCCTATTTGAATTTCAGGTGGTTCACCGATACATTTTCATAGTGTTTTAATTTCGTCTAAAATAGTGTAATTTAGACCTTCATATGGTCTATAGATAATGACGTCATATTTCAATGCCTGTGACGTCACAGTTGCTAATTCAAACTACAAAAATCTTCAATAGTTTTTTGACGTGCATTTGTGCCCCCCCCTTTGAAAATGGTTCCGCCACCCACGGTACCCGGTACGGACCTGTAGGGACCCGATTTCTCTCTTCCTAGGGACCCGATTTTCTCTGATTCTAAGGACCGATGATAATTTTCGCTGACTGTAGGGGCCCGATTTGCAATTCTAGGGACCCGAATCGGGTTCCTAAAACGCCTTAAAATAACCCTGGGTTATACTATTACTATAAAAAAGGAGTTTACATACAGGTAATCATATCGACAGCTAGACGATATTTTCGAGGGCAGCAACACGGTCCCACATGAAAATGTATACATCCGCAAAACAAACCTACAAAAACGCTAGAAATCACGGAAATTTAACAAAGAGAACTTCTGAACTACACGAAAAAGCTATAAATTTCAAGAAAAGATCGCAATGCCATCAGCTCTTTAGAAGAATGAAGGAAAGGCTTTAATTTCTGTTGAACATCTACGGCAAATGTAGAACCAAAGTCGGCACAACAAAATAAACTTTTTTAGAAAGCACTGCACATACTTTCACGCTTTTCAGACAAAACAGCCAAATAGGTCATACCTGCTTGGGGACCCCAAAACTAAGATGGCCTAGGGCCCTGCACTACCTAAATCCGTCCCTGGTTGTAAAGGAAGCCCTGCAATGGAGCGGCGAGCGCAAGTGCAAAGTTACGTCAATCAAACCGAACTGACAAGCGAATTGAACTTACACGCAATTCCTTCGCTCATGTTGAAAGAGACTTTCGTTCGAAGAAAAACTGACTTGGATAAAACTGTTAAAACATGAACTGATTGCTTGTCTCGCTTTCGGTAACCACAATCGCAGACGCGTTCTTGCATAAAGGTAACGTCTGTGGGCTTGACCAACTATCCGCTTTATGACGCAATGCACGAAAAAACAGACTTCACAAGAGAGCAATAATTGCATCCGCACAAAGTTCCCCCAAAGTCCACGTTTATAGAACAGGGGTTACCAACCTTGCTCTGATCATGTACCCCTTTAGCATTTCAATGGATGAGCATGTACCCCTAAAATTTCTTATGACAAGGCTGAGTAAAATATCAAAAATCTACTGAATTATTAATAGAACTTTTAGAATTTTGGAACAATAAAGGTAGACCCTGTTTTTATGTCTCAAAGTTAATTTGCTGCAGATGTACAAAAAATGTACCCTTCAGATAGGCAAATGTACCCCTAGGGGTACATGTATCCCAGGCTGGGACACTCTGTTATAGAACTTACTCATTCTTCATTATGCATAGACTTGGAATGCAAATCGTTTTTTATGAATTAGAAATAAAATGTACAAAGATTTTTCAGCTACCATGTCACAGTTGTAGAAACATTTATCAAACGCAATATATAATGCGCATGGTTGATTGATGAAAAAGAAGCATATAGCCAACAAATTTATTGATAAACAGGAACGAGTATGCCGGATGACATTCACAATTTTCGGCTTGCCTAGTTAAGCTGCAGAGCAGCTTTAAGTGTCCTTTACGTTTATGAACCTGCATGGACTTGGGAGTGGTGGTTTTTCTATCTACCAATTTACGCTTGCAAATAGGGAAATCACAATAAAAGTTTGGTGGGGCGGCAAATAATAAAAATAGGCTACTTGCAAGACCGACAAATAACGCCGAACAATTTTGAGAACAAGGTAAAGGAGGCACATTTAAGTGCGAACACTTCACAAAATTTTTCCCTGGCTTGCATGAGATTTTTCGCTTCCACTGGACCAAGCTCTCGTCTTTTGTCGTTTGTTTCAATGTGGTACAATTATTTAATTTGACAAAATATTAAAATAACTAGTCTGTGATGATCCGCAACCAACCAAAAACTTTTTAAAACAGAAGATTCTTTCGAGAACTGAACGTTACGTTAGCAGAACAGCCATCAAAGGCAATACGACAGACATTCGTCTTGACTAGTACATTGCCAATTGAATCATTATACACACCTTGTTTGCAGTAGCTGTAGGTCTACTTCAGTCTCAACTGGCACTAGTAGCCGAAGATGAGCGGACTGTCAAATTTTGCGATCCAGATCCAGTCCTGATTTTTTAAAACTCGATCCAAGTCAACCGCAGTCCAAAATTTTTTTCAAATGTGAAGTCCATGTCCAAATGAAGTCCAAAATATTTAAAAAGTGCAGCCTTTTCACAACAAAAATGCCGCATTTCCTTTCCATTAACGCAGTCCAAATCCGGTCCGGTTTCTAAATTTGGAAGAGATTTGCAGTCCGGATCCAATCCAAATTTAACAAAATTTCCTATCGTCCGGTTCCAGTCCAATCCAAATCGAGTGCAATGCTCACTCTGCTAGTAACAATCAAATTCTATCCATGAAGAGTGGGACGGAGTGGAGCGCAGATATAACGCTCGTTTGATAATATAATTAGAGGAAATTCATCGTTCATTCAAACGAGATAATTATTTGCTAACAATGAGATTTATAAGTCTTTATATAATTGTCGTGCGCAAGGAGTATCTGGCAAAAATAAACAACTGCCCAACCATCATAGGGCGGGGCCCCCTGAGGCGCAGGGCCCAATACATCCGCATCGGTTGCACTGGTTTAAGGCCGGCCTTGACTGAGAGGAGCAAAACACTTTCAACAACGCCCCAACTACAATACCCTTTATTCATCATCATATAGGGATTCGGCAGTGGGAGAGAAATGAAAGCATTCAACATCAAATTTTGGAGTAAACAGCTAAGAGAAAAAAAACAAAGAACAAAATGAATCGGATGGGGGTGCAAATTGGCGCACAGAAGAATGCAAATTGTTTCGATCAAGTTTTCATAGGTTCAAGTTTTCTTCCACAATCAACTACGTTAACGCGTAACCAGCATGTCTGTGACGTAATAATTGTTATGTTGCAGTGAAAGGAGCCTGAAAACTAAATAACTTTAAAAAAAGAGAGACGTTAGGTCACCAAGTTAACTAAAATAGCAAAGATATAACATGGTAAAGACCATCATTCTCCTTTATAAACAGGTGTAAACCACTACTGTTCCCAAAAAGCTAAGTAGACTGACGCTTAAAATTTAAGCTTCGCGGGCCACATTTGGCCCGCTGGCCACCAGTTTGACACATGTGTGCTACAGCATGCCGCAGCCCAACAATGCCTGTCGAAAGCAAGTCCTGATACTTTTTCTCAGTCAGAGAAAGAAAAAATCTTCAGGCAATGGTTGCCTGCAAAAGATCTGCCGCAGTTGTAAAAAAACTAACAAGCAAGACAAAAAAGCAAACCCAAGTTGCTTCAAGGCTTTATTAGCCTTTGTGGTTGCCATAAAAAACACATCCAATCCACGGTCCCAACTGTTTCACAAGTAATGACAAAAAATAAAACTTTCCCGCTGAACCATAGCCTAGCATGTGGCAACTATGCTATTTATGTAGCCATACATGCATGCATAGGCTATGCAAAGAAAGCAGAAAAATAGGAAAAGTCATGATGAGAAGGGTGGCGAATAAACATAGAAAGCAAGACCCATAATCGAGAATTAAAAACAAGACCCTTTTCAATTTGTGAGTATTTGATTGTGATGTTCAATATACTTTATTGTTCCTTATAGTTATAATAAGCATGATACATGATTTTCTTTCATTTCATATTGTTGTAAGCAATGTGAGGAGTGGAAAGACGAAGCATTTTTATGATCGGTCCCGGGCGACAGTTAGCATCGCTACGCCACAGCAGTGGAGCATGCAATGGGATATTATCTCGCTGGATCAAGGTGTACATCTAATTCGTGCCAAAAGTTTATTTCTCCAATAGGCTTATATATTTTTTCTTTGCGTCAACAGGGGAACTACGGGCAAAATTTTTTAAATTTGTTTTGGACTGAGCGAACAACTTTGGAAGGATAAAACAAGTTACAATTTTGCTTTTCAAATTTCAAAGCAGTGCTTTCGTTTTTCAAATCTCTAAATTTATCACCTCTTAATTCTAAATATTTGGATAATTCTAAATCAATTTCTTGCAGTGGCGGATCCAGACCAGGCGTTTGGGGTCAGTCAAATTGGGGGGCGCCAAAATGTCTTCACTTGCTTACATACCAAAGTTTGTCTGCGACAATCGTTGGGTGTCACACAAAAGTGGTTACCTTTTATCGGCTAAAAAGTGGCTATTTTTGTTGGTCGAACTATGCGATTTTTCAGGGAAAAACCAAAGTTTGAAAGCGCTTTATATCATTAATTCAGAAAAGGTTTGAAACGGGTCCCAAACAGTGGGCCTCGTTTTTCACAATCTACAGAGATCTCGTATATCTACGAAATGCATTTAAAAAGTATAAAAGCATGCTGCGCGCTAGCGTTTGCCACTAGTTTGGCTATCCGTAGCGAAATCAGTGAAGAACAGTGTCTGAATCGCATTCCGACCTGGTTAGAAGCAGAATATTTCTTCTCAGACTTGGAAGTGACAACTCAAGTCCCACGATAGGACTCAAATAAAAAGATAAATGACGATCACGTTTCCGAGCGAAGTTTGTGCATTTACGTGTACACGAAAGACTTATTTATTGCTGAAGCGACAATTCAAAAACAACACGTGAATGAAAAGTATTTTTTAGGACACTTCTCCCATTTGAGGGAGTTCTGCTGCCTATCGTGAAAAACGATCTTATAATCGCATGGTAGATTCACACTGGGCCTTAAAGCATATGGCCCTAAAATACATTTAACGCCACTTGTGGAGGTAGATTTTCAATCAAGTCTTAAATTCCCTTTCACATTTTTTGACATTGGATTGCTGATGTGAAGAAAAGAACATCAATCCCACTAGACCAGGTTATTAAAAAAGTTGTGACACAGTTCAGCAGAAGTGAAAGCAAGCGGGCTGAGACCCCAAATTCGCAATCAATACCTCCAAAGTCAAGCTCTAGTCTCCCCATGAGGTCATGTTTTATTTCAATTCATTGTGTACTATTACGAAGCCCACGAACAAGCTCAAAGGCAACCCCAATGCTGTTGATCTGGTCGTGGATCTGCTTCTATCCACCCAGGCCTTAAAACATGGAGGATAATCAGCCTATCACCAATTTAAAACCACGAACCTTCGTCAACACCACAGTCGCCAGTAAAAAAGTTAAAGATTTCACCATAAGATTGCCTTTTTGCTCAAATTCATA
>JGI24158J21664_10012799_pt1 | contig 11098 bp, 8 predicted proteins | sample Ectturendosymbi3_FD_21664 | JGI IMG/M metagenome (IMG submission 21664)
ATTTGCATGGAAACAAGTGAAACGGAATATGAGCAGAACGGTGAAAGAGAAAGAACAGCAGCAAACAATTTCATTGTTAGATTTTGAAACTTTGCAAAAATAAAAAATTTCGCCTTGTTGGCGAGCAGGCCGCAGCGGCCCGGAATGACGTCACCGCTAAAAAACTTGTTAGCGGACTGTTTCTAAACCTTTAGCGGACGGCCCGAAGACTGCACTGTTAGCAGCCCATGCCATCTCTAGTGTACAGTAGCAGGGTAGCCAGTTTGGCTTTTTTGAAGCCAAATTGTAATTTTTGTTTTTTTTTCAACTCCTTTGGACTCATATATATATTTGAAAAAAGGACAAATCAAATTTGACTTTTTTTGGCCTTTTTGGTGAATTAGATTTTTTATGTGGTTTTGACACATTTAAAGATGATTTTGGCAGATTTCTAGGCACTGTTTCTGGACACACTACAGAATGATCAATTTTCACTGTAAACTCTGCACGAGAATTTATAATTTTTGGTTTTGCCAATTTCATACTTTTAGGTTTGCATTTTCAGGTTGCTCTTCAGGAAAACCAAAAGCTTCTAGAAGTTTGCTAATGGAGTGAGCTTTATTCTTTTTATGTAAAAATATGTGTTTAGTTCCTTTTGAAAGCGTGTTTGGGTGTTTTAAAGGTGTTGTTGTGTACATACCTTGTGAAGCCTTGTATTACTAGGCTTTATTCGCTGCTATTTATTTGGCTTTTTTAAGGGTTGATCTGGCCTTTTTTGCTATGACTACCTGGCAACCCTGTACAGTAGCACACATGAAAAATATTACATAACAATAGCCATGAAAATATCATTAACAATGTCACATTATTGTAGTATCAATGTTTTGGAGCGACTCCTTTGGCATGCAAAAGCCTTCATGACATCATGCAAATCTAGACAGCGCACACAAGCTTTGACTGACAACATTGCTAATGACGATTGTCTGCTATCTGTCATCGTCATTAGACCTGTTGAAGGTTTTGATCAGTTTCAGTTTGCTGAAACTCCTTTCTGATTCAGCTCTAGCAACAGTATCGGGGCAGTTTGTTTAGCATAATCTGAAGTGAAATAAATACGTTAGGATGAACTTCATCAAGATGTGTCTGTCGTGAGAATAGAGGTTAACAAAAGGAATTGGGTCGTAGTCATTGTCTATTGATCAAATGACGATTATTCAGAGATGTTGTAATGAAATGCAACTGTTAACAAAAATTTGCAAGAAATCAGAAGCAAGCCTATTGTTTAGTTATGAAAACACTGTTACCGAAAGAACAAACCTGAGGCCAATCAAAGCAATGCACCGCCATTAACATTTTCTTTCATTAGCGTTTAAGTGAATTTCGCTTAAACCATGCGCATCGTGATTTTAACTGGCCGAAATACACATGTATAAAGCATTTGGATGTTTGGGCTTGTTAATCTCTTGTTATACCGCACATCATATTGAGATTATAACTGAGGCGACTAATTTTTTGACCTAAAAACTAGAAATTTTGACCTGTCAATTCCTTATGGTTGCAGTCAAAGTGATAGGTTAAATATATTTTTTCAGTTGATATGAAACATATCAAAAGTGTGAAATCAAAGACCCACTGAAACTAGGGATACCAACCCACAGACAAAAATCACTCCAAATGCACAAGAGAAATATCCAGTTTCAATAAATGGCATGAAGTCACTGAGAAGGTTTTACATTGTTATAACTTCAGCATCAATTACTACCACGTCAAGCGTACTTTAATTGGTACTGTAGTGGGTAAAACAACATATTATTACATCAGAAGTTGCAAAAATCCAGTATTATGTCAATATTTCAACTGAACTTACAAAAGCATATCAATATCTGATGTTGTACTTTTAATAAAATATTGATAAACGAAAAAAATCTGCCACTGTAAGAAATTTAAACCTAATGATAAGTTTTGACCTAACAAGTGAGCAGCATAAAATTGAAAAGTTAGTAACACAATCGTCACAAAGCGACATCACCAAATAAGGTTGAACAGAGACAAAGGTATAAACAAAGGAAGGATCAACAACATATACGAACTCACAAAAAACAAATTTCATATCGCAAGATCAGCCCCCAATGCAGGCAGGCCAAAAGAGAAGGGTTGGAATCATATCAACCAGCAATGAAGAAAACGACACAGAAACAACAAGCCAAAATGAAGTCATAAAGAAATGTAACATATCACAAAAACACAATGGACACCAACATAACACAGATGATGGTGGGCAAGCAATTGGTGAAGAAATGAGGCATGTACAGATGAGCAGGTGAGGCAAGCATACAGGTGAGGTAAGTGAGAAGCAATAATGGTTATGAGGCAGAAAGCAAGGCATTTTAATACAACATTTCGTAGCAAAAACAAGGAGCATAGGCAGAAAACAATGTTTATAAATACAAATCATGAAGAAGTGTAGATTTACCCACAGACCATAGTGGGGTGGGTTGCATGTATGAGTTGTTCCCAGCCAGATGCATGGTGTCACTGAATGAAGTTGAAGAGTAAAGGATGTGAGCAGGTTACAGTATTATTAGCAGTAATCATTATTTATTCCAATAAGTATTAGGTACATGAAAAACAAAATACGTTTAGTAAGTTAGAGAAATTTTGACCTAATGATAAATTTTGCCTTCTTTAACCTAATATTTTTCAAATCACTCTTATTGGTATCAGCTTGAAATTTGGTTTGTGGATGTTTCATAACCTTTAAAAGAAGCAGAAAAAATTTGACTGGTTAACGCAACATGGTTAACATCTATAATCCACAAACTGTACTACTCATCTATAATTACTTTGTTTGTTTATTATAGATCATAACTTTTGAACCAGAAACTCTAGAAAGTCGATCAAGGTCACAAAAGACACGGATTCTAGCCTAGATTCCAATGAAAACTTCAGCGAAATACTTCGTTTAGCAGTTGGGCCCAGGTCAGGTATCAGCAGCCGAAAATGGCCAAAAACCTACCTTACTTATGACATCACTCACAAAAAAAATGAAACCAAAACCAAAAAATTTTTTTTCATTGCTGGCTTGAAGACTTCCCAGGTCTTTTGAGAGTTTGAACAGCTCTCTAGCACAATTGTCGACAGAGATATTCCCATGTAAAAACACATACAAACTGCTGGATTTTAGCCTCAGCCCACCGGAACAGAAGGTGTTAAGTGAGCCAATTTTGCCAGCCTAAGATGAAATAACTAGCCAACTAATTGATGTGTAGACAGAGGTAGCAATTGTTCTACTTCGCTTAACATTGCCCTAATTTTTAAAGTTTTCATATAAAGCTATTACCAGAAGTAATATATACACATTTGTTCATCTTACTTCAGAAATTCAAGTGCAATGATGCCAGTAAATAATGTTGGGTTTGCATTGACTTGAAATAAAAAATAACCTGATACATAAAATATTTACTGAGATGCAAGATGCCCTAATTAGAATGGCAAAAATCAAACAGCATTATACCAATAGCTTCTGCCACATTTTGTTAGAACAACTAGCATTACACACCTTGGAGCTATACTCAGACTTTGTCCATGCTAACATTCCCTTAAGTGAATCATACACATGAGCATGTCATGTTTATGACAGATAATTTTAAAAGTCTATTAATTGTGGCATAGTTATTTTTCCAGAAACTAAACCCACACATGAAATACCAAAGTGTGTTGAACTTAGGTGGCAGATTTTATTATTTTGTAGGTTCTGAGTATTATTGTAAAAATTTGCTTGTATCTTACTGCATATCAATATCTTTATAGTGGGTTGTTTTTTAACGTGCAAGTTATGTCAATGTGCTTATTCTTCAGTGCTACCATTGTGACGAAATGTGAAATTTTTTAGAACAAAGCATGGATTTTTATAAGATTCTTTGGCGATTACATTACATTAGAACATTAAGCACATTTTAATATTGAAAAACATTGTGAATTGAGATACTGACCAGAAATAATACACATGTACCTCACTGTCCAAAAAATATCTATTCCTTATCTGAAGCTGCTACTCTTTTATAAAAATTATTCTTTCTTTGCCTTAACGTTTGTGGCAGTTTGTTTTCTGCTCTAGTTAAAAGTGATTTGTGGAATAAAAGAACATTTGTTAAAAAGTTTTGCATGAGTAAGTGTGAATTGCTTTTACAAAGGCTTAAACAACATTGGTTAGTAAACCGTGTTGTGTGTTGTTACACATCGGTCTTACATAACATTGCATAATGACTTTTTATGTTGTAGTTGGTTATCATGTTAGAAATAACCTGGTTAATGTCTAATTTGAAAGGTTGAAAGTTTGGTAGCACAGTATCTAACTTGGTAAAATTGTGATTGGTAACTAAACTTCAATCCTATGTATTTTTTTCTTTATAAGCATATTAGTATTTGCTACTGAACTAAAATTTCTGGGCATGATTTTTTGCAAATGGTCGTGAACATTGCATATATGGTTTTTGTGTCAGACAAATCTCCTTACACCTTTGTTTGTTACCTATAATCTTGATTTTGTCCAATATTTACTGAGCAAACTCAGTAATGTCATGGTGAAAATCTGGAGCTTTACCGAAATTGATGACTTAATCTAAATGTTGTTCTGTCGTGGAACTTACAAAAGGTGTAATATGGTTAAGATTTGCATCAGTGCTCACCAACACTTGTTTAACATCACAAAGTTGAACTGGGTGCTAGCAAAGTTCCAGAAATTTCATAAGGGACAGTGATGTCAGGTAAGCAAGAACTAAAAATTGGAAAAATAATTTCGAGGTACAAAACTAACAAATTGTGTGTAAATATTGAGTTCAATTTTTAGAGGCAAAATTATTTGTATGATTTTTGTTTCACTCTGTGCAATTACCACACATCCACCATTTTTCATATGTCTCAGGCATTTCAATGTGTTTTAATAATAAAGTGTTAGTTTTATCAGATGTAATATTTAACTGTCATTTTACTGCTATTTTTGTCAGTTGTTATATTTTCTTTCAAGATTATGAAACTTCAACAGTTCAATTAGATTTGCTAATTGGACAATCAAACACTAGATAAATGAGAATTTGTTTACTTTTAGAAATCAAGCTTGTAGCAACTTCCTGTTATCGAATGAGCAAACTTACTGTTTCATGCTACACATAACTTGAGATGCAGTGATTTCTCTTAACTAATGGCAACAACCAAAGTAGCTGTGGACAATTGTGATGTTGTGGCTGTAGTGAACAATTTGCTGGCTTATGTCAGTTGCGATGAAACCAAAAGCCAGGGTCATGATGGCAATAGTTTTGAAACCACAGTTCAAGTAGCTGAAACCAGTAGAGAAAGTCCATCTCCTATTGATAACAACACTGATACTGAAAAGATGGTGATGCTTGACAGTGATAATAAGAAGACAATGTCCTGTCAGCTTCTTGCAACTTCACCAGCCCAAAAATCTGGAAATTTCATGAAAGGCTGCAAGTGGTCACCAGATGGTCTGTGCTTTTTAGCATGCAGCAATGACAATGTAGCTTTGTTGGTAAACACACCATTGCAAGCTTTAAAGCAGATGTGGAGTGAGCCAATGGAATTAAGTGTGTGTTTATCTGTGCATGAGCCCGAGACTGTGTATGATTTTTGCTGGTGGCCACAAATGTCATCTCAAGATCCAGCAACATGCTGCTTTGTTACAGCAAGCAAAGATCAGCCAATGCATCTGTGGGATGCATTCAGTGGGAGCCTTAGAGCCTCATACATTGCACTCAATAGTGTTTTTGAAATCCAGTCTGCTCACAGTGTTTGTTTTAGTCCAGATGGCCAACAAATTCTTGGTGGGTACAGAAGGTGAGCAATGTCATAAAGCCCTATGTATTTTGTGAGCTTCAGTATCTTCCTCATGAGTTCGTCCTATCTTTGATGATTCTTGGCTGCCCGTATCTTTAAGTTAAATACTGCCTCTTTCGAGTCAGTAGCGCTATAATGCATTTGTCATAGGAAGAAAATCAATTTCATCCATAAATGACATTTTCGGTCTTCTGAAACCGAATGTGCTTTAAAATAAATAAATCAATTTTCCCTCCTATAACATCTTTGTGTGCCGATCCTAGTGCTACTGACTGGAAAGAGTGAGGATTAATGTAGGTAATTTATTCTATTTATACAGATGCAAAAAATACCCTTATCTCATTTTCCATCCTAGTTTTTAAAATTTTTTACATATCTGGTTAAATTTCCAAGCAACATCAGATACTATACTTGTATCAAGTTAAAAACGACATTTAACTATTCAGTCTTCCTGTAACTACTTCTGTTGCAGTCAACCGTCCATTTATAGCATAATTTTATGGTTTCATCAAAAACATTTCCAATAGCTGAACATTGCAAATATCTGTAAAAGCTGTAAATATATCTCGGCTTTTGTGGTATTCTCACGAGCAGCCGTGGGTTTGGTAACGACAATTGTCGCGTTGCAGGGAAGTGTGTTTATTTTACACGGATCGGCCCGGATCGACGTACGAAAAATGGTCTACACGCAAGAAGGCCCGTCGAAAAGGTCAAAACAGCATTATATCTTGTGTCGAATTTAACCCCGATGGAACTATCTACGCCTGCGGCGGTTATGACAAAACAATCGGATTTTACGACGCCAGCAATGGCGAGGCGTTAGAAGTGGTCGACGCGCACAACGCCGGGGTTACTTTTATCAAGTTCTCCGCGGACGGTTACAGACTATACAGTGGAGCTCGAAAGGAGAGCCTTGTCAAATGCTGGGATATACGACACATGGCCGAACCTCTGTTTCAAGTCAATAGAGAAGTAGCGACAAATCAAAGAATTTATTTCGACTTCATTTATCACGCTTCGGAAAGCACTGAGACGCATCTTCTATCAGGCTCGACTAGTGGAGAAATCTTAGTGTGGCACATTGGGGATGAAACTTTGCACGCCGAAGATGCTCCTGTTGGTGCGCGCAGTCTTGAACTTGTTCATTCATTTGTCGCCCACAATGATTGCGTGAACGGATGCAGTGTTCATCCATATCTTCCTATTTTTTTGACTGCATCTGGCCAAAGACATTTTCCTGAGCCCACTATAAGTGACGATGAAGACGAACTGTTCTCTTTTGATAGCGTAACAGAAGAGAATTGCGTCAAACTCTGGCATGCCTCATTTTTTAACTGAAGCATGTATCTCCAGGCACCATGTACAAGCTTTTCTTTTTCTACAAGGTTCATAAATTTTTTGGCACTGTGTGTATTACAAAACTACTCACAGACTAAAAAAATAATTTTGTCGGTCGATTTGAAATTTTCTTGATACTTTTGCTTTGATTAGGCATAAAAAGTTGTATCGTTTAGAGACGCTTGTCCAGCCGTTTCAATAATGCAAACGCTTATTTTTTAGCTTTTCTCCAAAGCTTGCCGTTTCCACGTCTTTCAAATAGTGATGATGCTTTAAATGCACAAACATTTCATATACGAGTAAAATAAATGCACATTGGTTCGGTGTTGCTAAGTTACTGGTTAATAACCACAAAAGTGTCAAAGCATTATGCAATTCCCGTACTTCACAATGACATGAGACCAGTGCTGTATCAGCCCAACTCTGGCCCCCCCAAAATGCTTCGAAAGGCCCCCCTAATGGTGATTTATAAAAAAAAGTTATGTAATACTACATCTCGAGGCCGAATGGACTTCAAAACAAAATATTCTAATTGCAGACACAATTTTGGCAGAACCAGGCCCGTAGCTAGGTTTTGAGGTTTGGGGGTCAAAATACATTTTTATAGGGGAAAAATTTTAATTTTTATCATATATTTGAAACAAATTTTTCTGAGCACAACAAAATTTTCGGGGTAACTGCCGCCGAATGCCCCCCATGTCTGCGGGCCTGGGCAGAACCGTCGCCAGAAAGTCTTCCATTGGGAACCTTTATGTTTGTGCAGGGGGGCTAGACATTCTGAAAATTTATTTTTAATTCACAACATGAACAGCATTTGTAGATTGTGCACATTAATTATAAATATTTTCCCGCAAATACGCCTAATCGGCTCGTAGTTTCCAACCAAACTTTTTTGAACCAGCTTAACAAAAGGAATGGGGTCCTAAATCATTGTCATTTAATTGACGGCGATTATTTGGACATGTAGTGATGAAATGCAAATGTAAAAAAATTTGCAGGAAATCAGAATCAATCCTATCGTTCAGTTATCAAAACACTGTTACCGAAGGAACAAACGTGAGGCTGGTCAAAGCATGTGCACCCCGATGAACGTTTTCTTTCATTAGCGCAAATTGATAAACTTTACTATGAGCTTTAAGTGAAATATGCTAATAAAGCGTGCGCATTGGGCTTTTTACTGGCCGAAATACGCATGCATAAACCTTGCTGATGTCTGGACTGTGAATCTCTGGGTGCATGGCACATGTTTAGATTAATAATATGTTGTACCTCAAATGTGGGTAGTAGGTACCATTGTATCTGCGCAGTCCCGAAACAAACCTAAAGGTTGCGAAGAAATTAAACACAGAATCATCAAATCCAAATCCGGTTAAGCAGAAAATATAAAATGCATATCCACGAAAAACTAAAAATCCATGGCATTTTGATTGTTAACCTCTTGGCAATGCAGCCTGACTGCAACAACAACTTCATTCAAAATTTCGAAAATTAGAACAGCTTCATTGAAACTAGAAACATTAACGCAGAAAATGGAAAATTGGGCGAAAATTCGTTGCATCCCCGTACACCGACGATTCGTGACACTCCAGAGCAGGCCCGTAACTAGGAGGGACGAAGCGCCACATCTGATAAAATGCGTTGGACATAGTTTAGTACAATGCGAGTATGATGAAACTTTCTTTTCATTCTCTGCAACATAAAGTATCACTTAATGCGAAAACGTGCTCATGCAGAGTCATTGTATTAATGAAATGTCGCAGCAAAAGTTTTTGTTAATCTGAACCCCCTGAGAAACGCATAAAAAGATCATGGATTAGCTCAGGGGGGCGATCGCGCCCCTTAAAACCCACGAAAATATCTTTAACCACCATTTTTTTACAATTCGGAAAAGAGCATTCGCCTTATAAGGCCATTTTGCCGTCCATTGTTTTGTCAAAGCAGTGTTGTTAAGTATACTTCTTCCCCTTACAGTAGCAAAACCGTTATTATGAGACTTCATTACCAAATATTACTGAAATCTCTCCCCTAAACTTACTGGCTGGATCTATCGCATAATGAACGTTTATTTATACACCCAACAACAAAAAATTATAATTTCATTAGTACTGTTAAAAAATATCGAAACATCTTTGCTCAAATTTTTGACAAATCAAAACTTCTGGGGACGCGCTTGCACCGCCGGCTCCTACACCACTAATTAGCTCTCCCCTTAGTAGGTTCAAATAGTACTTAAAATACTGCAGTTATGCATAACATTTTCACACGTAAAATTTAACTTGAGAACAACCCGAAATTCTTTACATGTAAAATTCAAGTAACCGCTTTGAACTCGAATCAATCATATTTGTAAAACTTGATCTGGTGCAAACAAATTCTGATGTATTAGCATGTTGGTACATTCAAGTATTGATTCCAATCAAAGCTCAAAATAATGAACAAAGTGATATCGGTACGTCGTTATTTTAAGTTCCTGGGGAGGCATATGGTTGCATAAGTGTACAATGAGAAGTAGAGAATAATTTGCAAAACTAACGAAACTACTCTGCATGATAAGAACAAAAAAAATGCAACAAGAGTAACTCCACCGTCCCCGTATTTCCGTGAAACTAGTCAAAGGGCACTCCTACAAACAGTATTTAGCACTAGGGGAGCAGCTATGCAACGCCTGCGTAGTCGCCCACGCTAGAAAGTGCTTCATCGCGAGGTGATAAACGCATTCACGAAACGCCTCAGCGTAACCAGGAAAAACAGTATTTTACAAGAGATGCATCCAAACTTGATGGTATGTGTCACACTGAAGAAAAAATGTTTGTCAACTTATCAGTGTCTTGCGAAAAATCTGCAGTGCCAAGACACATACAGGAAATTAACCGAGTAACGCGTCGATGGTATGCAATGCAAACGCTGAGACAGGAAATTGATCAACTCCTGCTGATCACTCGGTGGGTATGGTACCACTGATTGGTACAGTTATCACAAAAGTGTACCTGGTGCATAATAAAAATCTGGTTATAAAACGTACAAACAAAATAATTCCCACATACGCATAAAAAAGCAACTTTCGCCACAAAATGAACAGCGACGTTCGAGAACATTCTTTTCAATTGTCAATTGCATAACTGGTGCAAACAACAAATATTGTTTAAGTTGTTCAGAAATATGAGTACGCGGACTATGCGTATCGAAAACATGTTAGCACAAATACAACACCGGTATTATTTGGGAAAAAGCGTAATTTCGAAGTACTCAGTGATGTAAGCGATTGCATAGGTAACATTCATGTGAAGACAAATTGTGCAAAGTAAAGGCGTAGAGACAAACAGAAGAACGCCATGATAGTTTTCTCGTTACAAAACTGAGATAGGATAAAATCAAAACACTGCAAAGAGTAAATCGTAACCTTGTCAAGAAGATCGCATCACAACTATGGCAAGAGGCTGTTTGATTCACCCATTTTTCCACCGTTACTCGCGCTACATTTTTTAGTTTGCAATACGCACAGGCCCAAGCCCCCGTGAAAAAATGTTCGCCCCCCCCCTGGAAAAATGCGTTAGACATAGTTAAAAAAATTGGGCCCCTCAGAAGACTCTTCCCCCCTATAGTCCCAAGCTGGTTACCGGCCTGAATACGCATGTAACCGTTACCAAATTTTTTCTTACTGATACCGTCAAAAGTACCTGATTTCGCAGAGCCTTTCTATCCGTTGAACCGTAGCAGCTTTCAACACTTTGCTATGAAGAGTTGACGAAGCAACTCATCACTGACACTGCGCAATAAAAAGAGCGCAACTCGCCCGAACCCCATTTTCGAGACCTGTTTTTTGATAAAAAAAATACAACTCGTTCCTTCCCACAAAGCTTTGCAGGTAAATGAAGAAAAGAAGTAAAAATCGGCGCCGGTGTTGAAACAAAACACGATTTGAGACGAA
>JGI24158J21664_10012802_pt1 | contig 11097 bp, 6 predicted proteins | sample Ectturendosymbi3_FD_21664 | JGI IMG/M metagenome (IMG submission 21664)
GGAATTAAGAGACATAGGGAATATTGAGCAAAACATGGAACGCTCCAAGCTTACGCTCTATTGACGATGCCACGCCCTTCGTACACGAAGGTAGTCGATTGCGATGCTTCAGCAGTGGCGGTTTCCGCAACCCTGAACCAAGGCTATAGTCTGGGAAGCCAATCCAATTGGCGTTGAAATGTCGACACCTGCCTGTGACTTGCTGGGAGGCGGTTTTAACTGATGCTCTGCAATCAACGAGTTCTTTGATATGTAACAAAATTTGCCCATCGCTCGTCAAATTGAACGGCTGCACCAGGTCCTGTACTGTTACGTACGCTTAACCGCAGCACTAAACAGGTTGATCTGGTGGAAACGGTTAACTTTGTTGAAGCAAATCCGTCTTATGCATATACACGATAGAACTCTTAATATTCGCAATGTCTCTTAATTCCGACTCGGGAACCCACTTTCCTACAGATCATCCTGTGTAGTTCTGCGATTGAACTTGGGTGCTGCTACCCAAGTTCAATCGCACAATTAAACAGGATGATCTGGGGGAAAAGTTGAACCTTGTTGAAGCAAATCTGTCTTATCCATATACACGATAGAAGAACTCTTAATGTTCGCCATGTCTCTTAATTCCGAGTCGGGAACCCACTTCGCATAATACGCAAATAAATCTGAGCATTCTGTGTAATGCCCGTTTTTTTTCTGGAGCTGGATGTTCACGTAGCGGCCGAAGTCTTTCTAGGTCTGGATCTGGACTGACAAGGACAACACCGTATCCCACACAATAACCTAAGATGTTGATCTGAAACAGCGTTTCTTCAAATTTGCTTGTCGCACACCAAGCGGAACGGCGCTGCCTGCGTGGACCTGGGCCTATAGTTCTGTGCTACTACCCAAGCTTAATCGCAGAACTAAACAGGATGATCAGGTGGAAAAAGTTGAGCATCGTATGCATACATAAGCCAAAATGAAGGAAAAGAGTGCACCGTGGCTTTGAAAGTCTTGGCGTCACGTTCGTCGGTAGACGTTCCTTCACGCCCGAGTTCGCCAAGAGAAGAGGTTTGATGCCCCCTATAGACACTGTTTCGCATTCGCTATCTCCTGAACATGATACTCAGTGTGCAAGTTCGCCGCATGATGTCGCCACTGCAGATCCAGTAGAGAATCCCGTTGGTAATAATTCTCTTTCGCCTTCTCAGCCGTGGCGGGAATGCATCTATGCTTTGACTTACATTATAGTTGCGTACGTTTGTGTTTAGGATGGTCACGTTTTATGTTTGTACCATTTAAACAAACATGAAACGTGACCATACTAAACTCAACGCACGAAATCAAAAGTTACCTTAAACGTAGATACCACATATCGACTGACACACAACGCTGCATAAATCAAAAACTTCAAACTCGGTTCAAGGACAAACAAACAGAAAGAGCGGAGCAACAAATGAACAGCCGAGGTGAACAGCATGCCTAATGCTGGAATGCACATACGTCGTAATTACTACCAGACGCCGAGCACGCACACGACGAGTAATTGCACGACTCACTGAAAAGTTTTTTGAACCAACAGGCGTCTCATACCTTCATTTCGCTGTACAAAAACCAGCCCATGGTCTAGTGGTAGGTGCGTAGACTTCTGTGATGATAGGTGGAGAGATTGTCTCTCATCTGGGTCTTGCCAAGACCTTGTGAATTGGTACTGCAGCCTTCTTTCCAGGCGCACGATGTACGGAAGAGCTGCATGGAACACACTCAGAACACAAAAAGGGACCGGGTGAAATGAAAGCAGAAATTGTACAAACCCAGTCGTGGCGCTACAAGACAATTGTAATTGTAAAGCGCCGACAACAGACCAACATCTAAAAAAACGCTGTACAACTGGACCCTGAGGTCAAAAGTCTCTGATGTGGAACTTACGCATCATTCATTAAAAGGCTGCCAGTCTTACTTTGAGAAAGAAGTTGAAATGTGCTGTCCATTGTCTCATTTCAGACATCTTATCAATGGCTGAGCAAGAATTTTCAACACTTTAGAATTCACTAAGCGTGGGGTCATGGGCGCAAAAGGCAGTTGAGGTTTCGCCACAGACCACAAACAAGCACTCAGCGGACGCAACGGCACGACAAGCAGTGGCGTAGCGAGGCTACTTGCTGCCTGGCGCAGACTTTAAAGTGCCGCAATTTCAACCCGTCAAATTTGCTTTCAAAAATCAAAATGAAAGAAGATCATGTTCGATGTTTAACACAACTTGGGCATCACAGTCAAACATTCACAGACTGAAGTAAGTCCCGTTTTTCATTCTCGATTATGGGTCTTGCTTTTTCTGCTTGTTCGCCGCCCCTTTCTTAATTTGCCCTTGATAGATTTTCTTCCTACTTTCCACATGCATCCAAGGCTTTTCTAACGGTATCTAGTTTATGGGAGCTTGTGATAGTCTCAAATGCCACAAGCAACCACCAAACAAATGAATCGAATCAAATTGACAAGATCAGCTCTGGTCTACAGTGTTGAAATGCATGCTTAAAGCAGAAAATGTCATTTCTAAGATATTTTATTTACTGTGTTTTGTTTGATTTCACCTGCAAGGCCCACAAAGCATCGACTAGTACGAAAAGAGTACGAAGGTCAAAAGCAAATGCGAAACTTCAAAATACTGTACTTGAGGCAATCACGCACTCTCCAATGCATACGAGACGGAACTACTGGCGACGTACATGGATGGAACTTGTCAACAAGCAATTTAATGAACTAGTGTCGTCTTAATTATTTTCTGAAAAAAAGAACAAAGTGAAACCTGCAGCCAGGACAACAAAAAATCTTGCGGTTATCGAGTTGAAGTGCCCCAAGGGAATGAAACATCTCGGTGATTGCTGTGTAATATGAAAGTAAAAACAAAAACACATATAACAGTGAAACAGACCTGAAACAAGGACCGGGGAAGTAGTTCAGCTGCCTTTATACAAAATGACAATCGCCGCGTTAATACCCGCACAATGAATCAGAAACCCACGACAAGCGTTCGCGTAAACAACAAGACAGATGAAGTGAATTGGTTTTCATTAAAAATTTGACAGGTGTATCCAGTAGTACTTTTTTCTGCCATCCATTCATATTGCAACAATAAAATGTTCGGCATTGGTTGAAGACATTGTGGGATTTATTTTTGAAAAGTTGTTCTACATTTGCCCCAAGGGTAGTTCCTTGATGAGATATTGTTTTTTATCAGCGTTTGTTGAAATTTGTTGTATGAAATACTTTTGCCTGCTTGCATATCTTGCATTATGACAATGAACGTCAGCCGTTTCCTGAAAGAAGTCTTGAAATGATGTTGAAAACTTTAATGGTGCAATTTATGCACGAGTTTAGCTAGTTAAATTTTATTAATATCGTGAATTTTTAGAATATTGAACGTTTTATGCAAGTCTGTAATGGAAAAGCATCTCCGAAATAATTGCAAAGGAATTCCTCTAATACAAAAGTTATCGCAAAATAATACCAAATTCATGATAAAATAATGCCAAAGTTATGAGAAAAAGGAAAATGAGTCATTAAATAAGTGCAAGGGAATTGTTTTCATACCAAAGGTATGAGAAAATGGATAAAGTAGATTGCTATTATTTACGGTGACAAATGCTTTTCACATATCAAGAATGAAGTAGCAAGAATATAATCCCTAATTAGCGCTACTCAACAGATTGGTGTAAATACTCAACTGCATATGGAAGTTGCAGATTCAGGTCTCAAACTAAACTGATATTTAGACAACACCTCATATTCTTGTAGATGAATCTGCACTCTCTCATTTGAAATTCCTTCAAAATTTTACTGAACTGCAATAAAATAGATACTGGTCGATATAATTTTATCAAATATTTTGTTCTCAATATTTACAGATAATCGACGTTCACGTAATCATAACAAAAACCTTTGCTTATTAATTCAATGCACTCATTAAAAATATGTGCAAGGTCTGGCCTTAGGAAAAAGTTGGACAACTTCACAACGTTAGTTGGTGAATCATTTTCATTTATAGCTTTACTTTTTGAGAGATCCTCTATTGTATTAAGATTAAGCTATGACCTCAAACAGGCCAGCAACGCAGTAGACGGGCAACCAGGCAGTTGCCTACCCTTCGAAATTTTCAAAAATATGTTTAATTTTTAGGTGCCACAACAAGTTACCATTGCTTTGCCTTTCCCAAAAGTACTACAACAACAAGTACGTTAATGTACAATCATTTGCTTCCAAAACCGAACATATCAGCTGGTTACATCCCTGGCCACAAGCAGCAAGATAAGGCGCACTTTAAAAAATTTGTCCGTCTTCCGAAATGCTTGAGAAATATTAATCCGGAAACCAATACTTTATGGAAACCACTTTAAATAATTGTTTCTTTGCCGAATATCGGTTACTGTCCGTAATTGCAGCAAAACCGTTGAATGGATGTCACCCAGCATCAGACCAGAAACAACCTGTAACGATGACGAGAATGTCTTGTCACGAACATAATTCACTTGCATGTCAAGTATATTGCAACTTTTAGGAACACTGAAAACTAGCAATACGCACTGCGTATAAATTTTTCACGAGAAAGCGAGAAGTGTGAAAATCAGCAAAAATAATAATAGCAGATTTACGAAACGATATACAAAGAAACATGGTGGCAATCCGTGTCGAAACAGATTTCAATGCGGGTTTTGCAGAAACGATGTTGACAAAACACTGAACATCAATCGGAATACGTGTGTGTGAGAAATCATTACGTGGCTGCTTATTCTGCTGTACAAACCAAGTCAACATAACGAAGAAAATTACAAATTGCGTAAAGAAAACCAAATCAAAATGCGAAGCCCTAACCGTGTACGCCAATTAACAAAGTAAGTTTTCCTCCGGTTTGCTGTCTAAAGTCCTTCAGAGACAAACAAAACTGCATTCGATTAATCATGAATCAAATATGAACAAAAGGACGCTCAGTTTTGTGGCGAATCGTGAGAAATAGAGGCCACGTGTCTAATACATGAGGAGAAAATCAACAACATTGATAAACGGTTTTTTCACAAGTATGTGTCATCCATATCAAATAGTTCATTTCTTTGACACTTGATGTGTCCCTCAAGTTGCCCCTTGGCATTGCTTTCATAAAAACCAAGTTTTTCCATTTGTGAACTTTGCAGATAAAATTAAAATCTTCCCGAAAAAAAACATAAGATCGCTAGCGACAATGCATCAAGTAGCATGCTATGATTTACGGTGACTAATGCTTTTCACAAATCAAGGGATGCAACATAATTTTTGTACCAGGATTTTTCTATTGATCACAAAAGCTCGACTGTATGACGATCTGGCGAGTTTACAGACCAAACTAACACATTTAAATTTTGTTTCCTGAAAATAGTCTTAACGTTCAGAGACGGACGTCAACGTGTAAGACCCTGTCAGAATTTTCCCTACAATCAAGAAACGCCCTTCATATATCTGGAATGACTTTTCTTTCAATTACATCAAGGTATTTATATCAATTGATCATACCCTCAACCGGCATAAGTAAAGCTACACAAGAAAAACTAAAACTTCCAATAACGTTTTGATATTGGGGGTTACCTACATCATTCAAATAAGGCTGAACCGCTCAACCTTGCTGATCCTGACAATCTGCTGTGCTTCACCCGAATAAAGATGTCTTTCTTCTGAAACAGCATTTTTCAAGTTTACTACAGTACAAACTTTCAGTTTTTTGCCCTTTCTAATTTTTTGTTTTCATTTTTAGTAGGAAGCTGCACTTTAGCGGTTTTTCAGCATTTCTGCCAGGCTCCAGTAGGCGGCGTCGCACTGCAGGCTACTTGAGTTTAGGTGACCTCCGGCATGCATCAAATCCTTCTGTAAATGAAAACGTGTTATTTTTTGTGTACCTTTTGCAATTTTCAGTGGCTCTTTGGGTATAGTTTCAGTGTTTCGAAAGTGTAATAATACCACTCCGCTTCTTAAATGTGATATCTGCCATAATCACTGAAATTCAAACTCATATGACACTGAACCAGGGGTGGATATTTGAATTTAGGTTCCCGAAATAAAATCTCATAACAAAAACGTCTAAAATCTCACTATTTGTGATCTTTCATATGTAAATTATGCTGACTTCCTTTCACGTTACTTAAACAAGAGCCCCTATATTTTGGGCAAGCTATATAAAAACTATATTTGCAGAAAAAAAACTTCATTTTTATTTTCTCTGAGAATTTGTTTGAATATTTCTGCGTGAAAGTCCATTCGCTTCGTAAATTTTTTGAAGTCATTTGGTTTGATATTGTTATTTGTCTACTCTACAAATTAAAAATATTGAGGTGTCCCTTTTGGCATATTTGCACATTATTTTTGCTTTAATTTGAAAAACATATGACTTGATTCAGAGCTTATTAAAGTGGTTCTAGAGTAGTTCATCATCTTTTTAACAAAACAATGCAAAAACTAATTACGAAACTCTCAAATAGGAGTTCCGCGTCATCACTGGATAAAGGAGAGCCCAAAGCGACTGCAGTGGCCTAGCCAGCTCAGATTTTTGGGGCCCAAAATATTTGAATTAAGGCTAGTAATGCTACTTTGTTTGGGACACCGCTTCTCAAAGCAAAAAGTTACTAGATATGCCAAAATTTGAGGGTTTGCTCCCTGGGCCCTCCTGGTCACGCCTATGAGCGATTGTCTTGTTCACCTCCCCTTTCACACACGCCTTTTCTCAATTATATTCAACATAAATGTTGCAGTAATGTGACGTTGTTACTTTAAATTCCTTTGCGCAATGATTACATACACGCGCGTTGCGCGGTGGAAGATAAAATGGATTGGGATTTTGCGCATTTGACCTAAGGTAACCTCGCGCGATGAACACGGTGGAAACACTGCTCGTTTCTGCGTCAAGGCATTAACTGCGGATCCGCCTTGCATGACGCAGCACAGATAGAACGCTACGTTTATCAGTAAGACGGCAGCGACCTCGTAGCTTTAACAGAGATGTTTAAGGGCTCGTATGCCAATACTTTTCGGTTCGACTCTCAACATTATGACCTCAGTTTTGGTAGAAGCTGTTGCACAATTATTCACACTTTTCTCTTTGTATTTTCCGTTTTGTTTTACGCTTGGACTTTAGGTTAAGCACTTAGGTTTAGGGTTTAGGTTTTGGTTTAGGAGTTAGGTTTAAAGTTTGGAACTCTAGGTTTATATCGGAATTAGTCTAGTTCAGAAAACACTTCATTCCGGTCAGCTTCCTTGTCGCAGAAACAAGCAGTGTTTCCAGCGTTATTATCGCGTGTGATTACCTTAGGTCAAATGCGCAAAATCGGTATTCATTTTATATTCTACCACGTTGCGCTCGCATTCTTGCGCTTTGGTTTTGGTACTGCTTGATCGAGTCCTTATTCTGTTGTGGTGGTCGTCACCGTAACGTAATCGTTTTCGTTGTTGGTATTCAAAAAGAAAAATTTGTTCAGTTCTGGAATGTGTACAGCAGGATGTCGTACCGCAGGGTCAGGACCCTGTAGAGATACAGCAATAAAGAACTGATAGTTTCATTCCATAACATTATCGATCTGATTATATTCATATGTGACATCGTAAAGAAGATTTTTCTACTTTATCGACTAGTCACGCAGTACTTAGTGAATTGCGCTAACAGAGACACTGTATCAAATGAGATATTTCCAACCGCACACTAAAACAAATAGCGGTACATTGTGTATCGTTTTAAACAACATCTTCAGTCAATTAATGTGGACAAGATTGTACAAATAAAGTTATAACAATAACAAATTTGTGAACAATACCTCATTTCAATTTTGAACTTTGAGGAGCATGAGAAAAGAATCTCAGAACTGCCATTGAAAACAGTCATGTCATTGTCAAAAATGTTTTCTTTTAAGTACGCCAAAACATAATAAGCAAAGATGGTGAAGAAAGAATGTGCGATGTAAAGATTAGCGATTTTGTTGGTACTACTTCTAAAGACCATGCTCCTACTCGTACAGTACGTCTAACTTAGAAAGATTTTTAGGCTGTATTCATCCATTAATGTTAAAACTGGTGCAACTTCGTCTGGAGCAAAAAATACTGAAACTTTGAGTACCGGAATGAAGCTTGCTACAGCAACTCTGGCTAAGGTTTTTGCCAGTGATAATGTGACTATAACAATAACCTCGGATGCATTATTATTTCAAATCAGTAGATAATGTAAAATGTTCATATGCTGAAGATTTATGTTTTGACACCATGTTATGGTTGCACCAGCTTTTAAAAAAAAGCAGAAAATGATTTTGCTTCAAGATTTTTCATCTCTGCAAATCTATAAAAATTTAAGCAAATACAATTTTGAGTGTTTGTTTCAAAATGTTCAAAATAATAAAAAATCTTTGGTCACAATGAATTTTTGGTGAGTAAACCAAATGGCGATAACTCAATAAAACTTATGGAGTTTCAAATCTCAGTGCGAAGCTACTGACGTTTCAACTTCTTACTAATCGTTTCTATTTGATAGTAAATGGATAAAAGACACAAGTATTGGCAAATGGAAAAACTTAGAGATTATATTTGAATATGATTCATTGACTGATGATGGTACAGTGTTGTTCAGGTGCAAACAGGGTTGCGGTGTTGGACCTAAAGTCTAAGTCGTAATTATTCTGAGTTTTTTTGGTGGATAAATTTTGGAAATGCCGGAGTCAAATCTTGGAAATGTCGCAGTCGTAGTTAGATGTTTTACCACCGACTCCGCATCCCTGGGTGTAAGTTGATCTTCAANAAAGTAAGTCTCCACTGACTGCTATGACTTGTTAAAAAGCACGCAAATCACTCTCAGGATAACAAACAAGTGCGCCACATTGTACTAGAACTAAATACCAAGTTCCGCAGCGATAATCGTAGGAAAAGATCCAGAATGAACACTTGACAGAATTAGTGAAAGTCAATTTCACACTTGCGAGAGCATCGTGTGATGTTGCAGTGTGGCTAGAGATAGGGCAGTGGTGTTTCACAAATATTTTCGGCACCAGGGAGTTCAACACTAATTCACGAGTGTAGATGCAACAACAATGGTAGTTATCCCTGGTAACATCTTAGATGCCGCCACAAATACAGCAAACAAAGCAGGTTAACACAAGCAAAGCCAGTACGCTTACAGCTGAATTCACTGCGAGGTGGTAGACAAGAGCATGTTACTTCAACTCAGAAGAATTTCGATAATCTAACTCTAATACGACGAGCAAACAACTGAGCATGGCGTTGCGAGCAAAGGAAAGAGGCGACGATACTCTGCTTCCGGCATTCTAGGAAATGCACTCGATCAACTAATTAAATGATGTGAGCTGAGCGGACGAGTAATTTTTCGACCGTAACAAGTGTCAACTGAAACCGATTTCCCATTAATAATTTACAGTTTGATCGGTTGCTTGTCTCACATGTGAAGAGTAGTCACTTTACGATGAAATGTCGTAAAGTGAAGACATTAATGATCAGACGAGACTTTTCTGAGCGGTACTTCGTCCAAGGTCAAAGTCCCAGGGTTGTCCTGGGTCAACGTTTCATGGTCGTCCTGGGTCAAAATTCCAGAATCGTCCTCGTTCGAAGCATGAGATCGTGGCGGGTCTGTTTCCGTCTTCGCGTTTTCATGGGTCTGGCCTCCGGTTCTGCAAAAATCATGAGGAATGAGGTTTAGTCAGGAAATTGCTTCACCCTCTGTGTACTCAAACAACTGAACGAAAACCTACACGCCTCGCTTTTCTCGAATTCGCCAGATCCTGACTCGGTTTTGACGTAACATAGAGAACGGCAGCGATTCGTTTCTTGCTTTCGTCAAGAGATGAATGGAGATAAGAGCATGATAGGGCCTCATCTCCCATACATTTCCGGTTGTCTTTTTTTGAGAAATTACACACGGCGCCAAATGTGAATTGAGGTGAATATTCTTGGAAGTATCTAAACGAATCTGTAGGTATGCGGGGAGGATACAACATACTCGTATTAGCAGAAAGCTTGTTTAACTGTAATTTGTTTGTCGATGCGAATTTTGTCTCAAACCTGAAATCAAATTTATTAGCGTCAATATTCAAGCAAAATGGAACGTCCTGTTTTTACATAAGCCATGTGTGAGTATTCAACAGCCTATTTCATTTTGATGCACTGTACTACTAGTCTAGTAGAGGGACAAGTTTACAATTCCTGTGTCGTTGCTCTCTCCCCCTCTGCATAGTCATGCTTTTCACCATGTATGTTATTTCCCTTTGTTATTGTGCTTTTTTGCTACCTCCCATTTGATCTATCATGTACCTGTGTTGTTTTTTGTCACATCAGTTTTTCCTTGATTGGAAACGTTGTTCATTGAGTACTGATTTCTGCAAAATCAGGGGTGGCTAAGTAGATGACACAGGATCTATTCGCCAAACATTTTTTCTCAAATATGTAGTTCGCTCCAATTTAGGGAAACCTTGACTGCTTGAAAATTTTCTCTCATCAACATGCAATTTTCTTCCCCGTTGCGTTTTCATCTGGCAATTATCTTTTTTTAATCATAAAAATGCATGCGCAAATGCACCTATGTTAACAAACCCACATTGCATGCTGTCCGAAACAGGAATTACGGCCGATACTGAAGCGATTGAGTTTTTGTAAGTCTCGTGCGGTCAAAAATTTAGTGTAAGATAGCGGTGAACATTTTCTAGCATGACTCGCTGAGCGATTGTGCTAGACAGTAGGTAAAACCCTCAAAAGATCGTGTAAGATTGAACGTTATATTTTAAAAATTGGTGAGGTTTTGACTTGCGATTTTTTTGGGTGACGTCATAAATTGGAGTAGATTTTTGCCTTTCAGGCCTTTTTCACCAGACCCAGGCCTTCCACCTGCAGGCCTATTGCTTTGTATTTTTCAAATGAAACTAAGCTGAAATCTCCACGTTCTGAACCTTGAGTTGCATACTAGCGTTTGTGGTTGGCAAGTTGTGCGAAACATGCTATCATCAGCTAATTAATTCTATATGGGATTAAAATTCGTTGTTTGTTGTTTTAAGACTATAACTTCCTAACAAAAAAAAAAAAAAACGATCGGCTAGAAGGCCGAGAAAGTCTCTA
>JGI24158J21664_10012803_pt1 | contig 11096 bp, 9 predicted proteins | sample Ectturendosymbi3_FD_21664 | JGI IMG/M metagenome (IMG submission 21664)
TAAAAGAAAAAACAATGAAATCGACCCTTGTATTTTTTCTCAAGCACCGATGGCGTCATCCAAAAATCCCTTGAGCCCTACCCATGACATCACCCCAAAAAATTTCGAACACGACGTTCCCATATTTTCTTAATCGAACCTAGGAGACTTGTTCTTCAAAGGGTTTGAATAGCTCTCTAGCTCTATCGGTTGGAAAGTTATGACTAGACAAAGTCAAGGTCACAACAGTGGCTAAGCGGTTCTTTAAAGGGATTACTGGCCTAGGAATAGAGCGCGCGCCACAGATGTTGGTAGGCTGGGATCGAATCCCGGTTTGGCCACACCGAAGACCTGAAAAACGGCACATGCGACCTGTCCAGCCTCGTGTTCGGCAATGGATGGGTGCAACGCAAAGGAAAGCTTCATTCACGGTGTTGCCATTGGCTTTCCACCAGTATAGCATTCGCTGCGACAGTGGTCGCGTCGCCCACGGCACAGAGTGAGCGGAGACGGGTGCCAGCAGACCACTTGTGACACTCCAAAGGATGTACCAAGCGAGTATAATGAAACTTACCATGCAATCCAATAAAGTTGAGAATATTTGAATACGGACCTGAAAATTTTGCCCATCGCACGTCTAGGTAGTTTCTTGGCGACTTCGTAATCATTTCAAAGATCAAGCTTGAAATAGTTGCAAGTTGTATGGTACCGCGTGAACATCTCCTTTTAAGAGCAGTTCATTTTTGTTGTTTTTTTTACAGTAGATCAGGGTCTGTAGCAAGTGAGAGCGGCAATCAGTAAAATTATTTTTGTGCAATTTTTTCTAACGCAGCAAACTTGAGCAGAAAGTTTGTTGAACCATAGAAAACGGCGCTTCGTTTTGCTGCATGCACCAAATACGTTGTCAAATGTAGATGCAAAGACCAGATAGGCTGTAGCAGGGAGCTGAGTGGTGCATTACTATGTTGTAACATGTAGAGGATCACACTTTCCTGAAGAGTATTTTTACGTGAAACTTAAGGTGTTTTGGCAAAGCTCATATACTAGAGCAGAGGTACCCCTGAGGGTACATTTGCCTATCTGAAGAAGTACATTTAAGGGAAAATATATTTATTTCCAATTATTCTAACATATAAAAGTATTAAAACGTCCGTGGATTTTGATATTTCACTCAGTTTTTTGTCATAAGAAATTTTAGGCGTAGGCTACAAACTCATCTGTCGAAATGCTGAAGGGGTATATCGTCAGAGAAAGGCTGGGAAACTCTGTACTAGAGTCAGAAATGTAATTGAGACCTAAACCTCGAGACCGAGACCTGGTAAAAACTTCGAGACCGCGGCTTCATCAAAAAATCCAAGACCGAAACTTTAAATTCGAGATTGGCACTTGAAAATTTGTGAATTATGCCGTAATTTTTCTACATGTGTTCAAAACATGTCATCAACACTTTGAACTCATGAAGTTGAAACCTTTTCGATTTTCTGGCCTTTTCCCTACCTGCTTTGCAGTGTTCCCTCTAAGAAAATTCTACACTGAGTATAGTTTAAATGTTTGTTTTGTTGTGCACTAAGCGCATGCAACTGCGCAACCATGCAGACACACAAAGAGTGAAGCAATCCCAGCCTTGAAAGGGCTATGCGATTTATATGCAGTAATGTTGGAAGTGCGCGAGAATGAGATTTCACTGCACAAATTGCCTGGTGGTACTGCGCACTGCGCAGTTGCGCACCTTAGAGGGAACACTGCTGCTTTGGTTGTTCCTTACTTGCAGATACACGAGATTTCCTAAGCCAAACCTTTGCAGTGTACAAAGACTCAAGACTTATAACCGAGACCTGTAGCTTTCGAGACCTGAAATTTTCGAGACCGAGACTCGCAAAAATGGGTCTAGAGACTCCACCGCTGACTAGATCAGTGATTGTTAAACTGGGGTAAATCTACCCCCTTCATCTTTCTAGGGGGTAAATTTACTGAATCATAAATTATTGCAAACGTAGATTTTTACAAATTTTTACAAACTGTAATATCTTGGATTATTAGGCTAGTTAGTTACAAGATAAAACACAAAAGTATATCGGACAGTATTTTGTTCGTAGATTGATGTGAGGCTCAATGCCAGACATCATAGAGCATAGCTGCAAAGTAGGTTTACGGATATATTACACAAACTGGAGATGTTGCACCTTGGATTGTGATTCAGAGTTATGCTTAATGATACGTTTTGTCATTTTAGTTCAACTTTATCCATGTAGGCTAGGCTACCAGAATCCTCGAGTGCCTCGTGTGCGCAACACTGTGTCTGTTCACTACTTTATTTGGAGTTTGTACGTAAAAAGAGATTGTAACTCTTTCAGAATCAAAAAATCCTCTTGTGCAATGAATTTCACTTTTTTCACAATGGTCAGACTCTAATGAAGCGGTTCCCAACCGAGGGTTCCGAAACAAGATTTACAGGGGTCCAAAATGCGATTTTCGAGGGTGTATCTGTATGTTCTTGAAAGAACCTTTTTTCAAAAGAACCGAGATTTATAAAAGCTTGAATGTGCTATTGCTCAAAATAACATGATCGAGCTTACTTGTTCCAGTTAACATTGTTAATGTAACAATTCACATTATTAAATGCGTGCATTGCTGTCTCTGCTTCACTCTGCGGTTACCACGCAGAAGATGGCCGGTGATGCAATTGTAAGCGCGTTATGACATTTAAAATGTTTATGGGGCAAATGTGGCGAGATTGTTGTGTGATGCTACAGAACTCGAATGTGTCTGGTGTTCAACCGAGCAAAGTTACCAGAAATTTTGTACAAAAACACTGTCGATTCGAGAGCTGTTTATCAACAATCTATTTGTGCTGATATGGATTGTCCTCTCTACTTCATTCGAAAAACACGTTTCGGGACCATTTGAACCTTCGAACGATTTGCGCGTGGCTCTGACTAATTGTGTGCCGAGGTGTGAGCGGATAATTTCAGAGAAAGCAAGAAAAAAGTCAGTGGGTTTGCTTCTAATGAGCACTAATGTATGAAAGTACGACTGAGGGTTTTTTATTGTGCTATCAGCAGTCTTATGCATTGCGAGTGAAGTGGTTTGTGCCATGCCCGAAGTGGCCAAACCAATCTTAAGTTAGTTTTGATGCAATTTATTTGATTGCGCCGTTTCTGCTAACTTGCAAGTGGTGAGTCCTTTTGGACCTACCTAAGACCACCTTCTTAAGTAGGTTGCCACTTATTCTTAACCTTTCATCTGGGCAAACGTCATAGCTAGCACAGTAACTAACAGAGACTGTTTTAATGCACTCCCTGGAGTCGTGTGGTGGTTTATACTTCAGAGCAATTTTATTTCTCATTTTCCAACGGTTTATAACTACACAACACAACATTACAGCGTACTTTAACAATGCACTGATTACAGGTGCACACATACCACAGAAAATTAAACATGAGAAGCCAAAGTTTTCCTAACCTTATTCTCCTACCTTTTCTACCTTAAACACTAAAGCATGCCATTTTACATTTCCTCAATCACAGTTGCATTGACTAAACGGTCAACACTAAGGAGGCTCGCGCTAGAGCTCCTTCTCGTACGAACGAATTTCAGGCTAAATTTTCAGGCTCTCTTTCAGTTTCCCAACCCCCAAGACGTACTCAATTCATTTCCTGTTTTTCCTTCATTGTGTCGCCAGGTTTGTTATGTAATTTCACAACGATCGTTTCTGGCTCTTGCGAAACATTCATTCTCACAAACATTTCACAGGATTGCGTAATACTCTTGTTTGTGCCACCTCTGCCGTATTCGCGAATCTTCTATTATATTACCACATGCATTACCTCATGCGACCGCGTTTTCCGAATACTTTCGGACTTCTTTCTTCCACTACTTCGCGTTTTCTCGTAGGATTTCGGATTGACTTTCACAACCTTTCTCTTACTCAAGAGAATTCTGCTTTATAATAACACATCAACCCTTGCTCTCCCTGCTGCATGCTCCTATTTTGGTCATGCCTTTTCCAATACGGAAACGTCAATGTTTTTGCTTGCAGGGCTCTTTAGTCCGCCGCTATGCTAACTAATTTTTTGCTTCATGTTGTGGCTCTGTATGTTTAACTTTCGCATATATACAACCCAAATATTATTCATTGCACAATGACACTGCATTTAAGACATCATCTATACTTTTAACTGATTAACGCCAGTTTGTTAATCTTAAGCCACTTAGCGATTCATATTACAATACGCACATACACAGATACTGCACCGTACACACGCAATTAAAGATTCTCGTGACACAAAGCACATGCAATTAAAACTCACACAATAGAAAGTACATACATAATTTCAGCAATACATTTGCACAATGACTCCGCATGGCTCTGCATTACTTTGCTTTACCATGACATGATTTATTTGGTACAACATAGTGACAGTTCTGTTCAGTAGCTTATTTTGCACAACGTAGTGACAGTTCTGTTCCGTAATGAAGTGATTCACCACCATGGTACCACCTCCTTTTAATCCTTCCGGCACTTTTTCATACAGGACGTCTTTTCCCTGTAGACACCCTTGACGTTTAATCAACTGTCACCGTTTGTTGTTTTTAAGTCCTTCTGTAATTCATCACGTAATTAATGCATACACTTTTACTGCGCTCAAAAACAATTTACACATACATTTTTTAAAGCCAGTTTACACTTCTCAATCGACAACACAATCAACTGAAATACATGTTATGGTTCAAAATACCATAACACGAGAAATAATTGAAAAAATGAGCATACTGAAAAATCGGACTGTTTTTGTGATTTCTACGCTATTTTTAAACGAGGGGGTGCGAACGTAACTTTACTTTTGTGAAAGGGGTCCCAGCTTCGAAAAAGGTTGGGAACCTATGCTCTAGCGCCATTTTTCTTTCTTTTCACAGCATGTTATAGACTGGACAGTCGTTTAGTGAATGAGTTATTCATGAGTTAACAAACAACATTCTCAGTTGTTATGTCGAAGACGATAACTTATATAAAATCATACGTAGACTTCACCACAACAGATGTTGTGAAAAAAACTGTGTATCTTTTTCTCCAAAGTGCCTGGTAATGGTTCGATGAAGCCGTCAATTTTGTATGATCGCTCCATCCCACTCACGTGCATGACAACCACATGTCTTTGCAGACCAACTGCGCTCAATTTCGTGCAGTAGGAACTCTGCCTATGTCAGGGTTCGTTTCTGAAGGCACGTAAGATTGGAGGCTTCCTATCGCATTGCTTTTGCAATACCAAAAGAAAAAAACGCATACAATTTGGGAATGACTTTCCAAACCGTAAACTATGGATATATAATCGAAAAGAGAACAAAAGAAACTTGAAAAAATTTATTTATCATACCATACAGTACGTTGTCGTATAGTGTTTTGTCCCGTGACAATTTAGATCACATAGCAGATGAAATTCGAAGTAATATACAGTAGATTTCTACCCCTTGTGCTCTTCATCGACATCAATTGGCGAGTAAACCCGTTCCAGAATGCTTGAAAATATAGTTTTGAAACACGTAACTGAACGTGTGAATTTTATCAGGGAACGGTCTCCTTTTCAAAGTGCTCCGCAAAGATGAATTGATGGATCTTCAATGTTAAACAAAGCTATATTCCAAATTCATATCTTGCAACTGTGACTTTTCCAAATTTTGGTTTGGATTGGGCCACTGGCGTAGCCAGCCCAAAAATTTAAGGGTGCAAAATTTTTTATTTTAGGCTAGCAACAGCATTTTGTTCGGACTATCGCCTCTAAAAGCACAAAATGTCAAGATATTTTTAAAATTTGAGGGGGCCATTGCCACGTAGGCCTCTATGGCTTGGGCGAAGAGTTTTCCAACGCTGTCTCAGGGCGCACTTGAAGTTATTACACTCTGAAACTCCCATTTGAAAAACTACTGCAGGCCATATCTTTTCAAAATCCTTATCTATGCGAAGGAAGAGTTCGCCTTGAACTTCTGAGGCAAGCACAAGCGAAAGATGGTATTTCGGGGCAGTAACCAACAGGAAAGTAGCCAGCAGCAATATAGATCAATCACTGACTTCACTCTACTACTACTAGGTTGCACTATCATAAAAGCGGGATAAGTGAATTACGATCTTTCGGATGTGGTGACTACTATCACAGTTACTTGTTAATCATGGGCACCATCTAGCGGTGACCATTCATTTTACATGTGCCGCCATCTTCTGGCCGCCACATGGACAAAGCGCTAAATATAGACCCTCAACGTGATACCCATTCCCATTACAGTAGTTATTATTAGGTGGAAAGGACGCTTTAGTGGTAAACATGTTCTTTTGGCCAAAATTCTGTTACACGTTTTGAACCTACGCTACAGCCCAAAGTGCCATATTTCTTGCTTGGGGAAACATAACTGAGTTCAAGTCATGCCGAATCCATTCAAAAAAATGTTGACACTTAATACAAACAGCACGACACAGTTTAATCTAATGTTCACAGTGGGGTCGGAAAATAAGGTGGCACTCATTGAGATTTGACCAGCGATGGAGTCTTGAGAACAATTGTTGCCGCGGTCGCGAAGGCTGTACTGGTCCGTCTCGGGCCTATTGTCTTTCATGCACCTGACTAATTCAACCTGTTCCCTGTCGGTCGTAACTTCGCAAAGACCAACAAGCGGAAAGAATTCAAGACATCGACAAAAATATAGCTCAGAAGTGTTGATGGCCGTTTTTTGAATATTTCAGGTTTTGCCAGAGCTAAATAATTTTCTTGTCACGCGTTTTTTGACAAATTCTCGCGCGTTTTTTGACAAATTCTCGGAGATGGCGGTCGCAACTACATAACCTGGTTTCGATGCAAATTTCCAAGCATTGCTTTTGTCTCCCTAATGTGATCACTCCTGAACAAGATAATCTGGGCCAAGTCATCTGCCTTAATAAAAGTCATTGGAGTCGAGCTTAATGTTGCCACCGAAATTTGGGTATAGCGCTGTAAACTTTTATCTTGCAAAAAAAAATAACTTCATATGCACGTTAAGCAAGTACTACGCCACAACGATGAGAGATACCGACCACAATGGCAGCTAGCGTTTTCATGTAAACACGGCGTTCCCCGTGCTGGTTTCAAATTTGTAAATTGAAACGAAAAGTTTTGAATGCGTCCTGTGTTTGGGAATAGTGGTTCCAGACGAAAAAGAATTCAACAAGGAGCAAACGAGTAATTTTGNCCNAACATTTAACGTGCTTTGTGACTTCAGCATTACAGACAGTTGCTTTCACAGTTTGATGTGGCCCGAAGCTGAACGCACGTCAGTCTCGGTTTTTCAAATATTACGTCAACAAGCCCATGTCGACAACCTGACGTATCTTTTGATGACGTCACCACACAAATCAGAATTCCTTTAGTGAAACAAATGCGCATTTGATTAAAGTAAACAGCATTTTCTGAATCCCACCTCACATTCACAAAACTGATTTAGAATGTACGAAACGCAGACTACATCAACGAACAAAATTTTCACCGTTATGGAACTCACTTTGCCAAACCATTCCGCGGCTTTACGTCGAGGTATAAATGTTAATTTCCCTCTTGTTCCACAAACTGTTTTGAAAAACTACAGACCGATATGAAAAATATTCTGACACGATTTCGTGTTTTTGTCTCGCCCAGGAGAACTTCTGCATCAGCTCGTCTGTGGCGCTCTGCTACGCATGCAAGATGCGTCGCTTGCTATCTCAATGGGCTTGAATCGCACAACACACTGATAGCATCCTAGTCACACTGGCAGAAAACGGATTTCGATCGCGTTTCAGCGACAAACAATTGTCAGTCATAACCAGTTGACATGACACAGAAGGCAGTTTGTGGAGAAACAGCTTTCAGCGACGAAGATGTGTTCATTAGGAGGAGCAGAAATGAGATAGAAGCAATCCATACTTTTTGAAATAAAAAAGTACTCGAGACGCGCTTCGACCGCCGAACGTCTGACCAATGGGAGCGTCATGAGAAAAACGGCAGATGTGGGAAGACGAGTATTTGAAACGGTGGCAACAACGCGGGTCGCCGAGCCGCAGTTCAACTGAAATACTCGTATATTCCCAGTCGCGCCGCTGCATTGTCCCGGATGGAACAGGAAGCACAGCGCGGCATGGCGATCGGACAAAGGGTCTAAATCATCCCAGTTTGACGCTGTTCACTAACGCGACAGAATTTCGAGAGCAATCGAGCGTAAGCAGGTCGTTTGTCCCAGACAAAAAGTACAGTAACCTATTAAAGCTGATCAGGATACAGATTTAGTTCAGTTTGCAAAGCCCTGAGTGTGGCGCTCTTTCACCCGACGCCATCTAAGTGCAGTTAACTGAAAAGTAACAAAACTGATCGGGAGAAATGGCGCATTGGCTTTCCCTTTTATTACAGGTACGCATATTTGACCGACAGAAGTCACAAATACAGGTGCTGTGATGGCCGCCGCAACGTCCTTCAACTAATGTGTGAACTGTTGCGCAACGGGCAATGAACAAACGCGTGCAAACACGTTATTGCTGAAGTGAGGAGGTCCACTGCCGCAGAAATCACGGCGTGACGCATAAAAACTTTGCTGCAGTGGAAAAATACCAGGCAGTGTCGTTCAGCTGCTGTCCAAGGCTCAGCAGGATTAGATAAGAGATCGAAAATTTTCTGTGAATGGTGATTTACAGGCACTAACGATCTCCCCAACGACATACATACATACGTCAGCGCGAGACCAATAAAACTTGCAAAGTTTTCGACTAGTATCAATTTCGGCCAGAATCACAGGAAAACATGGCAAAAAACAATGAAAAACGAAACAGTTTGAAACAGGCCCAACACTTGGCGAAATAGATTTTAGAACACATAAATCTACTGGCGAGATATAACAGACTTGATAGTTGGTAATGCCAAACTAACGATACCACCCTCAAATATCTCTAAGCTTCTGCTGCTGCTGTGTAGAGGGGCGAGTCTTCAATCCAAGGTCGGATGTTCATCGCAAGCTTTATAAGCGAACAACGGGTCGAAAACGTTCGAAATGAGATGTGCTCCAATAAAAGTCTGGCAACTTCAAACGCGGCCTGATACTTGTTCGGCTCCTGCTCTCGGTTCAAGTACTGCAGAACCAGACCTTTCATCAGCCTCCAAACGCAAGAGGCCTCTCGCCAGTCGAGCTGAAAGCAGTAAGGGCCAGAGGGTAAGAAGAATAGAAAAAGACAATATATATACAGTATGCGTGGCGAACGCGGCGGAGAAAGCGTTAGTCGAGCGGGCGACCGTCCGGACCGAACTTGTGCACTTTTGCGTTGGCTTTGATCCAAGAATGCGTGAGGACGTCGTCGAGCGGCATGCGGTGGCGCGGGTTGAGCTTCAGCAGACGCCGTATCAGATCGCGCGCTCCCTCGGAGACGAAGGACGGGAAGTTGTACTGCAAGCCGGTGATGCGCCGGTACGTCTCGTTGTTGGTGGCCGATTCGAAGGGCGGCTTGCCGACCAGAAACTCGTAGCAGAGAATTCCCAGGGTCCAAAGGTCGACCGACTCGTCGTGATTCCTGCCCTCGACCATTTCGGGAGGCAGGTAGTCGAGCGTGCCGCACAGAGTCTGGCGTTTCGACGACGGCGCGTGAACGGACCAGCCGAAGTCGGCGATTTTCAGTTCGCCGCGCAAACCCATCAGCAAATTTTCGGGTTTTATGTCGCGGTGTATTACCTTCTTGCTGTGGCAGTATTTGAGCGCGTCCGCTAGTTCTGCGACGTACGTAGCCGTTGTTTCCTCCGAGAAGCGGCCTTGCTTCTGCAGCTCTTTGTACATCTCTCCGCGCGGCGCGTACTCCAGAATCAAGTAGACTCGCGTCTCGTCGTGAAAGTAGCCGTACAGACGCAAAATGTGAGGGTGGCGAAGGTGAGACTGGATCTCAATCTCTCGACGGAGTTGATGTTCTACGTTGCTCTTGACCAGTTGCGATTTGAACAGTACTTTCAAAGCGACTATAAACTTGCTCTGCTTTTCCCGCGCGAGGTAGACGCTACCGAACTTGCCGCGACCCAGAGGTTTACCTATGTCGAAGTTTTTCAGCGACCACGTGCCAGCTTTGCTCGCGGTGTTCGAAGCCGATGAAGACTCAGGCTTGTTCGACTCCTTCATGGGGACTTTGGTTGATGAGCCAGGATTTGCAGAAGCCATTCGTTATCAGCAAAAATAAAATCCTAGATTCGAAATACAAAACAAGCCTGGAAACAACGAAATGTTTTCAAATGTGTGTCTTCCCCTCAAAAACAAAAACGTATTATAATTAATTACGTCCATCAGGTATAAAAACTTGGACTTCAAAGTTTTTAATATACAACATCCAGGCAAAGAATTTAACTCTGAAAAAAAGATATCAGTCAACGGTTCAACCCACACTGACGCTTTCAAACAAAGGCACCAAGTATAAACATAAAAATTTAACAGCTTTCACAAAGTTAATCCACGCTAAGCAAACAATCTAAGGTGGGGCGTAACAGCTGCTACTACTGCCCTGCATCTTCCACTGATGACAAAATGTGCGGTTTATTGTTTGCCCAGCAACTGGACATATACTATTTACGGTACATCGCCGCTAAGAATGAAAGTCGTTTTCAGTTATCTGCAAGTCCTAGAGACCTTGGATATTTGCATGGACGTAACATTTTATGTAAACGGTGCAATCAGCACTCTACTTTCATCCCCGACACACCGTCTTCCACTCCTCGGAATTACCCTCCCACGAACAGCGTGGGACCAGCTTAACCGCCTCTACGCCCGTGTCGGACGTTTCCGCTCCTGCTTACACAAATGGGGTATGGCCTCCTCTGCGGCCTGTGAGTGTGGCGTAGAAGAACAAACCGTCGACCATGTTGTCCTCCAACATCCAACCTATCGACCTCCCCATGGACTGCACGGCCTGACGGTTCTGGACGATGTGATAACCGAATGGCTGCTTAACACCTGCCCCGAGATTTAGTGCGGCCAAGCAGTGGTTTCAACAACTGGCTCAAAAAGAAGAACCGTAAAACGACTGCGAAAAGATTTCTGGGTGGTTAGATTGAAATAAACTATTATTTTCTTTAAAAAACGTGCAATTTTTCTTTTTG
>JGI24158J21664_10012804_pt1 | contig 11096 bp, 7 predicted proteins | sample Ectturendosymbi3_FD_21664 | JGI IMG/M metagenome (IMG submission 21664)
CGTATAGCTTGAGCTTAATTTTTTTGAATGAGCATAAAATTGCTACAGCATACATTACAGGATGCTGATACCAAAACTAGCACTTCTAAACGGGATTTTTTTGTGTTTATTCCAGAAAATTGGTTAGTTATTTATTACAACATATAGTCACAGACAGTCGATGCTAATTCTTAAAGCTGACTTTTGCATCTTTGGCTTTGAATATGATGAAGCAATAAGTATAATGCAGTGTAGGCAGCACAAAAATCCCAATAATTAAGGCTGCAGTATTTGCTAAAGACAATGCTGCAGACCTTCTGTTGCAGAAAGTAACACACTGTGCAAAAAAACTTTGACACGATCAAGTTTATAGCAAAATGTTCAACTCATGTCCAAACTGTAATCCTTTCACAAGCTCACTGTGGTAACTGCGCACTCGCACCCAGAAAATGCATTCATTTCATGCGTAGAACATTCACTCAACAGAAACTTTTAACACCGTCTGAATGTCCTTCTGCAGGTCGGATCAGTTAAACCAGTTTTGCCACCACCGAACTGGCCACAACAATCAACGTTATTCAGTTCAAATGCTGCACCACTAGCAAATTAAAACCACTTTTCTGAAAGTCGCATGCGGTTCCCAAGCACCTTTTGTGCGGCTCTCAGCAGTCATTCAATAAAACCAGTAGCGTTGCCAGGCCAAAATTTGGGGGGTGAACTATTAACACTATTTTGTTTGGCATACCGCCTATCAAAGCACAAAACGACTAAATGTTCTAAAAATTTGGGGGAATGGCCCATAAGCCCCTCTGTTTAAGCCTATGAATAAAACCTCTAATACTTAATGTAACAGACTTTGTTCGGCAATAAAACAAAATGTGTGAATTGACTTGCATTAAAAACTTTTTAGTGCGATTATCTCACAAAATCGTAGATCTGGATTTGGCTCCCTTCCGTGAAAAGGTTGAGAACCACTGGCTTATACTGTGCAAGAGCCGCAGGCATGCCGTGATCACGCGACTTGAGAGTAGGAATTGCTCGACCCTGCTGTGTGAGTTACATACAATCTTGCCATAACACATGCGTTGCAGATCATTAAAACTTATTATCCATAGGATATCTTTAGCTTGGTGCCTAGAAGTGTCTAAATGGTCTACAAACTACGATTTGGTTGATCATTAGAAACCGTGTTGTGATTTTCCATATGCCGGCGATTGTTGCGAAGCTTCATGTAAGCAGTCCATATTACTTAAACAAATTATCCAAAACCCTAATGTAGTAAAACAGTTCCTTGTACATTGAATAGTGCCCACAAAATACAAATTTTAGAAGCGGGTTAAACAAGGATTAGGCGCGAGGATTTGCCACTTCGCGATAAAGATTTGCCGCTTCCATCGGTTTTGCACTCCTTCAGTATCTCGTTTTTGCATACCAAGCGGTAGCGTGGTACACTCCGGCGATGCAAGTTTTTACACGTTGAATGTGAACTGATGCTAATAGGCTGAATCAATTCAAGTTGATCTATGTGTATGCAGTGACAGTTAAGGCTCGTGAGTGCAACGTTTTCAAGAAAACAAATTTCTTTTGCGACATCATAATGGGGCAATCGTCTTCAACTTGCAGCCCACGGGAAATTGCGACAAGCTTCCCGGGAAGTTTGTATTTTTTTAAGCCCTGCTGATTATAAGTGTTCTTGAAAATATTAAATAATAGGTTGAAGTAGTCACATGACAAGTTTTGGAACTCACATGACTTGCGTAGTTGACCATTACATCTGTAACGGCTCTGATAAAGGAGTGTTGTCATGATTTCAGTGGTAGCAAGCTGTTCGCAGCTTCTTGTCTATTATGTAAACTATATACAGTTCACCTACAGGCTAAACCCTAACTGCAAATGCTGAACTTCAGCTCCTCCTAGTCTCTACATATCCTACTTGTCATGCCACCGCATCAATGAATCATGTTCGAGCAAAGGCAAATTGACCTTAGCACAGCTTTTGCCTCATAAGGACACTGCCTTGCAGATAAGCAACAAAATATACAAATGTTGCAAGCATGAGAGCAAAGAGTAATTATGAAGGGGACCTATGTATGCAAACAACAGTTACGGAATCCACCCAAAAATGTAGTCAGGTTGAACATAAAAGAGTTGCAGCATGTCAGTTAACAATATGTGAGTAACAAATTACCATAAGTACTTGAAACACCAAAAGAAAACAGCATTGTTATTGAAGCTACCAGTAGATCTATTATTTTGAGTATCCCTCCAAAAATTTTGTGATACTACCTCAGCGCTATCGTAGAGTAGTGACCATCATAAATAATGCTACATTACAAAACATGTTAACACATTCTGTTCCGGTAGGCTAAGGCTAAAATCCAGCAATTTTGCACATGTTTTTAACTGGAATATCTCTGCTGACAATTGTGCTAGAGAGCTGTTCAAACCCGCAAAAGGTCTGGCAAGTGTTGGCGTCTACAGTGAAAAAAAAATTTTGTTTGGTTTTAGGTTTCAGATTTTTTGTGAGTGACATCATAAGTGGAGTTGTTTTAGGCTATGTTGGCCCACTTCATCTGGCCCTAGCCCAAACTGCTAGATGGTAGTATTTCGCTCAAGTTTTTGTTGGAAACTAGGCTAAAATCGGAGTCTTTTGATACTTTGATCGACTTGCTGGGATTTCTGGTTCTAAAGTTATGATCTAAAATATACAAACAAAGTAATTAATCCTATAATTAGATAATTACTTTGTTTATTTTAGATCATAACTTTTGAACCAGAAACGCTAGAAAGTCAATCAACGTCTCGATAAAAACTTTAGCTAAATACTACCATCTAATGGTTTGGGCCCAGGGCCAGGTGAAGTGGGCCAAGGTGGCCTAAAAATACTTCACTTATGACATCACTCACAAAAAATCCGCACGCCCCAAACAACAAATTTGTTTTCGAGTCAGACTAGAAGACTTGCTGAGTCTTTTGAGCCTTTGAACAGCTCTCTACTGCTTTTGGCGCCAAAGTTACGCTCGTGCAAAGCCACGTGCAATCCGGTTGCTTTGGCACGAAAATCCTCGAACAGTACCATACGCCAGAGTGTTAAGTAATTGAATGCCCAAGTCTAGGGCTTCACTTGGCTTAGTTTGGTCAATTTGGTGATGATTCAATGCTTCTTGAATTTTTGTTACAAAAGTTCCTGGGTCAAACTTAGGAATAGTCATGCCTGGTATACTCTTTTGACTTACATTTTTGTAATGGCCTAGATTTTATGAAAACAAAAAGCTTATTCTTGTATTTATAAACTGTATTTCAACTCATTGAAAACATGGTCTTAAACTTTTTGTCAGACCAGCAATGTACCTTTTCAAGCCACAATGGTTCAGGATGGAGTGGTTGATGACTACTAAGCACTATCCAAGCTTATGCTCATGCAAGTTTCTTTATCTTAAAATTTTTTTAAGGAAAGTTGTGAACCTCAAACTATAAATTTTTTTCAAAGATCAATTGGCTGCAAGCAATGTAAAATATGTGTGTGTTTGAGTTCTCGCATCAAAATACTATTTGTTATTTCTGTGCCTGACCTGCTACTCAAAAGTTACAAACATTTCACCCAGTATGTTTTTTAAGTAGTCTCATTACTTTTGCAATATGTATATGGTATTGAATATGTAGCTGTTATGATTAAGGTGAAGGTGTTTTACCAGAAGAGCTTTTGCATTTTTTGTACTGTTAGTGAAGTATCAAGTTCATTATTTTGGCTCAAACAAAGTGAGTGGCAATGGCGCTTTAAGTTTTTGCTTAACTAGGTTGAATCATTCTGGTTTGCTGTATCACACTGTAGAATGATCAGTATAGATGTATGATTAACAGCATGACTGCCCAATGATTTTAACAAAATACATGCATTTAATTTTTCAGAAAGCGGATTCAGGAGCTTGAGCGTTTCCATTACCAGTGTTTCAAGGAGGAAAATGTGAAAAACTTCTTAGCTGAGGAAATTAATGAAGCCAGCAACATTTTGAAAATTTCTCCACCTCTTGCAAGACTTGTTTTACAGTTGGTAAAGTGGAGACGAACTGTTATTGCTGCAAGGTATTGGAGTTTTCAAACATGCTAAGGCTTATTTCTACATGAAACAAAACCGTTGTAGTGAAACTTGTGGCCTTTATAGCCTTTAGTGCAAAATGCATATTTCAGTATTTATTATAAATAGTTAATGTTACATCAAGAAATTTTATATTTCCTTACACTGGGTGTGTTTGCTTGAGTCTCAAATTATTGTATTTCTGTTTTAAAGCATCTTACTTGGCCTAGTAAGTTGTGTTTTATTCACCTGTGATGATAAAGTACAGTGTTTCATTTTAAATATAGTTCATGTTCCCTGTGGCTTTGTTAACATAGTCATGCAGTTCCTAGACTAATTTTTCAATGTGATTTTCACCTTCCTGGAAACTAAATTTTCACCTTCCTGGACTAATTTTTCAATGTGACATATTCTCTTTTTGTTGAAATTTTGAAAAATCTTGGCACTGCCCTGGCGCTTGAAGAAAAATCTTTGCTGTTGCCCTGTTTGTTGCACTGATTATATTAAATCCTTGACTGAACTGGAATTGCCAAATGCCTAATCAAAATGCTTCATACTTGAAAATGTTTCTACTTCCTAGGAATCGTAATTTAAGGTGGTACTGAAGTCAGTTACTGTTTTATCTTTTAAAATCCTTGGCATAGGCTAGTTCAAAGTGTTCACAGTTCTGATGTGTTTTGTTATGGTTCATTCATGGAGCGCAAGCCTATTCTTCAAACCAACGGTTTCTTTGAAACAGCAGTGAATGTGCTATAAGATATTGCAAGGCAGCTGCAAAGCCTAAAGTTTAAGAAGAATTTAGAACAGGGGTGCTAAATACGTCGATCGCGGTCTACCAGTCTGAAAGATACCGTGGGTAGATCGCATACAACACTTTTTGTTTTGCAGTTTTGTAGTAGCTAGGTAATTTTGACTTGAACATTGTATAAGCAGCCCGCCTGCTGAAAGAGTGTGAGCGTCCCTGATCTAGAACATCTGCACTGCTGTGCAACATAATCATGTGTTTTGATTAGAGTGAATTTCAAGGTAGCGACGAAAAAGACCTGTAAAGACGTTCCTGTGACTCTCACTTGATACGTATATTCAGAGCGCTAAAGATTAAATCCCATATCTATGCAGATATCCTAGAGCTTGAACAGCATCGGTTGTAGTTTCTAATTTGCCCATTTTTAGTGAGGAAAGTCCGTTTGGGACCAACTTGTGATATCGGAAGGTTTTTGCTTCAAAAATCTGTATGTATTTTACATTCAATAAAAGTAAATAATTTGCGAATTTGTTTGAACCCACAGACGAAAACCAAGATGGTGCAAGAAAATAGCAATGTTTCGCATCAGTTTAACCTTGTGAGCTCAACATTTTGCTGCAGAGATATTTCAGATTTTTATGATCCTTAGGTCAGGGCTGATTTACAGTGAGTTGATGTAAACGTTGGAATTCGTCGTCGCACCATTCACCCTGAATCAACAAACTTGTGATCGTGCACCTGCCACTGTTGCCTTGTGTGCCGTCGTCACTGGAAGTCACCGTCATTTTCGCGAATCCACATTAATCATTGCTTGCTTTATCATTTACTGAGTGTTTTTTCTTGTACATGAGAACAACAAAGACTCCATGGCAGTGTTTTTCAATCGTGATTCCGCGAGTGGCTGCCAGGAATTCCGCCGAAACCACCGTTCTATGCGGTTGTAGCAATATAGACACTTGGATCATTGCATAGGGTTCCATGAGCAACGCAAATATTTGCGGAAGGTTCCGTTGCAGCAAAAAGGTTGAAAAGCACTGCTCTATGGACACCACATTAAAGAAACCGGTTTCCTCAGGTTGCCCTACAGCACAAAACGCCTCACCCAAAAAAGAGTTGTTATCTTTTTCAGGGTGGCTGTTCCCAGCGAGAGAAACAAGTTGCTGGTTGAGAGCGGAGTTCTACCCGACCCCAGCACCAGAGCGAGGGGGACGCCATTCATGGTCGACAGTGCCACGTGCGGCGTATGTTTCGATACTTGCGGCACGAAGCAGCTCCACTCCCTGTCATGCAAACATTTGTTTTGCGCCGGCTGCTGGTCGCAGCATCTTACGTTCACTGTACGAGACGGAATGCCTCTGGGTAAGGTTTTTCGTGCCAAGAATTTCGTCGATTTGTAAATATTCAGACCGTTTATTGGAAACAGTAGAATATGATCGGATGTAGCTGTTCCCAGTATATATCTGCTGTCCTCGGGCATTTTTCTGTGTTGAAGAAACCGGAATGTTTTGGCCTCCACTTCGTCTTTCCAAAAGATATACGGAAAACAAAGCGACTGTCGCGAATTGGCACGGTGACAAGCTGCGCGATGATGTTAAGCAGCTTATTTCAGCTTATAGCTATTCGAATTTTGTAAAGTTTGCTGTTAGCAGAAAATTTCTGTGTTGGACTACACCTTGTAAGACCCAGTTATTGTGCAACCCTGTTTTTTTCGCTGAGACATTTTGGCCATTGATGCATTTCGGTCATTAGTCCCACAGTAGTATTGAAGCTCGCCATACACTATTCCTTAGTCCAGGGGTCACTAACGTGGTGCCCGCGGGCACCACGTCGCCCGCAAGGACCAAGTACGTCGCCCGCGGGCCTGTTCTAAAAATAATATTAGTGTCTTCACATTAACGATTATCAATACTAAAATAATTGAAGGTAAATTGAGCAAAGTTTTTACTTCGGGAGTGTGTATCAAGCTAGTAACCCTTCGCATTAAATGGTACACAAGAAGTAGTTCGCAGTTTCAAAAAGGTTGGTGACCTTGCCTTAGTCTACATGTCTGACCGAACTGACTTATTTTTTTTCGGTCATAAAAAAAATTCGGTCTATGGCCAAAAATGAACTGAAAAAAAACTAGGTGCAAAACCTCAAACGCGTGTTGTCTGCAACGGGAAGAAAATATCGAATTGCTAAACATGCTCTTCTCCAAGAACGGATGTGCATTTTTCCCGAGTGTTCGTTCAAGATAAAGCTCACGGTGTTTTCACAGGCATCCGCTGCATGGAGAAAGACTGCAACATGTCGTGTCCCGAGGACTTCGTCCGGCGTTTCTTCCGCCCCGAGCTGTGTCCTGCCGCGATCGAAGCGAAATACAACGCGTACCTTTTCGCATCGTCCGTGACGTCACACCACCAGCTCCGCTTCTGTCCCGGCGTCGATTGCCGAATGATCTTCCACGCCGAGAACCCGAAGCCGCGCCGAGTGCAATGCACCTCCTGCAACTTCGTATCGTGGTAAGCAGCGGCGGCAGCAGCGCGTCACGTTTTATCGCCAAAGTGTTTGCAAACTACTGTGGTAACTAGTCGTAATGTTGAGAGCCGGGGTACGATGTATTCGTACTTCGATTTCGGCCTAGAACCAGCGGTTGTCAGTTGCCTTACCAACGCCTTAGCTCCTCCGCCGATTGCGCTAGAGAGCTGTTCATAGGCTCAAACGAATCTGCCAGTCTTCTAGTCTGCACTCGAAAAAAAAATTTTTGTTGGGGGTTGCGGATTTTTTGTGAGTGACGTCATAAGTGAAGTAGTTTTTGGGCCATTTTGGCTCCTGTTGCCTGGCCTAGGGCCCAACCTCTAGGCCAAAGTATTTTGCTGAAGTTTTCATTGGAAACTAGGCTTGGGTCCGAGTCTTTTGAGCCTTTGATCGACTTTCTAGCGTTTCTGGTTCAAAAGTTATGATCTAAAATAAACAAATTAATTAATTATCTCATTAACTAATTAGTCATACATTTTTATTAACTTAGATCATAACTTTTGAACCCGAAACCCCAGCAGGTCATCAAAGTATCAAAAGACTCGGATTGTAGCCTAGAATCCAATAAAAACTTCAGCGAAATACTACCACCCAACGGTTGGCGCCCAGGGTCAGGTGAAGGTGGCCAAAAAGTCCTCCACTTATGACGTCGCTCACGAAAAACCCGCATCCCCAAGCAAAAATTTTTTTTTCGAGTGCAAACTACAAGACTTGCTGAGTCTTTTGACACTTCGACCAGGTCCGTAACCCGTACAGGAGCGGAGAAATTCCCGCGCAAAGCCACGTGCGATCCAGCTGTTTTTTTGGAACCGCTTCGATTAACCCGGACGTCAAAGTGAATAGAGCGAGCAGGGCAGCACACAGCACTGCCGATTCAATTCATAGTAACTATTGAGCTGTGGATTGCTTCTGATCTTATACACGCTACGCTGCTTTGTTGACCTCAGCTGTCTGTGTGCTTTGGCTTATACATAATACAGAGTGTAAAACGCTTTGGCGAAAGTTCAAGTCGCACAGAAAGCGATTTTGCGAAGTAAGCGCGTAGTCGTCTCATTGTCGCTGTGTGCAGCGAACACACTTCCTGCCTTTTCGCTTCTTGAAAGAACCGAATTGTTGTCAAACGGATGACACCTCAAACCATCACTTACCGGCTCTTTGGTTTTGTTTTGGTGATAAGCCGATGACACAGAGGAGCGCCGAGACTTGTTTATCGTTCGCCGAACGAACCTCGTCTCAATTCCCGCTTATCGGCAGTTTGGAGCTAATGTCAGCTCTTCGATGTTTTGTCCCAGCTTCGAGTGCAGCAATCCTTATCACACACCAGCCGATTGCGTCACAATCAAAAAGTGGTTGACGAAATGCGCCGACGATTCGGAAACCGCCAATTATATAAGCGCCAACACAAAAGATGTGAGTTGTTGGTACAGTGGCCGTGAGTTGAATGAGTTACTTCCATCCCATCTGCTTTATTGTAATATAAAACCTGGAAAACTTTTATACAATTCGAAACAATCATAAATAGCTCGTCCTCAGGGAGAGCAAGATTTACATTTGGTCTTCGCTCACGCAGTTTCAAAAGACTGATCGATAACGTAATTCACATAAAAGTGATGGCTGACGCTTATCAATTATGCGATCGACCAAACTTCCAAGTATGCCTCGCCTGAGATCAAACTGTACTCTTGTACGCAGTTGTGTCTTCCCAAACATGCTATTCAGTAATCTGTTGATAGTTTTTTTAAACCGACTGTGCAAGATCTACCTGCAGACGCTACGCCATCATTGTACTGTAGTTTTGTATTCAGGAGGAGGAAGTTGCAGGAATTAAAAAAATAAAATAAAATTCAGCCACTAGCACTCGATTTCAAGGAGAAAGCCCTTATAGGAAAAGCTAGGAGTGAGATAAGGGGACCAGCATCCCTGGTACTTGGCTTCTTTCGCTTAGTTTCTCAAACTTTCATCTAAAGAGGTGTTCAAATTGCCTGATATCTGATACCGTGTGAGCGCAACTATTATGTCACGATGTGGTTGTGTGTGTAGTACCTTTATCGGAGCTGTATGTCGTTAAATCCCTGACCTGCTGTTTTCTGCAGTGCCCTGCTTGCCATATATGTATAGAGAAGAATGGAGGATGCAACCATATTGTAAGTAAAGTGCATTTCATCCCTTCGTCATTTTAATACTGATTTTTTAAAATAGTCTTTCGATGTGTGTGTCGTTTTGCACTGGTACCATACCCACCTTCATCCTTTTATGAAAACAGCTATCGCTGATGTAATGCTTGTAATGACTGCCTTGTTTCGCGTGAAAAATGCTCATTGTGATGCTTTTTTGCGCAAGATATACATTTATCTGTTCCAAATACTGTATCTTTATTTTCAGCAATGTTCGAAGTGCAAGGCTGGTGAGTAAAACATTGTAGTGTATTTTGAAAGCATTTTTACTCAAATACAATTATATTCGTGGTCAGCTCGAAAACGCAGTATTTTTGCTACAAGCGCCTATCCAGCTTTGGGCCACGAAAAGCTGCTACAGGCCTTTTTTCAAATTAACTAGATCTGAAACAAGTCACTAGATTTAGAATTGCTACGCTCAAAGTAGCAGTTTTGCTTTATCATTTATTTGTGTACATTATCGCCCAAAAACGATCACATAATTTGCAAACTTGTTAAAATACATCATGCTGAAGCATGGAAAATCACCGGCAGGAAACCTTCTGTCAAAAGTTTGAAGCTACAACCCTAACCAAGTAATTTAGAACAATCTACCTAATATTTAATCAGTGCATTTCTATTGTACTGATTCTGCAAGGAAATGAAGTTAAAGTCATGGGCAACATTGCCGCAATTAACAAAAACAATACAAATGTGAAAACAATAAGAAACTGAGGTTAGAAAAACTTTGTTCTATTGCTGCAAATCTTCACACAACGATTCACGTAATCAATTGTTTTTCTGAAAAACGGGCTGAAAAGTTTGAAACAAAACATCCGATCTTCTTCAAACAAATACCTTGCAAAAATCACCAGATCACTGTGAAAAATCACTAGGTGTGGGCGTCAGTGGCTTCGGCTGAACACTGCAGGGCATTGGCAACAGCAGAGGCTGCATATCACACAATGATTGTAAACGACTTCTTGACTTCAGTTTTTATGACGTTGTATTCAACCGACTGTTTCGAAAGAAAGAGCATCGAAGCTTTTGCGAAAGCACGGCGTCATTCGATTCATAGTGTGCTCGTTACGCGCAACATGTTCAGCCACAACAATACTTTTGCGATTGATCTTTGTTATCGTCGTAGATTTTTGCTGGGTGTGTCTGGGCGACTGGAAGCACCACGGCAACTCGTATTACGAGTGCAGCCGATACAAGGAAGGCTTGAAAGGACAGAAGGAGAGGAGTAAGATGACGTCAGCACGCGAAGCGCTCAAAAAATATCTTTTTTACTTTCATCGGGTGAGAATTTTGGCAAAAAAACATTGACTTTTCTTGGTAGTCCTCGGAAATGTCAGGAATTGACCTTGCTCTCTTGGGTCTTTCTAATTTTGTGTGCTCATTAGGGTTGCCAGATGCGTTTTGTAAAAATACCGGCCATTTTGTCAACAGTGCTAGACCCAGATCTAAGTTTTGTCGTAATTCTAAGCCGCACAAGGAAAAAAGAGACAATGAGTATTGTTAAGTCACAATTTGCCCTAATGTTGGCTGGCTCATTTACGTTTCGGTGTGTGTGTGTGTGTGTGTGTGTGTGTGTGTGTGTGTGTGTGTGTNNGTGACAATCGCA
>JGI24158J21664_10012805_pt1 | contig 11096 bp, 7 predicted proteins | sample Ectturendosymbi3_FD_21664 | JGI IMG/M metagenome (IMG submission 21664)
GAAGCGAAGAGAGCTTCTTTAGTTTGAAACGATAACTACACACACATTAGGGTGAGAAATTGATTAAAGAAACTTAAAAATCATGAATCTAGCTTATTTTCTTCCTAAAATGCGTGGAAATGTGAAAAAAACAACCCAGCCAACATTAGATTTGTCGCCAAAACATCAGACGTTTATCTGAGAACATCACATCTGATGTCATGTTAAAATATCAGAAGTGGCAACACAGGTACCATTGATCCCGAACTTCTGGTGCAGTCTCGTGGTAGCCGCAGCCGAACTGCACCTTAGTTTCGTCATAAAGGGAAACGTGTGGTGGAAACGCACTTTTTTCCGATGGTTACTATCATTGTGTTACATCATAAACATATGAAGCGATTCAAGCCATTTATACCACATGCATTGCGTCGTCCGTCAGAAAAGGTTTCAATCAGTCGATTTGTAGAACGAAAGAACAGAAAACGAGATTGCAGTGTTTAGCTAGCGCGATGCCGAAACCTGTGATGCCATCAGATCAAGAGCTCTGAAAAGCGCAAAGCTTGTAAGGAGCTGGCAGTGATAGGGTAAATCGCCGCGACTGAATCGCTCTTTCTAGCGCAACTTTCAAGCAGCAACGTTAAAGCAATGGCTTCAACTAGAACACCTGAAAAGGAAGGTGAAAATCAAGACTTCACCTTGGAAATAAGTTTCACACTCAGCCTGATTGGCCATATTGACATATTCTTTTTCCGGTGTTTTTGTTTGTAATCTCTGGTTTCTGCTTATTGTTCGGATGAATGTTGTTTCTTGCCGAGTCACTCTCTAGCTTGTGAAATATTGTTTCTTAGTAGTAAAAGTGCATCCTAGCATTCATATCATAGCAGCTAACTGTATGTGTATTTGATTAAGCACATTCTCGACTACCGAAAAAACAACGGAAACCTTGCGAATCACCGAAAACATGTATTTTACAAACGATGACGTCATGAATTACGTCATAGGGACCCTCCGGTAAAAATCGCCCCGGGCTCCCTACCCTTTAATCCGGCTCCGGCCATGGGAGGGCTTATCCCCCCAAATTGAAATATGAATACTATAAATAGTTTTTGCATTTAAGCGCCCACGCACAAACGTTCAAGCCCCCCTATTGAAGACTTTCTGGCGACGGTTCTGCCTTGCCCCCCCTTAGTTACGCCACTGCCCAATACTGTTTATACATTTTTTAATTTTTAGGGTCTGAGGGGGAGGCCATGGCACAGTGCCCCCCTCCGTACGCTAGTGCTGTGAAGCAAGTCTTGTGTTTCTTAAAATAAAGCAAGACCTATGTGCGAAAAGGGGGCTCTCAACGACTTTAATATGTAGAAAAAGAATAATTCATAATCAAATGACTTCAAACATGGGCGTCGGAAGGGGGGCCTTCGCCCCCCCCCCAAATTTGGAATTTTCAGCAAGAAAAGATTTTCTTTGTTTCGAGTGGGAAAAATCAAATTTCACCACTGTAGCCCCGGCCTTGGGAAATTTTTGGAAAAATCCCCTAGTGTCTTCCCTTGGAAAAAATCCTTCCGACACCCATGATTTTAAACAATTTACAATGTGAAATGGACTTTCACACAAAAGCGAATTCCCAGACAAAATGGAAAATTACCTTGCTTTCAGCGAATAAATACGTTTCTGTGTATAATGGGGGCCACTTTTTATGTTCGTTAAACCACTGTAACGCGACTCGAATTATTGCAAGTCATTTGAAAAATCACTGGATGCGATTCGGGAATGATCAGTGACTTGAGTTGTCACCAGCTTGCTACGTACAGGGCTGGGTTTAAGTTACAGAAATTGTTTCAGTAATAAGTAATATATGACAGATTACGTAACTTGAGTAATTCAAGCAAATAAGTAATGCCGACATTTGCACTTAAAAACATGCAAGCACATCACGATCATTGAAACTTTTAAATCACATAAGGTGGTTCAGGCAAAATCCGGAACTGTTGGCCGCGGTTCAATTTAATACAATGAACTTCTTGCTCCAAATCATAATCACGATGGCAATCAACAATTGTGACTCACAAAGCGCTCCGTACAGACAAGAAATCTATTCGCTTCAATATATCACTTGTTTCAGGTGCGATGATGCTTGCCATCATGTACAATATTGCGTTTATAGTAACAGACGTGGCTTCTAAAATCTTTACTTTTCTAAAAGCAAATAACTTGAAATATCAAGTAACGGCTAAATTACTTAACCAACTAATAAGTAAACGTTTTCAAGTAAGTAATTACTTACTTGGACCCAGCCCTAGCTAAGTAGCGTTCACAGAGGGCTCGGTCACAGAAGCGTCGCCAGGAAGTCTTCAACAGGGGGGGCTTAACGTTGAAAAATTGATAAAAACTCCATTGATTTATGTTTCATAAAATTTCAATTTGGGGGCGCTTGGTGCTTCGTTGGGGGGGGATAAGTTCACCCAAAGCCCCCAATGGCGAACGGGACTGATTAATTTTCCGGACTGCAATGCCTTATCTCTCTCTTGTCTGAAGAAATACACTAAAACGTAGTCTTTTCCTTCAGAACAAATCGTTTCTGTTTGTCACAGCGCAACCACGCCATGCACACGTCACAGCAAATAGCAGCAGTTGAACGTTCGTTCACGCGCGAGGTCTCGTAGAAACGAAGCGCGAGTTCTGTTAGCACCGAGCGTTGGAACACTCAGCGCTTCATTGTCACGCGATCAATTGCACGCACGCTGGGAACACTGAGACACAGACGCTGGTATTCTTATTGGTTGTCAGACAAACAATTGAACTCTTTTCAGTATCGCCATGTCTCGGCAGGTAACAAGTATATGAAAAAGCTGCGGAGTAACTCAGAAAAATCATGCCCGGTTTGCGATCGCTTTTCGAAACGAATTACAATTAGAAACACTGCCGTTCCGGTGTTGCCGAATTTGCTTTAGTACCAACAGCAGTTTGATTCATATTTAATTCATTGCGTCATGAGGCGGAGCGCGCTTTTCCCGAATAAAATCAGGAAGTCGCGGAAACAACGCCGCAAAACAGTCGAAAACGGCTTCGTCCTCAAAAGATCGAACAATTTCCTGCAAACAATTAAGCTAAGAACGAACGTCATAAATCTGATAATAAAAGAGAAAAAGGAGTCAAACAAAAAGTGACGGCGACCGCGGTCGCCTTGGCCTTTTCGGAAATTGTCAGAAGCAAAACCCGCGCTATTTGTGCTTTCGTTTCGTTTGACATCGACAAGATCCCCAGGGCTCCTTACCCAAGGAGCATGGGGACACTCTAGCAGCTAGGTGAACTTAACGCGATTCGAGAAGTAATTAAAACTAGATGAAAGAACGAGTTTGTACGCTCATTTAGACAGCAGGAGATACCAAAGCTAATTAAATAGACACGTTGAGTATTTGCTTTGTCCAGCTCGAAACCATACCGTGTCGTCACAATCGAGCTTTCTCCAGCTCGATTGTGACGACACGGCATGGTTCGCAAAAGATCGCACCCAGATCTCCCTGTGTTGCCACAATCTTCAAATTGTCGAAGTAAACTTCATTGCTCGAATGCACAAGTAGCTTNAGTTGGAAAGGTCGGTAAGGCCATAAGACGCTTTTAGTTTCGTCAATCGAATAGGGTTGGAGATGTGGCGCGTCCTCCACATACAATGAACTGGAATGGACAAGAGAACCACAGCTGGCTGTGCAGCTACAGCAAGTTCTATATAGGGGGAGTGCGCTGTACTTGTCACACACACGAAAAAAAACAACAAACATAACATGTCTTAAGCAGAACAAACAAGGCAGAAAAGTTCCGTTCTTCCGTGCACATCACGTGCGTGGCTGAACTGTCATTGGACGCAGGTGTGCGCCTGGAACACGTCACGTGCGTGGCTGAACTGTGATTGGGCGCAGATGCGTGCCAGGAACAGTTTGAACAGCGAGACAGACGAGTCTCTTTTTTCCACTTTGCTGCGTTATTCACTCGCGGCATTTTTCAGAAAGCAAGGCTTCCGTTTACATTATACCGCAAATAAAAATTAAGCCTGGGCGAGCTTTACAACTTTCTTCCTGTTTCAAGACCAGATTGGATGCTGGGGGGAACCAGGGAAATTATTGAAAACGCCGCCTGAAGTACATGCTTTTGCTCTTTGCTGATTGGCAGAAATATATGTTTTCCATTCTTTGTTTACTTTCAATTTTAGTTGTTACCAGCAGCGGCGCAGTCGACGTTCTTGGCGGTTATTGTGTTGGTTTTCAATGTCTTCGACAAAAGGCTTGACGAAGATCTCACCACGAAACTGCGTGACGCCAGGGCTTGTTCAAAATCAGATAAAGATCCGGTCAAACTTCCGTGGGGAGTTAATAGAAAAAAGTGACTTCGTCAACGCGTGTGACCTCAACAAACGGACGTTTCTTTTTACGTCATATCTGTCGTCCCGTTGCAAGCGAAAGCTGACCGGGAAAAACGCTGATTAAGACGGAATCAGATTTCGGTGACGTAATAGTTGCTCGCTCACCGGCGGACGTTGCTAAGTTCTAAGTTTGCTCTTACGAACGGCCGTCGGGGAATGGGGGGAGTCTAGTCTACGTACATGCGCATTAGATGGATGATATGTGTTAACGCTAAACGCAGAAAAAGGCCTACGGGACACGCGGGTGTCACACGCACAAGTGGGGGTGTGAAAGGTGTCACACGCACAAGTGGGGGTGTGAAAGAAAAAGGACCCCGGTAGTTACCAAGGTGAAAGCGTCCTTCAGCGCACGGTTACGTCATTAGACTGTGACGTAACAACGCAGTGTTAAAGAAAAAGGGCCCGGTTGCTTCCTAACTGAAAGTGTTCTTCAGCACTTCGTTACGTAATTACACTGTGACGCAACAGCGCGTCCTTCAGCACTTCGGTACGTAATTACACTGTGACGTAGCAACGCAAAGCGAATTGGCTGCGAATGATCGCGGCGCATTCGCGACAGACCGATGGTTTAAAGTTGCAAATATCTTTTAAAACGTCCTCAGGGCGACGTGAGCGATACGATACAGTTGTTTTTTCTAAGGATGGCAAATCCAGTTCATAATAAATATTGCATCCAAGTGAAATTTTTTACGACGGAGGGACTACTTTGCCTGTATCATCTTTGCCTTTGTACTTCGTCTTGCCGTGAGTGAATGGCAAGTAACGATACTTGATCATGTGCTGTGAAAACAAAGTAACGTTTAAACGAACATTCCGGCAAAATCAGCAAGGCATGATTGCAAAGAAGTTAGTATGTGACAGAGAATGTTTAACTTCCTTGACATGACAGTCCTCTGGCTCTGCCCAAGACGCGTTTTGGCTATGGGCTGATTTTTTTAAACGAAGGCCAATGCAACGAAGAAACACGCCCCAAACGGGTCATAGTAGCGTAAAGGTAATCTAAATGAAAAAGAGCCATGGCATCATCAATTTTTTTACTATGTTTCAGTTTAAATTTTCTTCCATAAACACGATCAATTGGATGAACATGCATTTCAGACAGGAGCGTACCGAGGGTGGGCAACGGGGGCAAAATGACTCGGGCGCCGAAAAGTCCCAGCAATGTTGCAAGTATTTTCTTCAATACAGTACATTTCTCCCGAAAGGCCCTATGTTCGAACATGGGGCGCCAAATTGTTTCTTGTCCCGGGCGCCATAAACATCGGTACGCCCTTGATTTCAGGAATTATGTTTTGTGTNCTAATAAGATAGAGAACAATGCAGTTACACTCCTACAAGAGATTCAAAGNTGAAAGATTACAAGAAACCCAGGCGTAATTCACTCAAGGGCGTTGGTCGGTTATTTATTTTCACATCAAACAGGTAGCCAGCAACCATTGGCACAGTGGCGCTTACCTTAATTTGCCTTTTCATGGTTACTCCAAACAAAACAAAGAAATACATAACAAGGATAGGCCAGAAAACGGGTATGTTGAATGCACTGAAGAACGTGCACGTGAATGCGATCAGAATTGCCTTCGTGCCAGAGTACCAAAATTTGAACTCTGGCAAGCGTCTGATGAAGGGACGAAATTCTTCTCCTGATTTTGTTGGAAGTTCTGGACCTTCATCTGTGAAGACGAAGAATCTGCATGACTGCGGCACTTAATGGTTGCCACACAAAATGCAAGCGATTGACTCTTGTAGACAGGAATGGGAAGTGATAAAATTTAACAATTAAAACATAATTTCATATTCTTAGTGCAGCGTTGTTGAAAATAGTTTAGCAAAAAAAAAAGATAACAGCGGACACTGGTAGGATGCACATCGCACAGTGTACGGATATCTCAATAGCCAGCACTTTTATCATGAAACATCATTTTGTCATTTTTATCCTTACCTTCAGTGACCTATCAGTGCTATGACTACACGCATTTGTGGCCTGGCAACCCCAAACCCCAAGCGGAATCGTTAAGTCAAATTGGCAGCACTCCAACTGCACAAAAACCTTTCGAAAGTCTAACTGATTACTGTAACACTTACAAACGGTTTTTGAAAATTGAAAGAAGTATTAGAACAGTACACAAACCTGAAATACCTTCCTCTTTCAAACAAAAGTTCACACTCACTTAATCTGTGGTCTGAGAAGTTCTCTTTGTTATTTATTCACTACTAGTCTAACAAGTGCTAAATGAATTTGAGTTTGTATTTACAAAAAACCTTTGATAAAAAATTTTAGTTCATGCACAACCAAATTTTATTCTATTGATACTAAATCTTTTTGCCAGGTTTTGGTTTGCACCATCCAGTAAAAAAAAGTATGAGACCAACCAAGCCTCAGAACAAACAAGAAAATACTCTTTCAAGTTCAAAGTGACAATCAAGGTTCATTTTACCCAAAACCAATAAACTGTCACAATTCACTGCTGGAAATATATTGAACACTGAACTCACACTTCACTATTCAGCTAAAAAATGAACAAAACGAAAAGATTGATACAGATGCTATATATCTGATAACACTACAATTACTGCATTGTTTTGGAATTCCATACGAACAGCTATAACTTCAAATCTACTGGCATATATGCATGAAATAAACTAATTTTATAATTTACACAGTGCACATTGAAGGAAGTTAACTAAAATTGTGTGTTTGTTAATCGAAATTATTAAAAACAAGGATCTAAAAATGTACATACCGGTAGATTAATTTAATCTATTTCAAGCAAAGATCTGAATGAAGGCGTGTTTATAAGTGAATTTGTTAAAAAGAAAGATCCAAAAAGAAGGATGTATTTTTATTAATATAGTAAAACAAACTTTTGCTCATTGATGTAGAAACCAACTGAAAGAATTCGTACCATCAGAATCATCTCCATACACAGATGGGTCCACCTTTGGTGAAAGGAAGGCAATGAACAGGTTTAAATGATAGATTGCAAGTGCATAGGTGACAATGTACCAGCCCTGAAAAAGAGTCATGGTGAGTTCATGACCTGTAATTAGTAACAAAACGTTTTGTATTTTTAGGAATTTACACTTTTCTGAAGTGAAATGTGTGATTAAGTGATACAAATCTACATGAAATAAGATTTCTATGTGAATATCTGGTTTATGTGATTAAAAGTTCAAGCAATTAGCCAGACTATTTTCTTCATGCATTGAATTGTTTGGGTTTGGGAACCCAGAATCCTATTTGATGATAAAGTGTTGTATATGCATTTAAATGATACGCATTTAACTGGAGTCGTCTGTACTGTTTTTTAGTCTCGTATGACTTTGCCAGCAATGAGACCCAGCCTAAGAACTTTAATGGTGCATGCTCAAAACACCGTATTAGTTTAAGACTAAATTACATTTGAGTGCAGCAGATGCCTGAAAGCAATATTAAAAGATTTGGATAATCTTTTGCTCTGAATGCAAGAAAAGCAACTACTAAGCTCAACAGCAAGAAGATTAATAAACTGTTCATGAAAAAACAGTTAAAGCATGTCCAAGCACCTCATCTCAGATGCAAACAAACACAAGCCCATGGCAAATTTAAGCTGTACATTTCATTTGTTTGATAAAAAAGAACACCAACATTATTTGTTTATTCTCTGGCATCACACATTTATTTGCAGCTGATGCAGCTGGTCATCCTGAGCAAAAGTCACTTTTTTGTGCACATATGAAAAAGACCCTATTGGGAAAAAGTGTCATCTGCAATTAGAGTTGATTTTCCTAACAGCCAGCCATCACTTCAAATTGTAACACAAGAGCTGTTCAGCATCAAACAAACAACTTGTCTCCAAAACAGTTAGTTCAAACAAATGATGTTCTGGGTTTGCCATTGTCTGGTAGAAGGCATTTGGCACAATTATTTTTAGACCACATATTTCAAGGGACAACACGCATTTCTAGTCAACACTGATCAATCAGGTCACATTACAGAATAAGCCAAATTGGTCTGATCAAGCAGGTGTTTACATTAAACAGGGAGAACACATTCCTATGAATTTTGTTACAACAATCAAAACAAACCATGGTACTGTACAGTACCTGCTGAAAAAAATGCATCAGCTGGGCCATCTGTCTGCAGGTTTTATCACTTATTTTCTGGACTGTCTCTACACAAACACTCTGGACTGTCTCTACACAAACACTCAATTCCTTGTGAAGGTCTACCTTGGCTCCTTGCTTGAAAAAATATTTTCAGAAGCATTGCGTTGCAATGCTTGGCTTCACCATGTGTAACCTAAGGCAAAGATTTGGCTTAATCTTCATCTTCTTGTTTGTTATCTTCCTCTTCATGATTTTTGTGATGCCTTGCCATGTCTTCCCTATTAACACTTTGAGAGCCAGCGTACGATATATTCGTACTTTGAAATCGGCCTAAAACCAACAGTTGTCGATTGCCTTACCAACGCCATAGCTCCTCTGCCGATTGTGCTAGAGAGCTGTTCAAGGGCTCAAACNGATCAGCCAGTCATCTAGTCTGCACTTGAAAAATTTTTTTTGGTTGGGANTTGCGGATTTTTGTGAGTGACGTCANAAGTGATGTAGTTTTTGGGCCACTTTGGCTCATGTTACCTGGCCTAGGGCCCAACCGCTCGGCCAAGGTATTTCACTGAAGTTTTTATTGTAAACTAGGCCCGAGTCCAAGTCTTTTGAACCTTTGATCGACCTTCTAGCATTTCTGATTCAACAGTTACATATGATCTAAAATAAACAAATAATTAATTATCTAATTAGTCAAATATTTAACTATAGTCATATATTTTTATCACTTTAGATCATAACTTTTGAACCCAAAACAAAACCCCAGCAGGTCATCCAAAGTATCAAAAGACTCTGATTGTAGCCTAGTTTCTAATAAAAACATCAGCGAAATACTACCATGTAACGGTTTGGGCTCAGGGCCAGGTGAACAGGGCCAAAGTGGCTCAAAAGTCTTCAACTTATGACATCACTCACAAAAAACCTGCACCCCCCAACTAAAAAATTTTTTTGAGTGCAGACTAGAAGACTTGCAGCACCTTTTGAGCCTTTTAATAACTCTCTACCGCTTTCGGCGCCAGAGTTATGCTCACGCAAAGCCACGTGTGATTCGTTTTTTTGGCACGAAATCCTCAAACATTACCGGTCGTGAAAGAGCTAACAATTTTTTGAAAGATTAGCGTTAATTGTATACACTCTTAATTATCAACCATTTACTTGATATCATCCAATTATTTAGGTATGAAAGGTTAAACACTTGAGCAAAAGTAACACAATGGGTGAAAGACTGAATGAATATTGTCTTTTGCCTTAACAGGACAACTTTGGTTGAGTGCTGGTTTCAACACACATTATGCTATTACAAATAAAAACATATCAGACCCAGTATTTCAATTCACACTTACTTGGAGCATGAAGACTCGAATGAAATAAATGATATAAAAAATGAGAGTACCAATCCATCGCACAACCGTGTAAGGCACAGTGCGATCAAGATACATTTGATAATAGCGAGCAAATTTTGTGGCCAATGACACTGAGGGTGCTTCATTATCTGATTCCATGTTTGGTATGTGACTATCTACCAAATTAACTACACATGTATAATCAACTCACAGTCCTGTAAAAACAAGATTTTTAAGAGGAAGAACATTTGATAATTATGTATGCAGATATATATCTGGCTTAACAAAAGTAAATCAACAAGACTAATTATTTCTGTCTTTCATGTCAAAGTCACATTGCATTCGTGGTAAGATTTAAATCTTTCTGAAAAGTGGTCGAAAACGTGTATGAAGGATATGCCAGTAAAAATTTTAATTAACTTCTGAATGACCTCAATTTTTTAATCACAACCTAACCATTGTGAACATATTGTCTGTATGATAAAATAACAAATGTTCAATAAACTAAAAAATCAAACCCTGAAACTGTATTTTATCTGCTGATTGGCAGCCACTGAAAGTTCAAAAACATCAAATTAACTTTATTATCATCATCATCATCATCATTCAAGTGCTCAAATCTGGAGTTACACAAATTTAGTTTCTATTTGTTTTACCATAAAGCAGCTTAAAACTAATTAGAATATGCACAAAGTTTGTTCCTTGTCCCCACAATCAGTTTTGAAAACATGCACAATAATTTTTCTTTGCAATTTTTCACTAAAGACACATCATAAGAGAAAATGTTATTTAATGAAAGTGCATCACATCTTTAAAAATACCACGCATGTTCTTACTTAAACCACCTGAAAATTTTCTGTAGAAAAAAAAACTTTTTTGTTGCCTGTGCAAACTAAAAGTGAATGTAGTTTATCTGAGTTTAAGTTAGATATAATAACAGGGCTCACGAGTTTGCATAAAAGTGATACTGCTCCAGCTCTGGAGCCCTTCGTTCCATGAATATGGCTCCCGCTCAGGTGCTCTTGGTTTTCATGAGTGTAGCTCTCTGGAGCTCTTTTTTTCATAGCATGTCTCTGGCTCCAGTTTACTTTTATATCAAAACATTTGATTGTCTTGGTCAGTGTTTTTTAAGGTGTTTTGAGGGACCAAAACGGTCTCTCAAATTCCTCCAACGGTCGTCTCTCAAAATATAACCAACTTTTGTAACTACAGCAGAGAATTAGAGGTTGTTAGCCTTATAAACGAGTCCTATAACGTTTATTTCTACGCTCAAT
>JGI24158J21664_10012806_pt1 | contig 11096 bp, 5 predicted proteins | sample Ectturendosymbi3_FD_21664 | JGI IMG/M metagenome (IMG submission 21664)
TCGTTAGAAAGCATATGTTTCAGTGAACTGAGAGTGTGGTTTCCATGGAAACCTTCATAAGTATCAAAGCTTTCCAGCTTTCAGTCTCCCATTTACTTCTCACTGATGGGATTACATCACAGCCGCCAACTCGATAATATCTCATCAATTTCATGTATAATCTTCACAGAAATGCGGTTATTTTCAAGATGAACGGCAAAGAAGCTTCAAAAATTTCACTTGTAATTAAGCTTCGACAAAACGAACTGACTCACGACCGATAAATGGGAGTTTTCGCGAATTCCTCCATGTGCGTGGACAATTGCCTGGTACCACGTGACACGACGTCATGGAGTGATGACGGGTGTTGCGGCAGATCAACGATTATCAGGCCAATTGCAAGCGTACACGTGTTGCTTTCGTCACAATCGCGTTTGTGACACGTCGCAGCTTTCAGTTTACTTGAAGCCACTTCACAAGTGACGATCGTCTGTGATGAGGAAATGTGAAATATTTCTTACCCAGGTAACATTGCGCGGTCAATAAGTTCCCCTCAGTCTCGATTGAACGCATCGTGCTCAACTGCAGTGGAGGTCAGGTCTGGAAAAACTGCTTTTCTAAGACCGGTGCATTTTTAAGGTTTATCCGAAAAAAAACTTGCTTGTCAACTACAATCCATTGACTGACACGCCGTCAATTTAGTTGATATTGATTGACACGCCGTAAATTTAGTTGATATTGATTGATACGCCGTATAGCGCACAAAACCCATCTATTACAACTTCAATGGGACTAATAAACGATTCCACCATTGCTTTGAACGAAAATGGATAAAGAACCAACTGAAAAAACCTTGCACTTCAACCGTTTTTCGGCGTTACTTCACGAACATCACATTTGCAGGCGATGGATTTCAAAAACTTGGACAGTAAAAGGTGTTGATCGTAGACGGCGGCCCTGTGCGGGCTTTTTGGCCCCTGGTCCCCCAATTTGTCCTCAATTAACGCCATGTGAATGTCACAGTAACGATAACTATGATGCTGTCTTGTGAGTAAAGATTATTTGTTAGTAACAGGTTGAAGTGTCGAAAAGACTGAATTTGAAGCTGCAAAATGTTGTTAAGATGCGTTCATCCAGTTTAGTTTTGCAAAATGTTCGAACGTTTCGACGAAAACAGTTGCTTTCATTCAGTTTTGAAGAGAGTACAAATTTAAGAACAGTGTTATTATTTGTGGCCAACAACAAAAAATAGAAAATTTATTTTACAGGCCATTTGCATCTCGATCACAGCATCTGAGGCAGCTTAAAATTAAATCAGGTTTTTCATGTGTTCCTCGCATAAACTTGTGCTGGGCAGTTTGAACCAGTAATGAATTGGATGAACAAACACTCGGCGTGAGAGGACGATGCTTGAAAATCACGACAGGCAACTATTAAATTTTCATAAACATTCGTTTCCATCATTAGCTTGTTAGCTCTGCAGCAAACAGCACTACCTTAAATTTCAAGAACACTTGCGACCTTTGCAAAGAGTCATTGCGTAACTGCACAACACACTGTATTTCGCCACAACAATGGATACGCTAAGCTTCGTCGTTCACAGAGAAAACGATAAACAATTTCACCGAACCTTCTTAACATTTCCAGCATGTTCAGTGATGTCCGCTTCTATCTTCACAATCTCAGCATCCACATCGGACTTGGCCTGTTTCAAAGGCACGGCCGATGTCTGACTGTGGGAACCGGAAACACTGAGTTCATTGACGAGTGTTGACAGCTTCAATTGCCCGAACTCCGCCAGGAACTGAATCTGAGTTTGCAAAAGACAGGGAATGGGTCATTGGCGAGCGCTAAGTGTTTCGTAATGAAGAAGAAACGATTTTACGATGACTGTTCTTTTGCTGCTTATAATGACTTACTCAATTTCAATGTTGTGAAAACTATACTTTTTGTTGATGATGTGGTTGCTGTAGAGAAGTGCCAGTAATTCCGAAAAACTAAAAAACTCGACTGCCTGTGCAATGCTAAAGTAACTGATTGGGTACCTGCAAACTCTCACTAAACGTTTCTACAGTAAAGTATATGTCGATCACAAACATAGATGTTAAGACAGATTCCTTTTAACATATATGTAAACAGGCATTCGTATTGAATGACTTATGTGTTACATGCATCTTGGTGTAACTGTAGATCGAAAACTTACATAGAAAGAGATCTGTAACAGTTGTGTTGTAAATCCAAATATATCGGTGTAATGTACAACGTTATATATTATGTGAATAACCAAGCACTTCGCATAATATAGCACAGCCTGGTAAAGTCACGAATACAGTATGGTAGTATGGCCTGCGAAAGAGCCGCTTCATGCCACCTAACAACAAGATCGGTTGTTTTAGTCAGGGCTGTAGAGAGGGGGATTTGGAGATGTTTTGAGGCCGGGGGCATTTTTTCTATTTAACTGCTGGTTGACTGAATCTAGAGATTAAAAGAATAAACCGTGCTTAGAACTTTTTACAGCTCAATATAAACGAATGTGATGTTGGGGCACTTGAAACATGGTTGGTATTGTTCGTTTTGCTTGCATGTGTGCATTGACCAAGTGCATTAATTCTATACTGCGGTCATTACTCAAGTAGTTTCATGAGGTATTGCTGCCATCTTTTACTTAATTTGCTTTTGCTGAGTTCAACTACAAATCAATTGTATTCCTACAATGCATTGGACTCTCGTATAGAGAAGTGGAATGCCTTTGGTTTCCAGCCGCATTGTGAATCGTGTTTCTACTGCGCAGCAAACGAATTTCCGATCTTACGCATGAATCATACGTTGACTGAAAATGCATTTCCCATATGAGCGGTTGGACTCTTCTTGCTCAGCCTGATCACATTCTGTGATACACATTACAGCACTGCACTATATTTGCATCTCCAGCTATCACTTCATCTACAACACATGTGAAAACTAAAGTTAAACCAATTTCTTCTGGTTTTTAAAATTGCTTGGATCGCATTTTACTTCCATAAACCATGTAACCGCATTACGCATATTGAACTCTATGCTCAGAGCAACAGACTTTTACTTACATATATAAGCTGCTTCATCTACACTATAAGCAGCTTCGTGCTTGGGAGGTCTGCAGCCTAAATGACCCCTGGTCCTTCGCATCCTCCCACTTCCCCATGCATTTTTTAAATCGATGTACTTGGAAGGAATGGCAGCACTATANACAGCGGTGCTAAACATTGTAACAACCCCTTCTTTGGCGTTATCTAAGCTTGTGTTCTTTCATCTACTTGTGTGTTTTTGTTAGCGCCATGCGTGCGTGTTTTGTGCTTCGTTGGGTGTGAAGGCAGCAAACAAACTTTAAACAAAAATATTCGGTTTTCGGTAAAAAAGCGGTGAGAAAACTTTATCACAATCAAGCAACCTTTGCCACTGTCAGTTTTGCTGAGGCTGCCAATGAAAGGTAGGGTTGTTGGATGAAGCTCGATGATCGCCTGGGTATGGACGGCGGTTCCACCCCCCGACCTGTCTCGTCCACCATCCGGAACTCGTCTGCATCTGAATTATGACGAAACAATACAAAAATAAACAAAGAGTTTGCAAAACAGTTCCAACAGGAATCTCCTGCACAGAAGAAAGTTCAGCATAAATGGATTGGTGTGTTAATTAAAACAAAACAATTACAAATTGTCGCAAAACTCTACTATGTTTAAATCAAGTTGAAACCGTACGGGTTGACAATAAGAAGGCAGTGATCAAACAAAATCAGCCTCAATGTTTTCAAAGTTTATGACTCAGCGTTTTTTCAATCACAACGAACACCAACCGTTAAAAGACGAACTTCTCAGAGCAGAGAACCCCGCCCTTGCGCTGTGTAGGTCGATTATCTTGTAGAGTATCTGAGAACAAGGATGCAACAGTCATGGCTTGCAATCCAAGCCACAGTTAAAGTAGGACTGGTTTTTCATTTTCTCCGGCAGAACATCCAGGAAACATTTACAGGGATTGAAAGTAAAACAACATGAAAATTACATCACCGCATTTTCAAAACAAATATCAATCCAGAGTATTTGCTTAGTATTGCTGACACGTTCAACATTTATACAAATCTTTAGGTGTCGGAACAGGTATTCTTCAATTCCGTTCGCCAGGTTTAAACTCGAGTTGTTGTGAAAACGTGTGAAGTCATGTTGATGACCTGTGTCTCTGAGCAATGCGGTCAGAAACATTGAGGATAACCATTCGAGCCCACAGCAATCAATTAATGGCAAACATTAAGACCAAAACCTTCGGTTCACTTAAAAACTGTCCAAATTTTTCAGTTTCTAACTCGAGTGGCTTTACCGTGTTGCCCGGGGATTGAACTCTGAAGCACAGGGGAGGGAGCGTTGCCCAAACGTTTCGAAAAAAGCGAGTTCTTTTACTTTCGGATGTTTTTGAAACTTTTTTATTTTTTGATGTGTCGCCAAACCGCCGACATTTATGTTGTCACCTTTGNGAGATTGCCAACAGAACAGTTTCCCGGTTTTCTTGGCTGCAGCATGCCAAGGGTCCTTCCCTTCAACACCCCCNCTTTTTCGCCCCAAGTTCTNGTATCCACCAGGGNTGAACNTCACGAAAGACTGAATGGAGGNAACGACAGTCTTGGTCAGCTGCGAACAACACTTCTGCGAAATGGCGACCAANACAAGGATAGAACCTGCGACAAACCTGCCAGGAATACGCCAGAGCTTCGCTTTCAGAGGATGACGACCCGGACTCTACGTCAGCGAACAGGGAGTTGTAACGGCGAGCTGATGACGTATGCGAGAGATGACGTCGAAACATCGTCGGTCTGTCAATGAAGTGTGAGCCAAAACCTGGGCAGGCTATGATTTCCCTCGGATCCGATCAAAACTTTAAAACGAACGACCAACAACACACACCCCAAGAACACACCCCAACAACACATCAACAACAACATACTCCAAACAACACATCCCCCAATAACATATCCACCAACAACATATCCCCCAACAACACACCCCAACAACACACCCAAAAAAGCACATCCCCCAACCTTGCTGCAGCTTCGGACGAGAAGCTGTGTCCGCTCATGTTCGTGACGTTCGATATTGTTCTTTTGTGGGTCAACATGGGGTCTGGTGAGACGGATCCTTCAGTGTATCTGTTGACCTGAACAGTGCATTGTGATGAAACAATGTCTCCTTTAACAAACACAAGACCAGATACAGTTATATTTAAATGTAAACACTCTTAACAAAACTGCGGTTAAGCGTGGAAAAGAAGATGCAGAAAATGAAAACATACGCCAGTAAGTTCAATGGACAACGACAGTAAACTCAGACTTCAGTTGTTCACTCCGAATAATTATTTCAGTTAATGCAACTAAGCAGGCTCAAAATGTTTCCAACCTCTAAATCATTTTACAAATAACCTACAACGGAGGTTGAATGGGTTTGTCTAAAATATTCATAAAATAAACACTCCAGCCGAGTTTGAGTTCATGTTACTGCCAAAAATATAGATAAATGCGTATATCCACAAAAAGATTAGACTTCAATTCACAGCAATATTTCATTGCCAAACGTAATGACGTTCTAAACCAGTGGTTAATGACGTTCTAAACCAGTGGTTCTTAATGACGTTCTAAACCAGTGGTTCTCAAAGTGGTCGATATCGACCCCCAGGGGTCAATTGGACCATCCAAGGGATAGATAAATAGTCACGGGGTCGAATGGGGGTTACTGAATGGCCAAGGGGTCAATGATGAACTGCTGGGGTCTACTGGAGAATTGAAGCCTCCAATTCAAAATTGTTGTTAATCTGGCAAGGAATGCAAATTGCAAACGGCGTTTTTCAACAAATCAAACAAAATTAAGAGGGCTGATCAAAGCTCAGCTTAAGCAGTTTAAAAGTACAATACATTCGATTTGAATAGTTTTTTATTAAATCATCCATTGTGATGACATGATGAAAACTGTTCTGTTTGTTACGTCACAAACAACATTGTAGTGCATGTGTCGCAGNAACTGTTGCGCTAGGCCACGGGGTCTACAGAAAATTGTNTACTTTCACTGGGGGTCAACGTGCAGAAAAGTTTGAGAACCACTGTTCTAACANAAAAAGGGATAACAATGTTATTGAACATTACCAGTATATCCGTTTGTGCCTGTTGGATTGCATCACTGCACTGGATGAACTGGTGGATTAATCTGACCAATGCGATGTCGACACGTTGGGTCACGTGTTTTAGCGAAAGGTTGAGCTTTACTGAAAGAGTTGATCTGTAAAAATGAAATTAACATAAGATATTTCGGAAACCAGTGAATTTAAGACAAATACTCATCTATGCCATTGAAACAGATCAAAAAGATACTTTGACTTGGCTTCTGCCTTCCATGACGAAGATTCCAGAAGTCCGATATTCTTATTATTGTTCTTGTTGCTACCTTGAAATTTACTTTTCTTCTTCCCATTTTTACCGGAGTTTTCGTCCCCATCAGTTACTCTGAAAAAAAAAACACATTCTGTTGCGCGTCAAAGCGAATGAAGGCGGAAAACATTGCATCGCGGAAACAGCAGCGAATCACAAGCAATCCATGCAAACCATTCGCCGCATATGAACACAAGTTGTCCAAAGGAGGACGACATGCAAGAAAAGAAATTAAAGCGAAGTTAAATGTTACGAGTTCGAAATGTTGAAGAATGCTATGCGTTCTATTTGAATAAGAGCTGATGATGTCCACGTAGTGGGTGGAATATACACTCTGATAAGATCATAGTTATCTTATCCTTGGTTGCGAAAGGATTCCTTTCGATAGACAGTTGTGAGAAGCAAATAAGCTTTGCTATGCGGAGGTTCATGGCAGATCCAAATCAAGACCAAGTCTTCGGATATACGTACTTCACAATCTGCAGGCATGGAATGAGCAAAGTGGCTCGCAGCAGCTCGTGCAACTGTCTCGAAGTAAGAATGTACAAAGCGGAAGAAAAAATCTTACTCTTTTTTCTCATCAATGACTGAATCAATCAGCGTTGCGCCGAACTTTAACCCCTGAGTGAGGAGGATCGGGGGCTCTTGCCTCCCTGCGACATGGCGCCGTCTGCGAACAAACAGATCATTTGCAAATGAGGGGAACCACCCGAACACAAACAACGCACCACGCTTCAGCGATCGAGCACTTATATGACGTCACAGCGGAAATCGCAACGCTCTGCAAATAGTTTTTGGACCTTCCAGTTGAAGCAACCAGCTTGTAAAGCCGCCCACAACGATTTGCTCAATCAAGCGTTTGACAAATCGCAGGCCATTTATTCGCTCGTACGCTTGACTGGGTTTGCTCAGTCAAGCAAAGAAACGTTAAGGATGTCGACGCTTGCAGATAACACAGTAACCCGGATGTCGGGCCCAGTGAAAGTCCCAAGCTGCTCAGCGACCCACCTGTGAACGGAGTGACGACTGGAGAAGGTGCTCCTCCTCCTCCTGGGGAAGAGAGTCTCTTTCGTGTATAACGGATCCGGCTTCTGCTTGTCGATCCTGAGCAGTCAATTTGGTTGGGGGGCGTTTACACAACAAGCAAACAATTCAATTTTTGACATGAAAGAGTAGTGCAATGATAAAATCAAAGCGACATATTTAAGGTCCAATTTTTGAACACTAAACAAAATACCCTTGAATGCTGCACAAGCCAATTGAACTTAACCTGTGGCCAGGTTAAACAGCAACGGAGTAATTTCAGGCGCAGCCTGTTCGAGAATAACGTGCTTGTGTATTTGATTGACTGCCTGTGCAATCTCATTCTGCCGTTCCTACGATTCCTGTGCTTGGGCTCGTCTTAGTAGCAGTACTTGCTGAGTCCATTTTGCAAATCTCTTTGCTTTCGAAAGTGCGTTGAAGGTAGACTTACAATGTTCGCGTTTTGTGCTTTTTGTTCAGATGCATGTCGGTTTATTAAGAAGGCAAAGATTACGTAAATATGTCCTGTTTGTTATGACTAGGGCAACCAAAAGTCAATGAACTCAAAATTTTTCTGCCGTTTCTAAAGTTCATGAAACGTCCACAAACCAAATTTCACGCTCATACCATGAGGGAATCCCATGTTATTAGGTCAAAAAAAGTCAAAATTTATCATTAGGTCAAAATTTATCGTTAGGTCAAAATTTTCTTGCAGCAGAGTTTTTTCTTTTCATCGATATTTAATTGAAACTGCAACAACAGTTACTGATATGTTTTTGCAAGTTTAGTTGCAATTCTGTAATAACAATGGGTTTGCTGCGATTTCTAAAGTAATAATGTTGTTTTGTTTTGCCCACTACTCGACAATTGAATATTATGTAGGATAGTCATGGTAGGCGAGAAATGTGGTCTTACAGTACTTGTTCTGGTAAATGCTGAATTCATTATGCATATAGTGTTTCAACTTTATGATGTTCTCAGGTTTGACTCTACTGCAGTTGTTAATGTACTTATCAATATATCATCCCCAAAATTAAACTACCACATTTTTTTAATTTCGAAGCATATAGTGCGTAAATATGCTTCTGGGTTAACCTCAACACCTAAGGCTGAATTATTTTACAGTTGCAAACGCAGAAAATTTATAGGTCAAAATAAAGTCAAAATTTGTAAATTGTAAAGTCAAAATTTTTATTTTTTAGGTCAAAAAATTGGTTGCCCTAGTTATCATGTCGTTACACAACCCGGGAAAAAATCAAAAATTATCACAAAATACTCACTTGAGAGTTTTAAGATGAAGCCGAATCTTCAAATTTCCGCCGCAATGTTTTTGGACCAAACTTGTCGAAGGTTTGTTGTCAGTTACCAGCCTTATGCCGATGTGGTTGATGAAGTTATCAAACATGTCCTGCAGTTTCAATAAGATTTTCGTTTGTTGGACAAATTCGAATATAATAACCTGAGGGATACTTCAAACAAGCGTTTAAAGTAGGAAACAAGTCATGATCGTTTAGTTACAAACGAGGAATCAAGATACTTGAAACCAAAATATATCAAACTGAAAACACACAAGTCGTACTTCAAACATATACATGTGACTTGAGCTCTATGTAATAAACGCCAAGTGGCTTCGGCATAATTTGATGTGCATTCTACAAACACTTATCACTAAAAACTGTATTTTGAGTAGGTGTTAATTCAAACCAAACGTAAACACATAAGTAGGATGTTTTCAACCCGAATGCAATGCAACGGCATCTAAGCTTGTTATGAACAACATTCGTAAGAAACTCAGCTGAAAAACATTTTTACAAATGGCATCTTTCTCCAGCGAAGAACACAAGTAAAAGAGGACTCATGACCTGAGCTTGTTGACACTTTCCCGCTGAAAAGTTCATGTCGGAAGCCGTGATGAAATTCGCAACACTGCCGGCTAAATGATGCTTTGCATCCGTGAGCACTGCACTGTGAACACAAAACGCAGGTTGTTACCCTGACCTGGTGCTGAGGTGGTGCTTCACGTCGCAAAACCTCTTACTTTTCATTCTGAGCCTCCACGTCGGAAAGTTCGCTCTGCATCCAGCTGGAAACAGCAAAGATGTTAAACATGTTCGCTGTTCTGACAAAAGTGTGACAGTAAAAATTGCTTTGCAGTTTTCATAAGTGTCACTTGGACAACTTTGCATTTTCACCAAACTGACAATAAAACAAGTAAAATGTCATATACTACCACCACTGCATCATGGTGCGTGGATTTTTCAGTTGATTGTTTGCTGCAGCAAGATGCTGTTCAAATCAAACTTTAAACAAGTTTGAAGAAAAGCACAAAACTCCGCAATTTTCTGAGACTACTTGTCGCAAATTATGATAATGCAAAATATTTAAGAACCCCCCACGATGGGGGTAAGCAAGGAATCCATCAGCAAATATTTAATAGCAAATCGATTTCACGTAAAAATGCGCATGGTGAGTCCTCAAATCTGCAAAAATCTGTTACAGAAGTTCAAGGTCACTGCACGATTCCAAGAACTCTGTTGATGACGCAGAACGGAGCAGCGCGACAGGATGGTCTCATGTCCCCCCCAACCACTGATCACCAACTTGTTTCACAATAATCACCAATAATCACAAACCTGACAAAAACTGGAAATTATTATTTAAAGAAACAAACCCACCTGTACATGCTCTGCTGCTGTTTATAAACGACATCTTGTACCGCGCTCGGGGTTCGAACACGCTCCTGAAGATGCTGTTGAAGAGGACTGCCTTGGAGCTTTACAGAAGCCGGTTGCTGAAGGCCTGGAAAAACTTTCATCAAAACAACAAGTTTCTTTTCTCTTTTTAACCAGTAGGTCGGTTGTTGTCGACCTCACGCTGATCACAGAACAATCGAAGAAAACAAAACCGAAGTCTGCGAACTGCAGACAATGTACAATCATAAAAACAACAGGATGTACCGCAGATGTTGCCCAAACAATCTGTGGAAAATCCACTCTGGGTTCTGCTCCAAGAATCTCTGCGTCCTCATCGAGTGAGTTGCCACATCCGTTATAAAAAGAGAATCACGGACCATTTAAGCCTTTCCCCGCAGACTCCAGATAGTCCTTTGGCCGCACACTGGCCTTCTTTTCTAGATTATGGCTGTTATGGCGAAACGAAAGAAATCTCATACCTTGACGATGCAGAACCGCAATTGTGGTGCCCATTAGCTTGCTAGCATTATGCAGTGGACACGAGTGCAATAATATTGCGATACGAGGTGATGCTTCAATTTCTGGCTGATCTAGAGTTCGTGCCTCATAACGCTCAAAGCCTCGAGACAGTATCCCGCTTTTCCTCCCAACGCACTGCGTTCAGCTACAAATGTGCTTTGCTTTGGTTTGCTCAAGATCAGTCTTGTACAGGGTGACACAAAAAAAAACGGTCATCACCTAAACTTGAATAACTCTTGAAATAATCGATCAATTCTTTTTATTTTTCAGATCTGCCAAGTAGAATCAATGTTCTAAGAGTCTACCAAATTTGACCTTCGAGATGCCATGGACTACTGAGCAAAATATATTTATAATTGAGGCATATTTTCAGCAAAAGTCTATCCACGCAGCTCAATTGCAATTCAAGGAACGGTTCAGATATCGTGAATTTCCTGTCCACT
>JGI24158J21664_10012808_pt1 | contig 11095 bp, 11 predicted proteins | sample Ectturendosymbi3_FD_21664 | JGI IMG/M metagenome (IMG submission 21664)
TATTACCGTGGGCTTAAACGGTCCCTTGGGTTTGTTGGTAAACCAATCCGGTGGCTCAACAAGAACAAGACAGTGGTACTTCAGACCAATCGTTTTTAAATGTTCTTGTCCCTTTTTGCTTCTGAAATATTCTGGCATTCCAGGATCTCTGATCTCTTGTGTAACAATTGAAATTCTGGAGATTGCACTTTGAATCCACTGCAAGGCTATAAAGGTTGAAATCGGTTATAAACTGACATCAAGTACTACCAAATTCAATTAAAAGACTCCATTTCAACTTTACTATCTAAGCTTAACACCGACTGTATAAAGTGAACAATACCGTAAGTATGCTTGAAACTAACTAAAATAGGGATGTATATCTTGAAGCAAGTTATGCGCTGAACTTGGTCATCTTGCCTTTGCAACAATACCAGCGAGCACTAAGGCAGGTTTTGAAAGTTTTGCTACTTAAATAGTACTGCTGCAAATCGGTAAAAAACTATTCTTCATTTAAAAGTTGTTTAAATTGCAGGTGAATTTCAAAAATGTTGGCTAAACCTGTTAATCATTTTTTGGAAGAACACCAAATGTAAAACACAGGTGGTTTGGTGAGTAAGCAAAACAGCACTAGTTTATATTTCGAGACTCGAAATACACTTACGAAAATTTCTTGCACGTTATGAACTTTAGTGAGTCTATTTTTTAGTAACCTTCCTTCTACGTCTTCACATCACTCAAACCACAAATTGTAAGATGGTTTAGCGATGGAGACAATGTTAAGATGCTTTTCAAAACAAAGCAGAGTTCAGATTTACTGAGATGTGTTGGGATGCTTGATAAGGCAAACCAGTTCTATTTCTTGAATTACAGATTAGTTGCCAATCAAATAATTTTTGCAGGTATTAAATCTGTACTCTGTTCCACTCGCTTTGAAGTTGTTCATCCGATTTGCAAGTCTTTCATAGAGTGCTGCAGAGATCGGGGGAACAGACTGATGTATTCGGTCTAGAGCAGTTCGGCGCCGTTGTTTCGGCGACGAGCCGTTTCGGCGATGGTGGTCGCAAATGTTTTATGCGAAAAAATGTGCTTTAGAAATACTTTGAAGGTAAGACCACGAAGGATGTTTGCTTAATAATTATTTTTGTTGTCATCCTGGTCGCCAGCGGCCAGTGTAGTTTCCCGTCTGTCAGGATTTTGGAAGAACTAAATGCGACCCTGACCACGTGTGTAAAGAAATATGGCTTGTGATGTTTATTTTTGCTGGCATGAGGCGTTTGTGGGTTTACACCAAGGTTAAGCCTGGACAGCATCAATTGCTTGATCTTTCACGTAGGTAGGAGCGCATTTAGGGGGTCTGTTTGGTTGTCATGGCAGACCCTTTTGCACCGCAGGTACTCGCATTAAAGCCGATAAAATATGAAACGCTGTCACTGCAAGTCTCAAATGCGGGTGTTTTGGAACAGGCAACAGCCTACAATTCCCTTGTAATGTTGCATAGTACTACTACGAAACAACAACGTTACTGCCTTGTCTAAATAGCGCCTGCGCAATGACATCAAACAATTCACGTTTTTGAACACTCGAAATTGATATTGCGTCGAACGCACATGTCTCTGAATTTCCTCCTCTGGCAGTGCTGGCTCTAATGCTGTCGGAATTGCGTACACTGCCACGCACACGTAGGAGCTGTTTTGTAATAATTTGCTTCATGGCGAGAGGACAGTCTCCAATCACGATCGCTTCGTTTTGCAATTTCGGGCTAATTTTATCTGCTGTTTACACCTACTAGGTTATGACAAAATTAGGTAAGTTTAGGCTTTCCTCAACGTCACGGCAAGTGACGTGGGTTCGTTTCCACTGAAACTATAATTTTATAAGCAACTTCTCATAATGAAAGGCGCGACAGCTAGCCTCAAAAATTGTGGCCGCATTATCTAAACAAAATATCAGTCAAGCTTCGTATTTCGAAACTTGCCTTTTTAGCATTAAGCAGTTGACGATGTTGTTTGCTGCGCAAGAAGTCCTATATTCATTTCGAGTAATTCACTTTTACATTACGATGCAAAGTAATCAGAGCAATTGCAATTCAATCGTTCTTCTCCGCAATAATTTTTCAAGCATATTGATAACACCGCTATTTTGATAGACAGCGCGCTCCACAGACGCAGTTGTGCAGCTGGTTGTCAACATCGTTTTTATAAGCGTATGTGCGTTTTAATAAACAGCTCTCATTACTGTACGATTGGGACAAGTGCTAGACCGAATCTTGCGCCTGCACGCTTCACAACGGCAGTGCGAACTTTTCCACTTTGGTGACATTCCAAAGGAAAACACATTTCATATTTCATCGCCGAAACGGCGGCGTCGAACTGCCCCATTCCGGATGTATTACGGCAGGTGTCGGCAAACACCTGGCCGCGACCCGCTGCCGGTCCGTGAAGAAATTGTTACCGGGCCTGGCGGAAGGCCAGATTGTTCCAAAAATGACTGCAACGACTGACATAAGGAACACAATGCGGGTGCCATTCATAATCCCTACAGGTCGGAGCATCTTAGTGCTGCAAAGCAAGCCCAGATCTCTCCCTGAATCAGTGCCATGATGACTTACGAGTTGTAATAAATTTGCATGTGCCAAACATTCATTATTTTATTGAGGGCCGGTCTGCAACATAATGCCAGGCTGAAACCGGTCCACACTGCGAAAAAGGTTGCCAACTCCTGCATTAAGGCATGTCTATACCAGCAATAAATACAGAAAAATTTCATCCGTACTAGAAATTTGAAACTTCTTACAGTTATCTCGGCAAAGGCAAAATAATTTTAATGAATGGTCACCTTTACGTTTCTTCTACTGAGTCTTTACTATACATAAGAAAATCCATGTGCTTTTCAAAATCTTCACCATAGCTTTTGCATATGCTCCTGCATAAAAAGTTGCCACACCTGATTCCACGTTTGCTGCATTTCCTTTAATGACAACTTCTCCCTTTCTCTTGTCTTTAGTTCTCCAATCTATTTCAACGTTCTTTAACTTGTCCACAGCTTCTTTGCCAAACACTCCAAGGTGTAATTCAAAATATTGGACAACAACAGGTCGCTCCGGAATTGTCGACGTAATGATTGCATTTACATCGATGTGTTCATTTATTTGGCGAATCACTTCCTCGAAATTGTAACGTAATCCAACTACGTCAATTTTCGACTTTTTTTTCTGCACAGACATCAAAACATTTCAAACGAAGGTAAAGAATCACAGGTAAATCAAACATCAAAGAATCAAGCTTTTGCCTTCTCAACTGTCTCAGCACACATTGTAGTTATCTATATGTGGTGGTAGCCAGGATGATTGACTACAAATACAGGCATGAAGTGGAAAGGTATGGGTGGATTGTTCCACAGCAGGCCTCTCTTTTAATCTAAAAACGATAAATTTTCACCAAGAAACATCTCCTTTGAAGCATTAATATTCTTCATCAATTTCATACAAGGTTTTGGATGACACAGCCATTTTCACCTTGTACAAAACACGGAAGACCTGTATAAAACTGCTCTTTCAGCAACGACTAGCGCATGAGGTTTTCATAATCATATTACTGTGGTACTTCGCAAACTCTTTTAACGAGCAATCCGCTGTTACTGACAATTTTAGGAGACCCACTACCGCGTTTCTCCGATAATAAGGCCGAGCGTGATTTTTGATGGGTATTTTAATATAAGCCCTAGTTTGAAAACCGATGACCTGCAAGACATTCCAGAGGATGATGATATGATTGTTTTTGAATGAATTGTTGTTAACGAATTTCTGCATAAAAAACATGTTAATGATAAATAAATGTAGATAGTTTTTCGTAATTTCTGTTTGTTTAGAAATCTCTTAATTTTTACTTCGTAACTTCATTTTTTTGATATATCAAAATAAGGCATCCCCCGAAAATAAGCCCTAATGTACATTTCGGAGTGAAAATTAATATAAGCCCTGTAGTATTATCGGGGAAACACGGTATAACAATTTTTTTAGGCTCATTGTAACACCTCAACATCCACTCGCTTGATGCGCAACCTTATGGCCAGAGTTGCTGCGTTCCAAATACAAAAAACAGCTTGTTTCCGGATCGTGCAGTAAATTTATAGCCTACTGTTACAGCTGAAAATGCTACTCAACAGTATTCCAAGCACGTGCTACTCGACCCGCTGGTTGAGAAGTGCTGCAGTCTTTCACACGACACTTCGTTTGACGACGTAGGTAACGTGTTGCATAATAGAACACACGACGCCTTGGCAAACCACACACAACGATGCTTGGGCAGAGTGCTGTGTAGGGTGATGCAGATGTTACTTATGCCTCAGCAGTTTGGGCTTCCAGGATGTTGTTCTAATGGCAAGGCAAGCCACGACCGCATGCAGCTCTTATGTTTGAAAGACTTGCGATATTTTTCCCGCAGCTTTATTTACACTGTACGTCAGGCAAGTAAGGTACCAATTCACAAGGTCTTGCTGAGACCAGGAGTAGCCGAGCTTCGGACTTACCAGCACCGAAGCGGCCGCAGTAACCACGGGCCAGTCCTGCTCGTGAGGCACTCACTCTGGCATCAAATGGCAAGAAGTTTTTTGAGATTGATACAGAGCTCTTTTTATACTTTCAATCTGTCTCACTTGTTAATTTTAGTCAACCGCCACTCATTTCCTTTAGATGTTCACTTTTTGCCTACTTTTCCTTGTTCATCACATTACCGTATATGTTTTTTGTTATTGTCAGTTACATGTAAGTAGGTCAAGAACATTAGGAAGCCTACCTGAATATATGGATGAATCGTCGGAAAACAAACGAAATAAAAATAATCACCAGAACAGAAACTGGATTTGCTTGCAAGAAATACGTAGCTTGCTGGAACAAGTTGATCTTATATTTTTCCAATGACATTTAATCCCTTCAACTAAAATGTATCATGCTTAAGGCGTTCGGGTGCATGGAAATATTTTTCAATGCAGTTAAAGCAAAACAGTTTATTTGTTGTCAAGAAAATCGCTATACCCAATTACTTCCTTCATCAGAAAGTTTCTGATATACATTTCATCACAAGAGCAAGTGAGAATCACGTTCCTTACTTATTCACCAAAGATTCAGCAAAATTGTTCGTTAACCTTCCTTCTTTTTTGCGAGAAACATGCATTATAAAACATCAAACCTAGTTCCTTTAGCTCTTTGTATACTTTTAAGTCTTCCGTATTGTGATCTGAGGAGATGAAGTTACACAACTGTATGTTATCGCGGGAAAGTTTCATAAAAGACATTCAGCAAATTACAGATCGAAGATCTTTGATTGGCAAAGAACAAGCTCTACTCCGCCAGGGTCATAGATCTGGGACTTGATAGGTAGACCCACACGAATATTTTCTAAGTCCAATATTCTAGTTTCAAACCACTAAGTGGTTGTTGTCTCACATATCTTCAGAATTGCTGACCACCATGCTTCACGTTCCACACAAATAAAAAACAATTAATTTGTCAATTCCACGTAATAGTGTCTCTGGTCCTTACAGAAGTTATAATTTGAAAAAAGTTTTTTATTGAAGCTTTTAAAACCAACTGTTCACAACGTTCGGCTTTTTAAATTTCTTTCTCTTATGAAAATACTTCAACAGCCCTGCTCATTAATTATCGGTTTGTTTTTTTTAACTGAGCAGTTTTTCTTCAAAATCTTGAAATGCTTTTGCCACTTCATTTGAGTTAAATCAATGCAACAATCCCAGCGTGTAATTGTGTTTGATGATATATTCTCTCCCGCACCTCAGTCAGCTGCAATTTAAAACGCTGACTTAAAATCCAGTAATACTGCAAAATGGGCGCTGAGTTAAACAAAATTAGTTATTTGAAAATAGTTGCTAGCTGAAAAATGATATTCTTGAAAGAATCCCGGTCGAAAAAATTTTGTTTCATAAAAATTTATGTTAACTTGATAGAATTATACCTACTTCAACCCAATGTTTGCGTGATTCGAGTCATGAATTTCAGCGACTTCCATGAAATCGCATTCTGTAAAAATGATGTAACGACTCGCAACTCGAATTTAAAAACATTTGCTGAGCAAAAGGTTTGACTCAAGTGGAGTCTGATTGATTTTAAGCAGTTTAAATCGATTAGCAATTTTAGTTTGGCACTGCAAGAAACATTTGCTACTCTTGTTTGATTGGGCACTGAAATTTTCCCCGTCACAATGTGTTCTTAAAATTACCAAGTGTATTTTTGTTTAAAGACTCCCAAGTGTATTTTTGTTTGAAATGACATCTACAGTTCACCGATTTCATATCTTCGTAACACGCGTAAGAAACGTTTTTTAAAAACTTGAAATATATCCGTCTCGACCGTGAGCAGGGTAGCATGTGAGTCGACTTGAACCATAAAAATAATTATACCATGCTACTGTGCTGCTTGAAACTGACCGCTGACTTATATCACAACCTGAAAATAACTGCTGGAAAAAAATATGAAAGGGTTTCCGGTAGTGCGCATTCCTTATTCGTTGCTAGTTCAGAAGGCAAAAGCTTTTGCGCCGTTTACATATAGACTTGCTTGAAACAAAGGTAGCTTCAGCTTTGTTACCGCACCCAATGTCAACAAAAAAAAATTTTGTGTAAAGATGTACCTCTGCAGTGTATTGTTCCAAGCAGAAAAACGTCCTTAAGCACATCACGAACAGAGAAACTGTTGACAATATTTTCTTTCCTCACTCAAGCCGTCTGTACTTACGTCGACAAACATTTGAGGATTTCCGGACGAGCACAAATTCTGACAAAGACGTTTCCATTGCGTAGAACTGACAACGTCATCAAATCCTTGCTCAAGTTGAAAACTTTGTTGCTGAATAATTTTCATTAAAGCTTTTTCGGCGCGAAATTGCTCGGCCTGCTTGACGTACAGCCAGCAGACCTGGTCATCCACAAACTGGATAGAAACTGAAAATTCAAACATCAGAAACTCATAACAAAGGTAACATTACACATTTCGCCACATCATCAAAAACAGCAAAGTCAGGAAAAGTACGAAGTTATTTGCTGAAACTGCACAATGACGTGAGGACAAAAACCTATCAGATAGACTCTTTCACAACAACGAATCAGTCTGCAGTGAAATAACCGAGTTTATTCCCTATGGAATATTCGCACCTAGTTTGTTATCCAAACGAAAATAAAGTCGTTCATTTTTTCCAACATGGCTTCACTAAAATTATTTTTTCCGCGTTGTTGCTTCTAATACGAGTTGGGAGCCTTACAGACTTTGCTGTGTTCGACACACGTGTGTATTTTGTGAGGTTTGTGCGGATGCGTAAATCTAAAGCGAGCAAATAAAAAAAACACAATTGCAGAGGTGATTACTGTACAATAACTGCTGCAAAGATGAACAAAGTACGAGGGCTGAAAGTTCGTTCGATTCTCACGTCACGGGAGAAAGTACATCAAAGATGAATGTGCATGTGACACATAAACGCAGGATACTGTCGCGATCGGAGGGTCCGAGCAGTCGCAAAGTTTCACATTATGGCAGGAAACAACAATAGAGATTACACAACGTGGTCACTCTATTGCTACTTGTTCACGCCCCATACATATAGGCGCTATTCCCAGCTCACATCGCGCATTCCATGCCCCGCCAATGGAACGGCTGTAATAATAGGGTAAGTCTGGAATGCTCATGGCGCTCTAGGTGACAAATGTTTGCAGCGCTTCTTAAAGTGTGGTTTAATTCACGTAAGACAGAAATTCTTATAGAGATACTGAAACCATGCAAAAGTGCACACATTTTTATCAAAATTGTAAAAAAATTGTGGACTTCCAGACAATGGCGTACAGGGCAAAAGTGGCCTCGGCAACCCCATGTGTCAGCTGTACACCATAAGCAATTCTTCATTAGAAATCAGAGCCTCATGTGGGCCTAAAATTTCCACGTATGTATCTATTGTGCGGCTTGCACGCAGTTTGTCTTCCAAGAATTGAAAACATTGGTACACATGACTTGGCAGTGACGGTTACTTACTTCATGAGCTAGGTTTACGGGTTTTCCATTAAAGACTTGTTTATTCGCTTAGCAGACCAATACTGCAACATGAATGTGCATTGCATCGGATAGGAAAATGCGCAAGTTCAGTAGATTCTACGTCGCAATATTGTCTACACGTACCTTAGGTTCTATTCATCAGCAAAATTTTCCCTCATTGCATCAAAAACTCTGCAACATATTTTGCACATTTATACTGTGGTCCACAAACAGGCTTCGTGAATGGTTAGTGTTGTTTTTTTTCTATTGTTTGAATTGAAACTGTTCAGTTGAGCGAACGAAGTTGAAGCGTTGCTCGAGAAAAGCAGGCATCAGAAACAGTGAGAAGCTCCTTTTGATACAAGTATGTAGGATCGATTGACTTTACCGCCTTGTCATCTTAAATAGCCATTTTTGCCATGCCGCGAAAAACTGCCTACCGATGTTGGCAGGGTTCGGATTTACCAAATACTATCTTTGTTCGTAATTGTTGCGACAATGTCGGCTTCCTCATGCAGGATGAACTCATTCAGGCCATCAAAGTGAAACTGAAAGACTGCTGACTCGAGAAAAAATTTTATGATATCTGGAAAATGACTAACACTATCGGAGCCACCATCTTCTACAGGTAAAAACAGTCAAATTTTCAGAAATATCATGGTTTGGTGTGATGCAATCGTCACTGCAAGAGAAAAGGTAGCGTGTTTTACGGCGGTTGGCCGCTCAAAATCGTTATTGGGCGTGATTGTTGTTGCAGTTCAGCTGATCAACTCAAGCTAGACAACGTGCCTGTTGCAACGGCGATGGAGAAACCATGGCCTGCAGTAAGATTGAAAAAATAGTACGAGAATGAGCGCGCGGGCCAGTAAGCTGCTTTGCAAATACACGAATGTCCCTGCCCATTATCGTTTAACAAATCGCCTCAACGCTCTAGTTTACTCAGCGTTTCTATTTCACTCTCAGTCAACCTGTTTATTTTGAGCTTCATGAAATCCGGCTCGGCATTGCTGAATACGTAGGCCAAACAAAAAATTTGTGTCGTACAAAAACAGTCTAGCAACGATTGTTTCAAGGAAAATAATCTAATCGTACTGAACGCGTAAAGAGCACTGGCGCAAAAACTTGCAAAAAAAAACGTCAAAAATTCTGACGCTCCCCTGCAGCGTCGGAAAACTTTTTCGGAGTCAAAGATTTTCAGTGAAAGCGAATACGCAGCATGCATTGTTTTGCTACTTTGGGAGTCCGAAAAAACGGCGCCCGGGAGTCATCTTCCCCGTATTCCCGAAATGAACCCACTTGCTGGAGGCAAAATGTTTTTTTCTCATTACAAGGCAAGGCCAAAAATATGCTTTTTTGTAATTTGCAAAATGAAAAATACGTGCATGTGTGGCGCCACTCACCCTTTATTTTTTCCAGGTCAAAATGTGCTTGCAACACTTCTCGAACGTCAAAAGAGTTTTCTGTTGCGCGGTTTTGCAACGCGATTTGGAGAAACTTCGAAACACTGCCGAGTTCCGACACAGCTCTTGTTTTCAGTTTCTAGAATATAAAATCCAACCGATAGCACATATCTTGCGAAAAGAATGCTGATCCGCAGAGTCATCAACATTTCGATTCATTGACACGAAATACGCATCACCGCAGCATTTTTTTAAAGTCCGGGCCCTTACCAATTTCAGGTCGGAGGTTTGGGATCTTGCCTCTGCCACAGCTGTCTTGTTCCCTTCGTAAGTCAACGTGAAGATTTTCGAATCGTGACTGATTTTTACAGTACTTTCAAATGATTCCTGTAAATCTTCAAATATCTTGCATTCTTGCATTGCTCTGTGTGGAAACGTAAAACACAGGGATTAAGTACCGAATTAACAGAAGGCAGTTTCTTTTGTCTAGTTGAGCTGCTTGATGTACACCTGTTTCAAGGCTTGGCAAGAAATTTTTCATTCCACATCTAATTTTGAGATCAAAAGAAAAGTGACTTCGTTGTCTACATCCAACCCACTTCCAAATCCTTTCGTGGAAAAGGTGATATACGTTTCTACTTTTTTAAAAGCATGCAGCCATATGGATACATCTCATTTTTGGCCTTTGTTGCGATACGTGCCGAAATTTACAAACGCTTCACAGCATTCAGAAGCGCTTTAATTTCAATAAAGATGCCAATAATCACTCCATCTCTTCCTCGTTTAAGGTCAATTTCAAAACGATTAATTCCAGAACCTTTTTGATATACAAATTTACATGAATGATAAAACTGCAAAAAGTTGTTGAAACGGAACTAATACTTGTCGCTGGCACAGGGTTGCCAACCTTTCTCTGACCATGTACCCTTCAGCATTTTGACAGATAAACATGTACCCCTAAAATTTTTTATGACAAAAAGGCTGAGCAAAATAACAAAATTCCACATAACTTTTAATAGTACTTTTATATTAGAATATTTGTAAACAAACAATATATAAATATATTTTTCCCTTCTATTTCTAACCTTAAATGTACCTCTTCTGACAAACAAATATACCCCTAGAGGCACACATACCCGAGGTTGGGAACCCCTGCCCTGGCACCACCAACTCACTGCAAGGTACCTGAAAGAAGACTGGTCGAAACTAAGGCTCTCACGGCAGCACTCGCACTTTTGTCTTATGTAATCCAGCAACTGAGGCACCTCGTCTTTCCACCCGATGACAGTTACGTGGCCTGGATGCGGTGTATTGAATCTGAGAAACAAGTTAAGGAACGTTGAAGTTGGCTTTGTTTTACATTACCAGGAAAAATAAGGTAGAAAATTATCATGTATCACAAACTCGATTGTCCAACAATTCTTTAAAAATTTATTCAAAAGTGTCAGCTAAAAACTGCAACTGATCATGAAGTTTCATCCGAGTGTTAATCAAAATTATGTAGTTAAAGTTTTATTTACAATTTCGGAAGAACTAGCGAAAGTAGCATACGGGCATAGTTCTTTGAGAGGCACCTTCACACAACGGGACATGACTGCGGCAAAATGTTGGAAAACAAAACCTTCATCAATATGAGCATGTGAACTGCTACTAATAATCTCAATCAACACGAAATGCTTGG
>JGI24158J21664_10012809_pt1 | contig 11095 bp, 6 predicted proteins | sample Ectturendosymbi3_FD_21664 | JGI IMG/M metagenome (IMG submission 21664)
CCGTCTAACATTTGAAAGCTCTTCACATAAAAACGTGACAAATATCACTTTTATTTTTGAAACCTCTCCAAATGCAAAACCTAAAGAGAAAAAAGTGGGGGAGACACGGCATATTATGTCCCCCTCGTCTGAAAAAGTGGGGGGGACACGTCCCCCGTGTCCCCCACCAAATTGCGCCCATGCNTTCCGTAGCTGTCGGTCCCGGGAACAATGTACCNGCTGTTCTTATACGCCCTGTTTAGGAGTGTGATGTAAAAAATGATTCAATTGAACTTCCGGAGTCGGAAAAAAAAATCCGACTCCCAGTGTTGTTAGGAGTGCGACTCCACCCAAAAACCTCCGACTCCTTACCACTCAGCACCCCTGCTCCGAACCAGCAATATTAGCTAGCCAGTGGTCGAATGTCACCTCTGTCCTTTATTTAAAGGAGTTGTGACTGGTGTGGAGAAAATTGCTTTGGCCAGGGAGGAAGGTGGTAGTCGTGATTTCAAGACAAAAAGAGGCGTGATACAGCACCCTGGATTTATCCCAGACTTTTGAGTAAATTTTTTCTTAATTTGCTCACTCCACAATCACATTTCCTAGTTTTTAGACTACCAGTCTAGGGCTTCTAAACACGAAGACTGAAGAGTTAAGATTACTTTTAAAGAATGGTTCTAATCAACAACTTTCCTCCCCTTGGACGGTGGTACCCGCGGGTACTGAAACCCCCAGGGNCACCCCTTGCTACGCCACTGCTTAGTTTTACTAGATCCCGTAATTATTATTTTTGCAGNAACGTGCTTTCGCATTGAAAGGTGAAGTCTGCGTTGTGCTTCGGAAGAAATGCAGAAGGAGCTTGTTAAAAATTCATGATTTTTTCATGCACGCTCGTACAGTGCATGTGTGTAAATTTACAGTAAAACTGTGTCCTGATTTTTACAATCATTTGATCACGCAAATCTCGTGAAATCAATTGTCCAACAATTAGCGGTTGTTACCAGGCTAACCGGTTAGCTAAAATACAAATATACGGATATATCCCCTATCCGGAAAGCAAAATTATTGATAACCGAACTAACCCTGGCTAAGACCTGTGATGACTCGTCAAATCATTTTAACTGTTGGGGGTGTGGTGAGGAAGACTGTTGATCTGCGAAATTGGTGGAACTGGTCGCTCTAACGAAAAATATCGTTGGGAAATTTTTTCTTGGAACAAAAATTTTCGTAAAAGTTTCAAAGAATATTTGTCAAATAAAATAATTTATTTCAGAAATCAAAAACTTTTCTGTGAAAAACTTTTTTACAATGAATTTTTCTGCATGACAATAATTTCACATGGTGCAAACGCACCACCATACAGGTGCGACGCCACCGTTTGTAAAAGATTTACATTACGTACCTTCTTTCATTCATAAAGACTCAATCACATTGTTGAAAATCGTTACAGCAGTTGCATTTCCTTGGACTAGTTCACGGAATAAATAATGTTCTATTACTGTTAGCTTGTACATCCGGAAATGTACAGAGCCGAGATAGCAGTGCTTTCATCGAACTGCATGGAAACAACAGACTTCAATTATAGGTTCTAAATTTATTGTTCATCTAAATCCGCGGATACATCGCCACAACGTCGCGTAGGAGTCGTGTCAGAATTTGTTTGACTTCATCAATTTGTTTTGTTCCGCCGTTGATCAAGTCAGCCTAGATTTCCAAACAAGGTAGCATCACACTGAAGTTTCGCTTTAAGGCCGTTTAATTTTCATCTCATGTGAAATGTTGAACGACGCTATCAATAGGTTCTCGTTGTGTTGGACTAACATTTGCATACGAAATAAATTACGGTATGCGCTGTTTCTTGAGAGCAGCTGGCAGCATAGGCGTAAGAAGCCACAAAAATCTGGGAGGCTACCAGAACCGTCGCCAGAAAGTTTTCAATAGGGGGGCTTTGGGTTTGTGCGGGGGGGCTTGACACTCTAAAAATTGACAAAATCTCAACTGATTTATTTATAGTGTTTCATGTTTCACTTTGGGGGGCTAATCCCCCAAAAGCCCCCCCGTGGCGACGGGACTGGAGGCTACAGCGTTTTCTCCAAAAAACATGTTCATGCCCCAAAAGTCAACACTACAACAAACTTGGGCTACAGACTTCCTTGCACCGCCGCCTATGACTGGGAGTAACTGAACAAACTCCTTGGATGCAGTTTGACGTTGTGGATGCTGTTCCACGACGTGATTCAGACGATCCGATCGAAAACATTCGCATAAACGGCAGTCCGACTTTTTGATCTGCTCATTTCAGTTGCCTGATGCTTTCCACAAATCACCATTTTCTCCCTATTATGTACGGTTTCTGTATGACGATAACCGAATTAAGTAGCTACTGGTGCCCCCCTTTATTGTTTGTTCCTCTTCACTGCGCGAACCAAGCGTTCTCTAGAGCATAAATATTTCTGTGCCCTTCTGTTTTTATGACTAATGTGATATGAACAAACGCGTAAACAAAAAATAATTAATCGAATAACCCTTTACTTTTGGGACGAAAGAAATTCAGTTTATGCAGGCAATAGGACAAGGCTGGCAGGGACTTAACCCAAAAGTGTGTGCACTGTGTAGAAAGACATTGCAACCTGAAAAATCCAAAGTAAATAAAGGACTTCCCGATTAGTATTTCTGGCACCATTTCTTCAAAAACTAACCTCCCAAACTGACAATTCGCTTCCAAAAATCAGAAGTACATGCATATACTGTAGCTTCACCGAAGATTTTCCGCTGACAGGTATCAATACCGAAACACGAAGACGCACTTGTGACTTGCACCTGAAAAACTATCTTGCAATGAAAGCTCTCAGCTCGTTCTTTGCAGAACGCCTGTATTCCTAAAAAATTACTTTTCCGTCATTTCATGTGATCGAGCAATTGTACCAAATTCAAAGTCTAAACANAGTTCAACCATTATCTTCGAAGTTTGTACTTCTTGCATGCGGAATACGTGGCTTNCTTACCACGCTGTCGAACTGCATCTCTCAGTGAAGCTCGTGTAATTTAAGCCAACTTGAAGTGGTGAAAGCCTTATAACAGCCTTGCTTCGGTTTGGCAACTTAAATGTCAGGTCGCTTAATAGTCGGGAGAGAAGACCACTGCACTTACGACCATTTGCATAACTAGATGTTAGAGCCGGGGTGGGCAAAGCTTAGCTGAAGGGGGCCCACTAGCCAAAACTCAGAAAAAAAGTTAAGTGATAGTGAATCTCTGGATGTCTATACTAGCTAAAAAAAAACGAAAACATCCCGAAAAACAACAACCTAAAAATCATTTGTCAACTAAAGGGGGCCCAGTTTCTACGTTTATCTTGCCAGGGGGGGGGGCTCGTCCCCCTGCCAGTTACGCCACTGCTTGTGACTAAGCCAATCGTAATTCAATGCAATCAATTACCCACTTTACACTGCACTGTTATCGGATTCGCGTTGGATTGGGAATCCCACCAATCACGACAGCGCGCATTTTTTCAACCATACCCGATTCAGCGAATCCAAGTAGCAGAGGTAGGTTGGGAACCCGATAAGGGATTCGAGCGGAAGAGGTTGGGTGGTTTGTATTAAGCCTTGTGCAACCTTTTCTGTACTTGTATGCTAAAACCACTACCATGGAACAGATTAGCCTATTCAAGCTAATCTGTAGCAAAAATGACGGATTAACTTATTTAATACTGTAGTTTTGTCTGTATGCTAACTACACCTAGTTACAGAAACAACCAACAAAATTGAATCGGTTGAGCAAACTGCAAGATTATTCGGTAGGTTACAAGACATCAGATATTGGGCTGAAGGACTATTACCCCACTGATTAATAGGTTTTCATTACACCTTGGTGTAGTAGAGTGATTCAACCTCAGTGCAAAATATTTAATATGGGAAGTGGATGACTTCAGTATACACGTTGAACTTTGTATCCCGATTATGTGGCTATGATTTCTTCAGTTCTTAATGGAACGCATAAAATGAGTCATAAAAGTTTGTGGAATAGGCTACAATTGCAATACAGACTGTTCATATATTACTACTTACAAAGTGCTGTGAATCGTCATATTTGACTCTCTGTTGTATTGCAGAGAACAGACTGGTTAATGATCTTGACTGTAATGAACAAAGTGGATTTGCAATGTAAAAACAAACTTTCATTTCCTGCCCTGTAGAAGCTGTTCAAATTCTATTAAAGTCACTTGAAGAGTGCAATACAGCGATGCCACTCCTAGTGTTTTTTATGGCTATCTAGTGTTTTTTATGAGTGAGCTGAATGTAATTAATCGCACCATTTTGTGTAATTGTAACTGTGACCTTTTGATTTAGTGCGATTGTAATTTGCTAAAAATTCTACCTAATTAAATCTTAAATTTATGCTTTCTGTAAAGCCTCTGCAGTATTGTTTTGCTCCCCTTTCTAGCTATCCTGGCTAGCCTCATGTTGTTTGCTTTTCATAAAAATAAAAAGATATCGCGAGACAATAAAATCTGGTTTGAGTCAAACCGCTGCAAAGTAACTGTGGTCATCTGTTAAAAGTTTCAGTGACCTGTACAAACAAACACAACTGTTGCTGCTATTTCCAGTTTTTTTTGTCTCTGGTTTACAATGACTTGCACAATATGTGTTTGTAAGTTTGCTTTGGTAATCTATTAGTGTTTTTTTACGAATCTAGTGTTTTTTATCATGAAATCTAGTACTTTTCCGTAACAACAGAGTGGCATCACTGGTGCAATACGATGCGACGCGGTGTTCATGACATCATCGCCCAGCAGTTGTCTACGATTTTCTCTGCTGGCTGTTCTTTTTCGGACTACGCTAAATAAAGTCACGTCTCGGCGATTCCAACTACACCTACAAAAAGCACCTTTCTGTAGTGGAATCAGTTTTCACCTTTTCATTTTAACCTATTCCCTAGCTTTCGCAATACCATAGGCCAAGGGCACGAAGCAAATCTTCGAACTCCTTGCAGTGTAAAAACGACCCAACATCGAGTTCGCAAGTGCGTTCACGAAGGTAAGCCAAGGGCGACGAATCGTTCACGCGTCAATCCGATAACAGTGCAGTGTAAAGTGGGTAAATGACACTTCGTCAAAGTTAATTGCAAATTGAGATTTTAAGAGTCACGTTGTAACTGCGGTTAATATATTTGATTCAGTAAGGGTCAAAAATTGTTTGATAGATTTTCACATCTTGCATCACATAAACTTTTAGTGATTGGAAAAATAGTAAGTTGTTCCGACCTTGATTTTTCGTCGGCCTAGCATTTCGTTCTAAAGTCAAGCAATGACAAAACCAGTAGTAACCAAAATTTGTAGGTAATGAATGATACATTAGCAGCAGCAGCATGTCGTAATACGCCGAGTAAGCGAATGCTAAAACACGAACAGCATTTGCAAGAGAAAATCGATTGATGGCTTCACTTCTACAGTACAGATGATCAGATCTTCAGCATTGTTTCGATTTATATTTACAAGAAAGACCATGTGCATCTTCACGCGCAACCAATGTAACCGGCACGCTTGTGCGTCACTACAAAAAATATTTAAAAAAGATAAATGCAGGCTGCGGCTGACTAGCACTGCAGAGGAAATCGCTGGGCACGCCAGTGATTTCGTTCAGCTGGCGGCCAAAGCAACGCGCACAAAACGCCGAGTGATGTTCCAAAACTTCCTAATTTCAGAAGAGTGGGCTTATGATCTTGACCTGGAGCGTGAGTATCGGCGACGATCTGGCGACTTCGATCGAGAACGGGATGACGACCTTCGTCTTCCGCCGCTGCGAGATCGGGATCTCCTCGGCGAGGGGCTACGTCTGGCATCACTGTCCACGCGTACACGGATGTACGCAGTTTCGCCCTGAAGTAAACATTTAACGCCGCGAAATGGATTTGCAAGAAAAACACCGGTGAAATTTACACGCACCGCATATTACGCGCTAATGCCCTAGCCCAAGTAGGCAGCATGTCGATCACCAGTCAAAACCACAATCAACCTGGCTGTTCGCCACTCGCATTTTCTGCAATACCAGACGTTTCCACGGGTTCTAACACCATTTGCAGTGCGAGAAAAACATGACTTTGTCTCAGTTCAACGCTTGCATTTGTTTTCAACCCTGATCGGGTAACCACGACGTGTTTCAGACCGAAGGCACATATTTTTTAAAGTTACGAAGTGCTCTGCGATATCACGGAACCTTTGTTATTCATGAGTTCTCCTGATTTCAATGTTACTCACAGATGAGGCTGTTTATTTTCAGAAAAAATGCCAGGATGTAGGGATTTTTATGGTAGAAGAGTCTATCAGGCCTCCAGATACCAACATACACACATTCTTAGGTCTTAAAACTCCTGGTTATCTTATCCCTAAATATTTGTGGGTCTGTTCAACCACCGGTGTGCTAATGCGCATAATGATTTGTTAGCTATGTTTTCTAACAAATCATCATCTAGACCTAAATAAACGAAAACCATGTTTTTTTTTCAATAAATTGTGGTTCATTGCTTCACCAATACACTGAAGCTTAGTGCTGAGACTGATTCAAGAATTCAAGAATTCAGAAATCAGAAGTCGTTTGCACGAGGAGGCATGCAGCTTGTTTAAGTTGACGACAAAGGAGAGCTATTCGTTAATGGTCGATATTGTCAGAAGAAAACTTCTTTTTTTCCCTTCGTAGATCTGCGCGTTGGGTTTCTGCCGAGTGAGCAGTTAACTGAAACTGCTCACTCGGCAGAAATTTTCGAAAGAATTGAGGCAGTAGGTGGACCAATGAGAATTGCCGCCACCATTGACAATAATAACAGCAACGAAAATAAGCCATTACCGGTTGCACTTTGGAATGACGTTGACGAGATTCTTTTAAAATAACCAATTAAAGGAGCATGTGTTTCATTTTTGGTAAAGGCGTACAGCAGCAACAGCAGGAAAATATAGCGTGCATCCGCTGCATACAGAATTGTTACCATCCTGTTCGCCAGCAACACGCTAAGATGATTCAGATCGACTGAATAATGAAGTTAGGCTAGTGGACGCATTCCGCTGACTGCCTGGGTCTGCGGTTCACAGAGTAAAAATGTAATGCGTACCTGAAATTGCAAACCTAAAACTAGCGAGATTGGTGTGTACAGTCGCACCAAACAATTGGCAAAAATTGATGTCTCGTGGGCACGACCTTTTCAAAATGTAATGGTGCTGCAATTTTGTTAAATTTTGATCAAGAATATATTTCTGGATGTCATTTATTGAGTATTTTGTGTTTCAGAAGCTGATGAAAAAGGTGTGATAATTTTTGAACAACCGACTTTATATGCATCAACAAGACGAAACTGTTCAACGCTGCGGCAAAATAAAAATTCAAACCTGGCGCCCGCAACATCACTTATTACAGCTGCTATTTCTGACAGCATTCGATAAAAGTACCGTAAGTGTAACCAGATTTAATTATATGCAGACACTGCTCAGTTTCTATTCGCAGATGGGATCACGACAGTCGGAGGGTACAGTGTGAGGCTTGTGACAACGCGATGGACGATATTTTAATGAACCAACAGTCTGAAAAAAACTCCTTCAGGGGGAATGTTCTACATAAGTTTATATTTTCACATATTTTGTGTTTAGGCGTCTACAGCAGGAGAGTATACAGCCGACATATACGATATAAGCTTGTGAAACTGCAAAGCAATCATATACTACACCACTGAAAAAAGTGGGGTCACCCTAGGTTGGCTTTATCGCGTAATAAAGAGGTTATTTGATTACAGTTAAACTCAATAACGAACGATATCCACATGTGTTTTCGAAACAAATGGATTCGAAGAAAATATGTGGGTCAAATTATCGCGTAACACACAAATAGAATTCGGACCGCTCAAAACGTCGATTTAATCGAAAATACTTGCTCTCTTGTTTCAAACGTCACATGGCGATCATCAGCACAACTACAGCTTTTTGATGACTCAACTCTCATCAAAACAAATCTGGGACAAGGGCTATATTTTTATGCAAACTGCAAATTACACGAAGGATTTCAATCTTATGCAATTTCTGCACCAAATTCTCAATAAACTCTGAAAAAGCCTTTCAAAAACCTTAAACATTCCACTATCTTCTATAACAGGGGTTCAAAAACATTAAAAATTCTACTATCTTCTATAACAGGGGTTCAAAAACATTAAAAATTCTACTATCTTCTATAACAGGGGTTATCAAACCTGGGGCTGAGACCACATTTCAGGGTCTCTGCCGTTTTTCTCAGCACAGCGACGCTTCATTTACTGTGTATTGTGAACAAACACCAAATGTTCGCAGCATAGGTGCAGGAGCATGATATTTTTTGATGTGCGATGAATTTTTGCGCAAATTTCCCCAAAGTTGCCGTGCGACTTTTGCTTACAGATTTTCTCCAAAAGATCATAAAGACCTTTTTTTGGTGTGACCTCAAAAAATGTCTTCATTTGTTTTTCTGGAAACGTTGGGAACAATTTTTTTAAGTCAAACAACGATGGTACCATTCTGGCCCGGATTTTCAGGGATTTTACCCAAATTTTCACGGATTTTCAACAAATCAAAACTTTTGGGGGTGCGCTTTCACCCTCTGCACTCCCGCCTCCTACACCACTGGTTCGCAGGTTGCCAGCTTTATAAACGGAATTCTCTTAGCGGCGCGTTGAAGCAACTCCCAGTACCTTGCTGGGGACAGAGAGTTCGGTTTGTGACATGATAAGGGAACGTTCAACAGGAATAGTTGAACAGCACAAGCTTTGCCACAAATTATCGCAACCTGCGATCATGATCTGAAACACTTAAACAGACATTTATTTTTACTGCTTTACTGCCTTGCAGACTACGCTTGACACCAAGTAAGCAAAACAAACACGCGACAGTTCCTAAACTACCAAACTCACCTCATGAGAACGGAATTTCGAATCGTCCAGGTGTTTGATTGCAAATTTCATATCGTCGTAGTTCATAAACTCCACCAGGCCGCTCCCATCCCGATAAACATCAGCGTAGCAAACGTCACCGGCCTCCCGCATATGATCTTTCAGATCCTGCCAGCTTCCACTGGGTGGGATACCTAAGGCCAAGATCATATCAGTCTGCCCTTTCAATGGACATTGAAGTTAGCTCATTCACGTATTGTTTAAGAAACTTCACATAACTTCTGCTAAGTCACAAAACGATTAAGCAGGTGAGCCGGAAAATCCCCAGCAGGCTTGTCAGTAAGCTGTAGGCACGCATGCGATAAGCGCCCTACACTTGTAACGTGGCTACCACACGGGGGCCACAGTACTATTCGGACTGGTTCGTAGACTACTGTTACAGTAGCGGTAGAATGACTTTCATCAGCACAGCTTCATACGCACTTTAGATAGAACCATGCTAAGAACTTGTGTATGCAACCAATAGCCATTTTTTACGAAAAATTAAGCGCCTCATGAGCGTGTTATTGCGGGAAACCATGTTGCAGTCATTAAGTCGTAACCTGGTTATAAGAAATGCCATATTTTCGGGACCATAAGGCGCAGTATCAAAAATTGAATGCTAGCTGTTCTTTTTTCATATATAAGGCGCATTAAAATGAAGCAAAACTTAGATTAGTCAACCTGTATTAAACTCTTTCCCGATAACTCCCGAGTGCCGAGTCGCTGCTGGGAGTTTCATATGTCATCACATGCGAGGGAGTTTAATCTGCTACACATGCCTAATCCGCTAGACACGAATAGAATAAAAGTTGTGCGCGTGTTTGATGCGGTGTGCGCCAATTAGAGATGGCACGGCCCAAGGAGATTTTTCAGGCCCGGACCGCCCACAGCCCGCAACATTCAGCCCATCAACCGCCCATGGACCGACGACATCTATTCTTTTCCAGCCCGTGGACCGGCGACATTTATTCTTTTCCAAGCACATGGCCCGCTAAACAATTGGCAATCTTGTCTATTTTGTCTCCTGAGGCAAAGTATCTCCAAGGGTTAGTTTGCCTGCTGAGGCAAAATATCTGCTGAGACTATTCTCCCTTTTGTGGAACATGACTGGTTGAAGTGAACATGTCATGTCACCAGCACAATAAGCACAGCTACATGCTTGGATTAGTGTGTAAGCCTACAACCCTAAACCTACACTTAAAACCCTCAATCTAAAACCCTAACCATAAAACCTTAACCCATATCCCTAAACCTAAAAATACAACCCTCAACCAGTCCTGTCACCATGGGATAGCTTTTTTGGGCTTAGCCCCTCCAAACTGAAATATGAAACTATACTGTATAAATCAGTGGATTTGTTGTCAATTTTAGAATGTCAAGACCCCCGCACGAAAGTGAAGCTCCCCTATCGAAGACTTTCCGGAGGCCGTTCTGCTCTCAACCTAAAACTCTCATCCTACAAGCCTAAACCTGAACCCTCACCATAAAACCTTCAACCTACACCTAAAAGTCTGAACGTAAAACCCCGCAACCTCACTTATAAAGCGATTGTAATTTGGTGCATATATCAAAAACACCTATAGCACGCCATCAAAATGTTGCATAACACGTTCCCTCCAAGAAGCCACTCAGCACCACAACCGCTGACCGCCACGTTCTTGCGAGAAGTTATCACCATGCACGAAAAGTTTCTTAAAGTGTACCTGCCAGTTGCGCCTGACGGAATGCTCACATATGGGAAAAGCTAATGTGCCTTAAAATACAGCAACGGCAAAGCAATGCCAAGTGGTTTCGGTCACTTTTATTGCCAACGAGTGGTTCTTTCAACTAAAAGAGTTTTTTAACTTTTTTTCAACATTAGCGAGCGGCTCGGTGAAGTCCAACCGCTAAAAATATCTTCGTCAGCGGCCCGCCCAAAATCCGGGCCGCTAGAGCGGCCCGTGCCTCTCTAGCGCCAATGTAGTCAGGAGCCCCGCAGAGTAGAGATGGCACGTTCCAAGATTTTTCAGGCCCGGACCACCCATAGCCCGCAACATCCAGCCCATTAACCACCCGTGGACCGAGGACATTTATTTTATTTCAAACTGGCCCGCTAAACAGTTGGCAAACTTGTCTGTTTTGCCTTCTGAGGCAAAATATCTGCCGGAGCTATTTTGCCTTCTGAGGCAAAATA
>JGI24158J21664_10012810_pt1 | contig 11094 bp, 7 predicted proteins | sample Ectturendosymbi3_FD_21664 | JGI IMG/M metagenome (IMG submission 21664)
CCTTATAATAAATACTACGGCCAAAGCAAACGATACAACTGACATCTTGCAAACGTTTCGATAACAACTGTTATCATCTTCAGTGCATAGCAATAGATCATGCAAGCATGATCTCAAATGAAAGTGAACAATACCTTGCCTAAATAGAGACTTTCCAGGTGGATTTAACATCAAACAAGTTTTAAACAACAATCGTCGGATCTAATAAGACACTATATGAATCGATCACAAGAACAATAGGTTTCGTAAACCAGTGCAGAAAAAAGGTATTCAAGAAATCGCAACAGGTCTTTCGTGAATGTTTGTCTTTGTGGTCAGCCAACCCCTGTTTCAATTGTCATTACACAAGAAATTGGAAGTTGTGGTTTCCTTCAGATAGATTATAGTTTCTTTCAGCTATTGCGTGCAAAAGACCAAAGCTTCGCTATTTTTCCAGAAAGATTTTTCATGTGCAGAAGTAACATGTGACGCATGCTGAAGATTTACGTTGACGAAAAAAATACCTTCAGCTGACAATGAGGCTATATTTCTATATCTTAGGAAACCACCTTGAATGTCAGGAATGTTTTCGAAAACAAGTTTGCGATGATATTTTGCACATAATTTCAGAGATATTCTCCACATTCTCGCAGTGCCTGCTTTGGGAAATAAAAACACGCTGCAGCTTTTCTAGCCAGCTGAAAACATATAGATGTTATACAAACTTCCACAGCTTGAACGAAGTCACACAATTGCCTGGTAAAATGAATGAAAATGTTTCTGAAGTGGCAGCTGATGTTGTCATAATACTTCTGGTGTATTTTGACCATAGAAGCATAATCAGCAACAATAACAGTCATAGTGCTCGGAACATTTGATTTTGGTTCTCCAGTTTTCTTGCGCAGAAACGTCTCAGCAAACCAAATGCAGTGAATCAGCCGCAATGATGGTTGCCATTACGCTCGATGTTCAGACAGCAAATAATCAACAATGTTTATCGCGTTTCCTTCAATTCTGTTGATGTCATGGCACGTGTCTTTCGACAGGAAATTGTTGGCAAATCGTTCTTCATGCATAAGCTCAGGTTTCACCCACACTGTTCCCATCGCTTGTTGTTTGTTCAACAAAGCAGCTGCAGCAACGGAGACCTTCCAAGTGCTCCCTTTTCAAAAGCAAGTTGATTCTGGAAATGTTACTGTTTGCATTAGCGAAGAAGTAATGGCTTGGCTTTTAACGCTTTATGGATCTTTGAATTTTTGCGCTGTCATAAATTTCGTTACGTCCCTTGTTGTGCTAAGTTAAAAATATTGAGATTGGAAAACACCAACATCATCAAAGACTTTAATTTTCTTGTCACTTCACAGAAACTCCAAAAGCTGATGAAACTTCAAAAGATTCACTAATATTAGCAATGTGTGACAGAAATATTTCGATTTTTTCTGACAAAATTCCATTCGACTTTTGAGATTCTGGCTGTCTCCACGACAGGGTTGCGTCAGTGGAAGCCCTTGATTTTATAAAGTGCTTCACGTTTTACAGCCAGATTCAACAAAATTCTTCAGGATCTATCTACTATTATTTCATTTCAGATAATTTTGTAACAGAAACTTTTGTTCGCCAACGAAGTCTATATTTGTTTCAAAACTTTTTCATAACGGAGTTTTATCTCAAACTTCAAGGTCACACACGCCAACGTCTGTGGATAGTTGCTTGTCAAAGTCACACAAGCATGCAGATTTTTGTTGTTCTTTTTGCGACTCATGATGTTTCGTAGCTCATGTTGTTTCATACAGATTTTTGTCAAAAACACGCTTCGTTCTGCTTCAAAGCCTTTGAAATTGCTTCATTTTTTCAGTAATATTTTTTGTTCCTATGTATGTTATCTCTACAAAACACAAACATATCTTTCCGGGCAGCAAATGCTTTTTTGACTTTCTGTCGTCTGACCTTGAAAAAGCACTTACATTGTAACATACAATATCTTTCGCTATGACGCCGAACAAGTGAAAGTTAATCCAAGCATTCAAAAATTGTTTCCTAATGTAGATAAAAGAACTGTTTCACGCAGCAAGTTGAAACACTGAGGCATTAAAATACTGTATAAGGACTTTCAACATCGCATGTATGTTGACAGTACTTTCAGCATGACCTCTTTAATATCAACTTGCAGCAACAAGCATAGCGAATTACACTCATTGGTGCGTAATACCAAAAGTTTAAGCGTGGAGATTATCATTTGATAAAATTTTCAAAAGCTTCTACGTTTTTCAAAAAATCAAAAAATGATATGCGACACGAACAAATAGCAATGTGTAAGCGCTTGCAATTTTTGAAGTTAGAAAAAGGCTAAGTGTGGAAAAATTTACAGTAATTGAGAGCTGAATAAATAGGAGTTAATTTTATTTTGGCAATTTAGTGATATTGCATGAATGTAATGGAGTTTTTTAAGTTCTTCTGAAGCAGTTTTTTTTGTGTTATACCAGAGGACATTCTATTCAGGCACTGTTACAAAGTTTTGCAGCAACGTTTGTTAAAGTTAAAGACCACTAACGTTTGTGCTTAAGGGGTGGTTGCTACAGATAGTAATAATTCATTAAACAATAAATAAATGAAAATATTTGGTGACGTCACAATATGTCAAAAAACCTCCCAAAACAAACACAACATCAACCTGAAAAGTTTTTGGAGGTTTTGCACTCAAAGGTGATGAACGCATTGAGGAAAACCTGAGGCTGTTTTGTAAACTCTGATCAAGGTCTGAAAGGTCGTTTAAACCTTCAGCCCATTGGTCTGACTCTGACACGTCTCTATATGTAAACACTTCTTAATAAGTACGAGTCCGAGTTTGGTTTAAATATTCCCAGACGTATAGCCATTCGCTTCACCTGAAAGTGAACAACCACAAAAATTATAACACTCCTTGCTTTATCTTGTTGTCAGCATGTCTGTCAAGATACTTGTAAGCCGAATTGCCCCAATCTGAATCGTGCGTGCCATTGGGTCCTACTCGTTTTACCTCTTCTACGTTCATACGTTTAACTGTCAGGATCAGACGAAGCCTGAAATACCACCTTCAAGAAATTTAATTTTCACCAACTTTCCTTTTTGAAATATTTTGCCTCTCATTGCAATGATATTATGCGCTTTCTTTAAAATAAACACAACACCAAATGCGAAACCTGGAAAATCAACGCTTTTGGTTGAACAACTCCCCCAAAAAAACACGATTTAATGTACAAATTGTGATGACACTACTTGAACAACAACACCCAATTACAAGTACACAATTGAGAATATGTACACAATCACAATCAAACACAATCGTGATGTTTCAATAGTGTGTTTCCCGCTAATTTAATTCAAAAGTTTGGTTAGGTTCCTTACTGGGGAAAAACTTACAGAGGGGTTAGACCTTTGGCTTGAACTCAACTAGAAGCACGAAACTTTTTAAAAGATTTTGCAAACAACCAAAGATTTGTTTTTCAGCTTTAGCGCAAGTGTTGAATAGACCCGAATAGAATCACTCTCATGGAGTCTCTAATAGAATGCCTCATATGGAATATAATCCCGTCTGAGCGTTTCACAACTTCTTTAAGCTTTTATGTCTTTCTGGTAATTGCTCCCGCGACTCGCTTCAGCAAATTTATGTTGTTAACAACAAGATCCCGCCTCACAGTTGTCAGCGCACCGGCGCGCTCTTACGTCTTCCCTTTTTTCTTTACGGCGGGAACGCGAAAAGGGTTTTATGACGTTATGATTACAGTTTAAACTTTAGGTGATAAACTTTTAAACACTATCTTGTTTGTTTCTCGTGAGAGCTAAACGGGATTTTATTTATTCGCGTGTTTTCCAATCAGTCTGATGCAAATTACGTTAAAACCTGTTTGCCTTCTATGCTCGTTGGAGCGCCCAAGTTGCTTTGAGTTCAGTCTCACCACAAATTACGTAGGCTCTTGCTCTTTGCGCTTCGAGCGAGCACTACCCTGTTTGTTTTTTTATTCCAGCATGATGGATTATTTGCAATGACAATATCTAGATTGATTGCCCCAGTGGCATTGCTGCGAATCTGCAACTTTGAGCAAACGCCCGACACTTATTTTCTGCGCGAATATTTCTTTATGGTGCGTGTGTGCTTACGGGAAATGCTCGATTATTACGTTCAGATATTGCATTCCTACTTGCATTCTTGCACCTCACAGCGTTTCGGTATACATGTTCAACAATTTTCAAAATCAATCATGTGACGTACGCGATCCAACTACTATGCGGTGTAAAGGTTTATGCAGAGCATTTCAGTCTGCTCATAATTCGATTTTTCCTTTGTGCGTACAAACATCTTTTACCAAATAAACACTGCAGAACGCGACGAATTAAAATCAAATAAAAACTCCACAAAAGGAGACAATTTTCGTGTCAATTTAGCAACACATATAGAGGAAACATATGGTTTTTCCGTCCTGTTGCAGTCATTGGTGGTTGCGTATTCCAACACGTATACGGCGTTAACTTGAATATAGGTTGGTTTAGTTCAAGCACTCGCTGACGCATATGCAAGATAAGCTCAAGGTTAATTCTATTTCCAAACCTCAACAATAGTTCTATTTTCCAAACCTCAACGTGAAGTTTTATTATCGTGGCAAAACACCTTTTATTGATTTCAGTTCGAAGTTGCTGCAACTAATATCTCATTCGTGGAAACAAATCGTGGAAAGATGATGTATGCCTTTTTCTTTCAAATAAATTTTTATTGGTTTTTACCAAAACACGGTGACAATTCTTGCTTCTAGACAATAATACGAATTTTTTATACTGATTAGACTCAGCAAATCGTCTTGATGCCGTTGCAAAAAAACAGAAACCAAATCTCGGTGTCGTACAAACGTTTTACGCAAAGGCTTATGCAACGTGTACGCGTCTTGGATTTGAAGTCATTTTTCAATTTCATTGCCAGCCTTTCTTGCTGGTGCGTTTGCGTTTTAACTTGACAATTCGAGTAAACAGAAAATATCCCCGCAATGTTTTTCACAAGCCAAGTGATCGAAAAATTCCTAAGATTTGGATATATATTTTGTGATCATATCGTTGTCTGGAAGTATGTTCATATTAAATTGCAAACGAGCGTCGCGAAACAAGAGGATCCGCAGGAAGGCACATACAGACAGCTGCGGTATAGGTTCAAATGACATTTCATTACTTCACTGCAGCAAGCTGCAACGTCAGGCCACCCAACTGGGAAGATAACATCTCAGGGTGCGGGGCTAAGAAATTGAAAAATGACAATAACTTGTTGAATGTCGAAAAATGATATTATTTAAAAAAAACTGCACAACACCTCAAAACGCTCGGGGTACGCGTGGAAAAAACACGAAAAATACACAAAAATTTCCAAAATTTCGTATAAGGTCCATCTAGCAAACGGCCAACTATCGAACATAAACAATTAGAAACAAGGTGTTACAGCACGTTGTTTTTGACAGAAAAGTGTGTTACTGACCTTTCCAACTAACAAGCGTAAGTACTTCCGACACACAATCTTTGCGGAAAAACATCATTTACGCAATTGTCATTGTGTTTTCGTTGAAAGTATTTTCCACTAACAATTGGTTACTTTCTTGCATGATGTTTTTTGCATTGTATCGGCGTAGTAGCTGAGTCATTTGAAACAATAAATCTCTATCAAAAAATCACAGCAACATTCAAATATGCTATGCAACACAAACTATATCGCTTGCAATGCTTACCTTTTGCTAGTCGTTGCAGAAAACGTGGAAGTGGTCGATGCAAGACAGGTGCTCCGCACTCACAGCACACGCACCTCATCTACTAGCGGTGCGATGGGTTTCGCAGAGTTGTCTTGTCGACAACACTGGAGAGAATCAGCTTAATGCGTACATTGTAAGTCTTTTGCAAAATTATCTTGAAACGGCATTACGCTTTTTGTCAAAAGATGCCAGAGCATATTATTTAAATTTACTGGAAACCACCTTTGAACAGTCTAAATGAAAAGTTTGATTTTGAAATAAGTGCAAAATTTTGAACACTAGCAATGCATTTTGCTGAATTTCAATTTTCGGAAAACTTTGAAAAGCTTGAAAGTTTTGAATTTTGCCAAAATCACAAAGATGCATTGATTTTAACAAGAAATGAGATCTTTTCTGTCAATATTTATTTGGACCATACGTTGTGACGAAAACAATACATCGAGCTGCAGTAGTATTCACACAAATAACGCATGGCGGTGACGAGGATGCGGGATGGTAAAGTCGCCAGGATTCCGGCTTCGTCGTAATAGGGTTGCCTGCAGTTGAATCATCAGCTTTATTTGAAAAAGAGCTGGTGCTGCTTGCCTAGGAGACGAAATGTATACTCTGCACGATCTTAGTGTCTGATCCGTAGCTGTGAAAACATTTAAATAATCGATTACTTAAACTGACAACATTGAAAATGATGCTCCACACCATTGTTTGCTATATAGGTGAAGCATTCTAAAAGCTCGGGCATAATCTTAGTTTGAACGATTTGTTTCACGATTTCCATGCAACAATAATAAACTTTTGTCCATGTTTTGTACTAAAACAAATAAATTAGTGAATAGAAAAGGAAGAAATTACTTATTGCTCCAACAGAACACCAGTGGAAGAGATGCTTAGACCTCGGATTATTTTTCAGACATACGATCTGCAATACCGATCACCAACCGTGCTTGATTGGGAGCAATGTTCCTTTAAAATCCATCATCTGTTTCAACATTTTTGGGGTCATAGACGTTGCAAACTGCAGATAGCAACGACGTGTGGGGAGCAACCAGGGCTGCAGAGCCGGAACCGCGGCCCGGAGCAGGAGCTCAATTTGAGAGGTTAAGAGCCGAAGCTGGAACTGTGGTCATTTGTGAGGTAGCTCCGGCTCCAGGTCCATTCCTAGATACTAATGATTTTGCCAAATTGACTGAAAGCTAGACTTACTTTACCGAAAACAGTGCACTTTATGGCTCAACTAAAAGCGATTGTTGCGAGTTACGACACCAGACTGCAACAATGGATCTGCGAAGCTTTGATGTTTTTTTGGTTTAAAACCCTTTTATTTGCAAAGTGTGCAACGCTATAACTCTCCAGCCGATTGAGCTAGAGAGCTGTTCAAACCCTCTACGGATTCAGCAAGCCTTCTAGTTGAGATCTAAAAAAAATTTTTCGTTTTGGATTTGGGATTTTCTGGGGGTAACGTGAAAATGGCAGGATGCCTTCGCGTTTTTGGCAAACTTTACCAGGTCCTGGGTGCCAACGCGATGAGCCATTTTTTGGCTCAAGGTTGTTTTGGAAACTTGGCCAAAATCCACGTCTTTAGAGCCCTTGATTGACTTGCTAGCATATCTGAAGGCGAAATTATGGCTCAGGAACCCAGTTTTTGACAAAATTCAAAAACGTTAACAAAAGGTATGATTTGCCCTTTCAGGTCAAATTTTGACCAGCCATAACTGTGCAGCAGACTCAGCTAGAGAGCTGTTCAAACCGTCTAAAGCATATGTTCCCAACCTTTTTAGAAGCTTGCATCCCTTTCATAAAAATATAGTAGCATTCGTACCCCCACACTTTGAAAAAGCGAATAAATTACAAAAACAGACCGATTTTGCAGATCTTCATTTTTTAAATTACTACTCGTAACCAGGCCCGCAACGGGCAACGGAACAATTACCTCCGCAGTTTTTAAAAACACCTTTAGTATTTGCATACAATCATTTCCCCCCGAAAATATCAGCTAGTTGCGGCTCTGCTCATAACGTAGACCTACTGACGACACAACAGAAAACACTCAACGTAGCGTTTAACTTTCATACCTTACTGCTCATTGGAAACCAACCTAGTAAATTTTTTTGCTGTTTTTCTGAAATTATCCAGTGCTACCTAGACACACAATTACTCAGAGCCATGCACAAATCGTTCGAAGGTTCAAACGGTTCCGATACTTGTTTCTTCGAACAAATATGTTATTACAAAGAGCATTGGAGTTGACAGGACTTATGTGGTCAATTTCTATCAACTTTGCATGTTTGAACACCAGAAACTTTCGAGTTCTGTAGCATCAAACAACGGCGCCGCCATAATTGCGTCACCATCGCATCACCGGCCATCTTCAGCATGGTAACCGCAGCACGGAGTTATAAATCGGGCCGGGCGTTTCGGGTCGGGCCGGGTTGGGACTTAAGTTGGTCAAAATGTTTCGGTCCTACTTGCAAAATTATTCGTATTGAGGGACACGTTTGCCGCCAGTTGCTGTTGAAGCAATCGAGTTGATTAAATCTTCAATAAAAAATGATTACTTGTGAATTATTCAGTCAGGTTATTTGCTATGCTATACTACCAATTCCCCGCGAAGCGCATACCTTGACTCATTCGGTAAATTTGGCTTTTGGGCCTAAATCGGGCTTCAAGAATAAATGTCTGGCTCGGGCTTGTTATTTTGCGTTCAGGCTTCAAAATGAAACCCGTTTGCAACTCTGCCGCAGCGTTAAGCAGAAAAAGCAATGTACGCATTTACCATTTTATTTGTCAAATAAGTAACGTTAGTTGGAATTAAGCTGCATGATGTTCTTTTGAGTAATAGCACTTGCAAGATTTCATAAATCGTGGTTATTTTGAAAAAAGTTCATGCAACAACAGCATACAAACTCTCGCCCACGAAAATCGTATTTCGGACCCCCGAAAATCTTGTTTTAGACCCCCAGGGGTTCGGGAACCCCCGGTTGGAAACCACTGCTCTAAAGACTCGTGACGTCTTGCAGTTTAGAATAAAAAAAAGTATAGCTGCATGTTTCCGACACTGTGAATCTGTTACGTTGCTCGATAATTGATGTCAGATAGGTTTCAAGTTTCGGTGAAGGCAATTATTTGGGAACAACGTAATTTCCAGTTGTTTAGTTGGACGCAGTTTGTTTTTTGATCTACTCATTTTAGTATACAGTTTTTTTGCTTTCTCTGCTTTACTTCAGCCTCTCAATTTTTCAACCCTAAGCTTTACTTGCAAATTTCAGGGGTGAGGATGCGTAGTGTCACGTGAAATCATTTTTTATTGGAAAATTTGCTGAACGATTCGACTCCATCGTGTTTGTGGAAATCTTTTACTTAAATATAACACATGATGGTATTTCAAGCGTGGTTCGACGAAGAATAGTGCTTAGATGATCTGGAAGAGTTGAAGGATAAATTGCAACCTTTGCTTGTTCAAGTACAAGTTTTGAGCAACGCAACTCAAAATGCTGCTTCCTACATTGCTGAAATCTTTTATCTCTCTTGACCAATATCACTATCAGTGCCTTTTCCACGTGGGCTGTCAGTCTACCTGATCAGGTGCAAAGGCATCGGCTCCAGCGGACCAGCAAGGCATCTCGGAAGTGAGAAATGGGATTTTAGAAGTGTGATGTTTGTGTTTATTGTGAAATTACGCAGTTAAGCATGCAATGCAATTCAGAAAGTTCAGCAGTGTTGAAAACAGCTTGAACGTTTATTGAAACTCAGTTAAATTCTTTTCGATATTACTTTATTATGGAGGTAAGTTTGCATGAAACGGCTCGATGCCAGTACGGTGTGCCGTGCATCCAGAAATTGAAAATTTTGAGTGAGCTATTACTGAAAAATTTTCCTTGGAAAAACTTTACTAATACGAGTCGTCCGACAGATCTGAACATTCGATACTAACGGGAAAAAGGTTGGCCACGGAGTGATTTTATGAAATCAATCCACTATTTACATTTCACTATCGATGTCTTTGACCAAATGTATCAAAGCGATAAATTTTTCTCATCAACGCTTTTCCTTCAGCAGTCGAGGTCAGCCTCAGTTTCATCGATTGGCTGCCTCAACAGAGCTGCTCACGTACAGAGAAGTGTGCCTCTAAGCGCGATGCAAAATGTATTTGTATTGTATTAGTTATATTGTATAAGTAAACGTCCAAATTCCCACACGCAACGCGCTAGACTTAAGCATTTATCGCAGTAACAAAGAACACAAAAGTACATGGACGAACACGAGGATATGTACGTGACAGAAGTAGAAAAGTATATGCGCTTGATGGCGATAGTGCATTTATTTAGATGAAACACAAGCATGGAGTGCATGCGCATGAATGACGCTATCACGATTATTATAATGTGGTGCTGCGATGACTTCCAAGTACACCAATTTATAAAATGATGTAGGTCTGGAAGACTGCAAAAAACCAAAGGTCATTTAGGCTGCAAACCTCCGCAGGGCGAAGCTACTTATAGTGTAAAGCGAACAGTTTATAGCAGTAAGTAAAAGTCTTTTGCTCTGAGTACTGTATAGAGCAGGGGTGGCCAACCTTTTGATTCCATGCGCCAATTGTTTTCACGCTTAATTCAATTGCGCCACACAAACAATCACTTCTTTTCAGTTCTGTAAAATGTGTTGTAATATGGGCATATTTTGAAGTTATCTTAACATATATTTATATGAAAAATATATGTTTATCTTATATAACAAACATATACACAAGCATTACCCAATTTATTTAATAATGATGACAGATGTAGCAGTTGTAGAGGAAAGGATCTCACACAACACTTTTAAATGTTCATTGATCATTTTACTTCAGAAAGTACTAATAGTAAGATATGAACACAATCAGCAGTTTTATATGAAAATAATTTTATACACAGGTAAAACAAAAAATGACTTTGATGTGACTTTTGTTTCCGCTTTGCTTTCACCAAACCAGTGATATTAGGAGTTAAATTCGTAACTGAAAGCAACAGACAGTCCTTCAAGTTGGAATCGGCCCGTCGCGACCTCAGTTTGTTTTTGATAATTTTCAAGAAAGAAAATGACTGCTTGCATCTGTACATAGTTCCGAAGAGACAAGCATAACGCTGGGCAAATTTTTTCATTTATGGAAAATGTTCACATGATAATGATCGCCAAAAAACAATCATTTCCCACGCACTTCGCAATGAGGAAAGTTCATCAAACTTAATTTTCAACAATGAATTTGCTTTTAGTTCAATAAGTTCCATTTGCATATTACTAGGCATCTTAGAATGTTATGTTAAGTGAAAATGGATTTATAAATGCAAGCATGCGGTCTTCTTCAGAAAAATCACTAAAA
>JGI24158J21664_10012811_pt1 | contig 11094 bp, 9 predicted proteins | sample Ectturendosymbi3_FD_21664 | JGI IMG/M metagenome (IMG submission 21664)
TTCACAAATATATTTCTTAAATCACGTTTTTATAAAATCAAAATTCGCTCGTTACTGGATTACCTACCCCAACAGGTGTCATGGCTGATTTTGAGGTCTGGTATTCCGTATCTATCGTACGCCTATCTGCCGTACGTTTCCGTATCTACCGTACGCCCAAATGAACATTTGACAGGATTTTACAGTCTATGCATCCATAGGACTTACTCGAACAAAAGTTGGAAACATTGCAGTAAATCAGCACATCTTTTTTCCTAGAAATTAACCACCAACAGCACGAGGGCAGGAACATGCACACTGTAGCAAAAGAGGAAGTTAAGTGTGGGTTGGTGAAGCGTTGAAGTGGATCGATAAACAATTACTGCAGCAAGTTCATCCCAGCAGGAGAATTGTCTTAAACAGACCAGGTGGCCAATACGAACAACCAAACAAGTGCAGGTCGAACGTACATTTTGCTCAACAAAGTCACTATACAAAAAGCTACACACAGAGCAAGCGATGAAAATCTCGCCGAAACTACCCGTCTGTTGATGCAAAAAAAAAACGCAACAAAGCGGATCAAAACACGGTTCTGACGGAAAAAGATTTTTTTTCAGAGATTTTTCTGCAGCTCAACTGCGGCGTTGTCGCGCATGCCATGCATACGTACCGCGCAGGCGATGAAGAGTTCGTCGAAAGTTCCCGGCTCATTCCTGAAGGTGTTCGCCATGGACGCCGACACGCACATCGCGATAAAGTTGAGTACACCGCACCCGATCGCGAAGAACACCTCCTGTGAAAGTGGCATCGGTGAAGGTGAATGCAATGATCGGTGAAGGTGAATGCAATGCGAAGCAAACAAAAGTTGGGCGATATTTCAGTGGTGGAGTGTCTGCCTCTTAATCAAAAGGTTGTTTGTTCGATCCTTACCCGTATAGCTTCTCGCGAAATAGTGTTAACCTCAGCCGCTGCAGTATTGCCAGCAAGAAGGACGTAGACTTCGGCCTTTACCTCAATTGCTGTCACCCAAATCCATATTAAAGTTTGTTTTTTTTTAACTAACAGCGTTCGGATGTGCAGTCGCTGAACACTACGCGTCATCTGTTAAGCTTCAGTAGGTTTCCATTACTTCCATTACTTGGGGATGAGGCTAACACAATTAGCTATCTCTTGCATACTTTTCAAAAAAGCGGAGCTTGCAATCGTGTTACTTGCGCGCTGAACCTATACACCAACACTAAAACAAAACCGAACGTAAATATTTTACAAAACGATCAACTTCAGTTTTCATTGATGGAACCAAAGAGCTTTAAAGCTTTTGAGGTGCAATATGAAACTTTCGCCCAGTTTTCTTAAAGCAGCAGTTTGGATGATCACTGGCCATGGGTTCATTGACAGCCGCAGACAACTTCCAGGCAGCATAATAGAAATCTTGTAGTTGCGCGTAGCAAAATGCGATTTGCTGTTTTTTCAGTTGTATTGGTAAAGCGAGAAAATGGTGTAATTTTGTTTAACCGGAAGTATGCAGTGTCACTCAACTGCAGATTGCTTAGTGAAAGCTCTTGTTGGGAGCCACACTGTAGCTAGTGAACCCAAGTAAATAAAATTAATAGACGTTATCTTGACTGTCTCCTGATTGAATATTGCGCCTGGCAATGAGCGCATTGAAAAACCTAAGCCTGTAACGAATGAGGTTGGTGTTGTTCAATACTTTTTAGGTTGCACAGTCAAGCTTAAGCATTGAAAATCATCTCACAAAATTAAAACTCTCTTAAAACCATTGCAGAAAATTTGTAGCTTTCTTATGCTTCACAAAGTTTCCGCAACACTGCCACAGCCCTAGTACATTTCTTACAAACATCGTAGCTTGGTCTGTACAGGAGAGGCTAAACATAGTTTTGAAACCAGGTATAATGATTCTCAAAATATGCTTTTTACTCGCCCTGTATTGCCTACGTTAGGTTTACGTTTTTGTTTCAGAGCAGCAACGTTTGCTTGTACTGATGTTGTCATGCTCATTTGTGTTTAGCTACTTAGTGCTCCTTTATGTGCATGACTTGTGCCAAGCTGCTTGCCTGCTTTCAACTGCAATGCGTCGGTTTTTATTATTACCAATCTGAAACCTTGCCCGTTGCTAATCAAAACGTTTCTAGTTCACGCAAAGAATTTTTTCCTTGTAAATATGAGACGTAACAGGCATTACACGTTTTGCAGATTGTTTTGTCATTGTGAGGTTTGTGCTGTGTTAATTGCAACTGTTAAGCTATCACGCTTCAGTTGATGCAGTGACACCAAGCAAGCCAACCAACACTGATGACTCACCACTCGTTTCCATGGCAATCTGTCCAAACAGCAACCATTGTACAGCTTGCAATAGTATATGAACCCACTGATTAGTAGACAAATACAGCAGAATGATCCTGTAAAGTTGACGAAAGACATCGGTCCAGCACCACCCACTGACCAATAATGGCTTGCAGAACAAAGAATCAGTAGGATGAGGCTGAAAAACTGAAACAATAATGATAGCATTTGTATGAACATTACAACTTTTTTATTGCAAAAAGTGAAGTTGAGCTGCAGCATACAACGCACAATGCAATTTATGAATAAGGCTACATTTCACAGTTTAAAGAAGTTAATCATGATTTTTGGGGAACACAAAAATAATGTGAAGCTATTGCTCCACGTTTACAAAATATGCCAACAGTGATAAAAACACTGTGACCACTGAGAAGTTTCTAGCCCCAAGTTTCAAACATGAACCGAGAAATGCTAATAAACAACAAATTTTTAAGGTATATATTTGGAAAAGCCAACAAACTTAATCAGAAAAAGATGAAAATAAGATGGGCAAATTTTTTCTTGAAGAGATAATAATTCAAGGGTAAGTAATTGAACACCCAGCACAAGTTTGACAATCTTCTTTATAATGATGTATTTCTTGCAGATAGCATAAAAACAGTCAATTCTAGTGAACAACTGATTATGTACTTCTGCACATCTCATTCTAAAACAAGAGGCTTAAATGACAAAAAATATTTTATGAAGCATTTTCTTACAAGATCCCAAAGATGCAGAAGCATATTTTCTAGAGTCTGGCAATAAGAGCTGTCCAACAGGGTTTAGCACAGCTATGTCCAACCCGCGGCCCTCGGGCCGCATGCAAAGTTTTTTTGCGGCCCAGTTTAGGTTTTCGCTGTAGTAAAAGTATCCCACATACTGACAACCTTTCCTTATTTTGATAACCTTGAATTTGACATTTTTGATGCAAGTGTCTCCTCAGTGCCACGTTATCACGTCTGTAAACATTGCAATTAGGATTCGAACGCTTTCAGTGTATTAGCTTCAGTTAAATTTGGTTTGCTCAGATCTAAGTCATTCAATGTGCGGCCCTCATTAATATGTCATCAAATGTGCGGCCCTGGTTAAGATAGGGGCATGATTTTTGGCCCAGTAAGCCATTTGGGTTGGACATAGCTGGTTTAGCAAATGAAGCAATCCCAACTGCTTGAAATACAAAATCCAGTCATTATCAAACTTTGAAAAACTTTTTTTTCACAAATTTTGTGGAAGATGTTTTCATAAGTAGTCGCAATAAAGTGTATCTTTTTTGATGATGAATATATAACTAAGTGCATAATATGAACAATTATTGAAGCTTCATTTAGAAATTCAAAAGTGTTACAACTATATCAAGCAGCATTGCACACTTGCAAATGACAGATTTGTAACTTGGTGTGATAAACATGCAGGAGCTTACATACTTGCTTGATGTGCTTTGCACATATCAATGTTGCTTCCAGGTTATTTTATTATTCAGCATGTATATGTCACATGTTTCCCAGACTACATTATTTTTTTCTATTGGTCCCACAACACTAGCACTGATTATCAATTGCATGGAAGATTGCAAGTTGATCTGCGCCAGAATAATGAAAAGTCCTAAAATGATGTAGTCTTTATACATAACTTGCTTTAAACTTGCTCATATTAAACTTCAAGGCAGTAGTTTTTGTTTCAATATAGTTTTGTGATAGGCAAGTGGTTGCAATTTTGAAAAAAACAAAATCAAGTGTATCTGAATAAAAAGGTGTTTTTGTCATTGACATTGTGTTAGTCTTTTCATATTAATTTAATCAAGAGAGTTCACTGCCACAGCTTATGCAAAGATGGTGTAGTTACTACCAGGGCAGCAGAGCCGTCGTAAAATGAAATTGCTCTGAGTCGAGATCTTTTCCTTTTCATGAACATGGCACCAGATCCATCTCTGGAGCTCTTGGTGTTAATAATCATATCTCCTGCTCTGGAGCTCTCTTTTTTCATAACATGGCTCCAGCTCTAGCTCCTGTTCATTTTTAAACAATTACACATTCAAATGCTTTGGTGTGCCTAAGTTGACTGGAAAGTGAAATATATCTGATACACAAAACTAAGAGAATATATCACACATTTGAGTAGGTTAATCTAGTGTTTTTTTACCAACAGCGCTCTGAGCATTAGCAAATCAGCGAATAAACAACAATCACAAGTTCAGATGATTCAGCGCACATTTACTAGTAGAGATGTTGCTGCAGTTAATGGTAACATAAACAAAATCTGAAAAGGCAGTCACTGGTCTTGCTGATAATGCCTGAGGACCTTTTGTTATTTATTACAACTAGAATTAAGAAAAAGTGCTGTTTGGAAAACTAGATTTGTGACTGAATATTGTGACACAGTCCAGTCCAAGTCGACCATGTGTTTTGAACTCATTGCATGCTTTGCCTGTTGCAGTCTTGGCGATGCCTGCTAACAGCGTTGCTCAGGCAAGCCATGCAAAAAGTGCAAAACACAGGGCCAATTATTTCTCTCATGCGTTCTTTAAAAATGCACAGCATTTGCAATAACACAAAAGAAAAGAGGTGTTTAAACACCATTTGTTTGAAGAAATACTATGGCTTACGATTTATATACGTACTGATTATAGCTTAGATTAGTTCTTTTTAGGTCACTATGCTGCAGATCTGGTTTGATCTTTCTGACTAAAAAGTACGATGTCGTGTTGTGATAGTTTACAATGTTTCTCATAACTATGCAGATAACACCACACATGTCCAACTACGATTCCACAGCCTTAGTGATGATTAAACCACGGAAACATCAGAAATCCATTGTTGCAGGCTGGTGTCGTGTAACAATTGCACTTCGCTATGCTCAAAGCACTGTTTTCGGAAAAGTAAATCTAGCTTTCAGTAAATTTGGCAAAACCATTAGTATCTAGAAAGAGACCTGGAGCTACATATTAAATAGCCACAGCTCCAACTAAATTTTCAACTGAGCTCCTGTTCCATGCAAAACACCCAGCTCTGGCTCCACAGCCCTGGTTGCTATAAATAGAAGCTGAGAAAGGAGTAAAACTACTAGGCATTTCTAAATATTTTTTGCAATCATGCAATTCATTAACTTCACCATTTCCTTTAAATGATCTCAAATTTTGAAAACCTATGCAGATACAAATCATAATTTTGTTTCATGTGCATATTTTTTCAGGGATGGAAATTGCATTTGAGTGAATAGAAAAGTGTATTATGAGTTACTGAACGCTTAAACTTTGTTAAACAAGACTGAACAGTGTGGATTCGTAAAAGAATTTTATGAAATAACACCAGTTGCAATTGTATTTGAAAATCGCACAAAATGTTCAAATAGAAATATGTTTGAGCAGAGCGTAAGTATCTAGACCAAGGGTGGGCAAACCATGGCCTGCATGTGGCTCACTGAACATTTGTTTGTGGTGTTCGTATACACATTGCACACTTTTACTTATTTTTGTGCTGATCAAGTATCAAAATATGGTAATTTCTAAAACACAAGAAACATGCAATAAAATAGCATGATATAATAAACTATGTTTGAATATTAAAAACATCCATATAGTTTTGAAATTAGAATTCTATATAATTTATGTTACATAAAAAGGTAGAATTTGTAGAAGCTGGACCCTACACTAGGTACTGACGGAACAATGTGGTCCTCATTAAAAAGTTTGCCCAACCTGATGTAGACAATCACCAGCATTGCACGAGAAAGTTTGAGAAGCATTTATGCTGAACTTTGTAATGTTCATGAGAAGAGTAAGTTCGTAAACCCAGAAATGTGAACAAAATTTTACTTTTAAATCCCTCAATCCAATTTTTATGAACAAGTCTTGTTCTGCTAAACATTAGGCCTGTTTAATTTCATATGCTTGAAGTGTTTTGTTTCGTTATTCAAATATGCACATATTATATTATAGAAATTGTTTTGGAAGACACAGATAATATTTGGATCAAGCGCTGCATGAATAACTTACGCCAGACATCTAGAATTGTTTTCTGATTCATCAAGTTTAGTGTTAAATTTATTTGCTTCCCCTTGCTTCAGACTTTCAACGTTTCACCCATAAGCATTGCTTGCAGGTTTCATGACTGAGGATATGTTATATTACATGGAATCCATTTCCTATTAATAAATTTGCTGACTGATGCATTCTTTGTCTCCAGCTTAAAATTTTAAATCTTAATGACATTTATAAGTTGCAAATCCAAAATAGATTTATCAATTCAAGCATGTTTGTTTACCATCTGTTTTTAACAATTTGTTCACTAAGTTGGACAATATACATTCATATAAAATTAAACAAAAACATATTAAGAATATATAGTTCCCAGAAAAAGATTGGCTACTGGATAAAAATCTCTTGCTTATATTGGAATTATGATTTGGGAGTCTTTGGATCCAAATTTAAAAGTACAACCCTTCTATGCTTTCAAAAAGAAATACAAATTATATCTCCTAAGCCAATACCAACCCTTGTCAACTGTATGCTACCTTCAAGGCTTTATTATTCCTCATTATTATAGTAAACCTTTCTCATGGTACAAACCTCATTGATATAACACGATCTCACTATAAGGCTAGGGGTGCTTAACTAGAAAACCACCTGGATATATTAGGTACCCTGGGAAGATGCAAATATGATTCTGATTGTTTCTAATCTTATCTTGTTTATTTTTGTGAGAGTTTTGTGTGTGTCTGTTTCCTGAATAAAAAATGAATGAATGAATTATCTCCATTGTGGACAGCAGTTACAATAATGTTGTAATATATTCATAGACTTACAAAGCTTTAGTCAACATATTTATCACACAGCTGCAAACTTGAAACAAACCAAGCTACGTCAGTATTTTTTACTAATTTACACTTTTGATATTGGGTGCATCTCTGGATTTAGTTGGTGAATGCAGTCAAAAATACTGCGTTACATTGGATCATGGCTGTCTCTCAACACTAATTTCCACCGGCACTTGACACGGAGGCTTCCATGTTTGATCTGTTTTGCGGTGACCCACAATGCTGACATCATTCAAGATTAACTAGCCATAACAACTGATTTGATCTGTTTGCAAATATAATTCAGACTGTTTTTCACAACTTCAACCAACTGCATCAGACTACCTGGCACATTTTCTTGTCTCAAACCACCTGGCACCAAGTACCGAAAGTGTTTATAAAACTTTTGCTTGATTACTTGTATAAAACAAAGCAGACTGCATATTATTTTATAATTACTGCCTTGTAAAAGTGTAATACACACATACAAACTGAATTGCTTTGAAAAGTCCATCTCTGGATGTTAAGAATCCTGGATCCTTTCCAACTGAATCACCAGCCATGACAAATGCAACCAGTTTTCATTAAATTCATACAAACCACAATACACTGCAACAATAACAATATTACATAAAACTAACAAAATGATTAAATCTGACATTCTGTTTGAGTCTGAAATTCTATCATTACAATGGGTAATTGTGTCAATCATGTTCTTTATGAGATAAATATTATGCATTATGACAGGTATTTATATCAATAGAATATGATAATAATCACATCAATCATGTTCTTTAAAAGGCAAAATAATCCCAGCACAGCATTTGCCTCATGAGGCAAAATAGACACTCCCCAAATAATACCAAGTGAAATCAAATTCAAGTTAACTTCCGCTCACCTTTTGGCTCAAAACATTATAATTTATAATAGTTGTAAGCCAATGGTATAATATAATAGTTGTTGAGACTTCAAGTTCATTTATAATAGGAGTGGTACAAGCACACCTCGCATAGGGTTGCCAGATCACTTGAAATTTTTCAAGGACATTTTATTTTTCAAAGAGATACGGTGGGCTATTTTCATACTTTCATGGGCATCCACAGGAGGGGTGAAACAGGCATCATTTTCTTCCCCGGAAATTGGACTAAGAACCAAAAATTTCTCGAAAATCTGAAGTCAGCATCTTGATTCCGATTAATTGATTTAATTCTTACAATTACATTTTATTTACTGGTATGGCACTCACACTGCACAAGAGCCAGCTTCAATGTTCTTATGTGATGCAGTGAAGAGCTTGCAGTTCACTCATCTCCACTCCTTTGCCTGCAGACTCGCGATGCAAAACTTGCGAGTGCATTTCTACAGTTGCTCTTTATTGCACAACAATAACATGGCAACGAATCTTCAAAGGTTCATTTCAAGTTACGATAGTTAATCCGCTTTCCCGCACGTGACTGTTGACCTCAAACATCTTTGACAGGTGATGCAGNGATAGCCGATACAGTGACTCATTGGTGTAGCCAGCCCAAAAATTTGAGGGGCCAAAATGTTGGATTTTAGGCGTGCAACAGTATTTTCTTTGGGATACCGCTTCTCAAAGCACAAAATGACTAAGACTATTGGTTCTAAAAATTTGGAGATGACATGGCCCTCTAAGACACATTGTTTCATGCTGCATGAAAAGAAGCATGAGTGAATCTTTTGCAGTGCTTCCACAAGTTTGAAAAGCCCACTATAGTGTGAGATTGTGAGTGTGACCAATGTGCCTGAATGAATAGCTTAGTCAAGCTATGCTAATGCAGGCTTCTTATCACACAGTATAAAACTACGTGGCTGTTAGAAATACCTCTATGAAAGCCTTGCGGGAATAAGTCTTAATTGTGAAAGCTTAGTTCTGACTTCTGAGCGAGTACGATGCGCAAAGCTATATTGGTTGTGGTGAGTTTTCATAATTCATCTACTCAGATTTTACACCTGCGTGGTGTTGTAATTTTAGTAAGTTTTAATTTTAGTAAATTGTTTGATAGTCGTGTCAAGATACAGATTAATTTCTCATTGTTTGAAACAGTTTTGTGAGAGTGTCTAACTTTCATGGTTTTTCAGTGCTAATGTTGACCTGGTCGTTGATTGTTCTTAAATTANGACTTATTTGTAGAAAGTGCTCTCAAAAATGAATATTAGGAAGTTTATGAAATGAAGAAATATTTCTGATAGGCGAAGTGTAGAAAACAATTCGGACAAAAGATTTCAGAAGTGAGCTCTATTCAACCAGCGGATGACAGAAAGTACACATTTGTGTGATGGATGACAGAAAGTACACCTTTATAGCAAATTCATATACTGCTCCACTTAAAAATATTTCAAAATAGATAATGGAGCACATGCTAATGCTTTCATTAGTATGTCTCACTGTCTCTTCAAGGTCAGTAATAAAGATGTCTCTTCAAGGTCAATAACAAAGATGAAGAGATTTGAGGAAATTAGCTCTATTAATGCTGCTATTGTCTGTGGACACAAAATAAATAGTTTACTGCTCATTTACCTTGCATACTACTTGAGGTTGCTGTTGGGAAGAATTTCATTGCTGTTGAATTGCTTGCACCATGCATGTCGAGCATAAGGGCAACCATGAAAAATTGTCAGACCATATAATGATAGCAATTTTTGTAAGTCAATAAATTTGACAATTTTTTTGATTCGACAACTTTGTTCGATTATTTCCAGTGATGAAGTACAAGTATTACACTAGTGGCAATATGCGAACTGCATGGAGATCAGTTGCATTTTCCATGCTCGGCAGCTCACTTTATAAAGCATTTCGTGATGCGCAAGCAAACTGGAGAGGAGGCACAAGCAGTCAGTGTCTCCCTCGCCGCTTTATCACTGCAGCCCTGTCAGATCGGCCGTTGAACGGACATACCACTGGATATTGAGTTTGTGCACCAACTTGAACTACATGTCTATATTGCCTCACAAAGCAAAACCAATGCTGGAGCTATTTTGCTTTTAGCCTAACACGATTGGTTAAAATGGTTGCACGACAAGTTCGGAACGCATGACCTGCTCAGTTCACCACGACATCTGTAATGGCTTAAATCCAATGGACGTGTTGTCAGGGTTTCAGTGCTGGTATTTTAAGCTGTTAGTGGCTTCTTGTCTGCGTGAGCTGTAGGCTAAACCTGAACCCTTAATCGTAACCTTAATCCTAAACCCTATGAATTGTCCTTTTATGCAGGCTATCGTCCTTGTCACATGACAACTTTAAATATAGTGTCTGACTAACGGCAAAATAGCCAAAGCCCATCTTTTGCCTCATGAAGTAAAATAGACACTACCAAATATATTGGCTAATGTGTAAGTGAGTGAGCGGTTTCGGATTTGATATCGGAGTTACAGATGGCACGGTCCAAGATTTTTCAGGCCCGGACCACCCATAGCCCGCAACATTCAGCCCATTAACCGCCCGTGAACTGACAACATTTATTCTTTTCTAAACCGGCCTGCTGAACAATTGGCAGTCTTGTCTATTTTGTCTCCTGAGGCAAAATATCTGCTGAGACTATTGTGCCTTTTGTGGAACATGATTGGTTGAAGTGGACATGTCATGTGACAAGCACAATAAACAAAGTTGCATGCTTGGATTTGTGTGTAAGCCTAAAACCCTAAACCTACGACCTTACATCTAAACACCAAACCTAAAACTCGAAACCTAAACTCAAAACCCTACACCTAAAACCCTAACCATAAAACTTTAACTCAAATCGTTAACCCTAAACCTAACAATCGTCACCATTGGATAGCTTTTTTGTGCTTAGCCCCCAAAAAAGCTCCAAGCCACCATAAACTGAAATATGAAACTAAGTTTCATAGTTTCAAATAGTTTCAAACTATACTGTATAAATCAGTGGATTTGTTGTCATTTTTAGAATGTCAAGACCGCCGCACAAAAGTAAAGCTATTGAATACTTTCTGGAGGCCGTT
>JGI24158J21664_10012812_pt1 | contig 11093 bp, 4 predicted proteins | sample Ectturendosymbi3_FD_21664 | JGI IMG/M metagenome (IMG submission 21664)
TTACTATGGTTGCAATTGAGATAGTTGAAAGTGGTGACTAGTGGAAGCAAAGAGTGAAGTCAGTGATGGATCTCTATTGCTGCTGGTTGCTTTCCTGTTAGACAATGCCCCGAATTGCCATCTTTCTCTTGTGCTTGCCTCAGTAGTTCAAGGCGATGCAGTCAACTGCAACACAGCACCGTCTGGAGGTAGCCGCAGCCGAACTGCGCCCTTTGTTTCGTCATAAAGAGTAACGTATGGTGGAAATACACTTTTCTTTCGATGGCTACCATCCTTGTGTTGCATCATAAACATATGAAGTTAGTCAAGCCAATTGCACCACATGTTATTGCGGGGTCCGTCAATCAGCCGACTTGTAGAACGAACGAGCAGAAAACAAGATTGCAGTGTTTAGCTAGTGCGATGCCGAAATCTGTAACACCATCAGCAACTAAAAAGCGCAAAGCTTCTAAGAAGAAAAAGCACAAGGATCTGGCAGTATTAGCTGAAACGCGGCGACTGAAACATTTTTTTTCCAGCAAGGCTTTTAAGCAGCAACGTTAAAATCGTGGCGTTAACCAGAGCACCTGAAGATGTAGGTGGCAATCACGACATAAGTTTCGAAGCACCATTCACACTCAGCCTGACTGGCCATATTGACATAGATGTTATTATTCTGGTGTTTTTGTTTGCAGTCTCTGGTTTGTGCTTATTGTTCGGTGAATGTTATTTCTTACCGAGTCACTCTCTAGCCTGTGGAAATATTGTTTCTTAGTAAGAATACACTCTAGTGTTAATATTATAAACTCTTCTCGCAGATAACTGTATGTGCAGTTGAGTACCGTATTTATTCGATTTTATGCCGCGGCTTGTAAAGTTTTTTTCTTATCATTTCCTGCGACTTTAATATCAAGGGTGGCTTAAATTTTTTATTTCTTTACTTTTTCGAAAGGTATAGGCGACGCTCAGCCTCTCCTTGGCCACGGTGTGTCGAGCATACTATTATTTCGCACTCGATTTGCTTCAGCATCACGCGCATATCCGTCACAGCAGGGATTATGATGAACAAAAGGCAGTTGTAGCGGTGTAAGCTTCGTTGATACTGTAGCCCAGGGGTGGCCATCACGTCGATCGGCGAGCGTCAGGTGGTCGATCACGCCTGATTTTGCACTGAATTCAGAAGATACCTGAAAAGAACATTTTTCAATCAATATTTCAGAAAGTAAATAAAAATTAAAAACGTTGCATTTTATGACATTTCGTACTTGTAACTTTGCTACCGACCGGTCGATCGTTAGTTATCAAGAAATTTTCTAGTCGATCCCAGTCGAAGACAAGTTGGCCACCACTGCTGTAGCCTACCAGCCGGGGTGTAATGGCGCCCATGGCAAGAAACAAGTTTCGTGTCCCCATGTTCTAATCTGAGGCTTGTCGGAACCAAATATACTGTATTGACGAAAGTATTTGTGACATTGTTGGGACTTATCTGCGCCCTCCACAATCATTTAGCGCCCCCCGCAGTGATTCGGCAAGCCCATAGTGATTCAGCGCCCGGGGAATTGTGCCCCCTTTGCCCACACTCTTTACACCCCTGCGCACCAGCACCAGGATTGCCAATTAAACGGGAAACGCATTAGTGTACGAACGTCGCAAATGTATCTCAGAGGCATAGGTAAGGTACAGTATGTTCACAGTATGTTCAAAAACGATCGAAGTTAGCTTACATCAATTTTTTACACCATTTCGAGCTGTTTGCAACCAAGGCCGACTAATAATCGAGTAAATACGGTAAACACATTCTCGACTACCAGAAAAAGCAAACCAGAACGTTACGAATAAGCGAAAACATAAATTTTACAAACGATGACGTCATGAATTACATCATAGGGGCTCTCCAGTGAAAATTGCCCCGGGACCCCCTACCCTTTAATCCGGCTCCGGGCCTTTCCCAGGCTGAAACTCATATTCTGCTAGAATGCGACCTAACCAGAGCTTTATGTCGGATTATGTTAAATTCTATTAGAAATATTCTCTTGAAAGAACAGGTGTTCACATTATCTCAACTAAACGCACTGAGTCAAACTACATGGAATCGTATTCTGTTATTTGGCCTCGTTAAACTAAAACGCTCTTCCTCTTTGCAGGCATGTGATGTCATTTGTAACTTTCTTTCGACAGCTTTGGCGTAGTTGTAACGATTCGTATGTTTTTGCTTTGGGAGCCTAACGTTCTTTTATTAACGTTCTATTATCAATTTTTTGCCTCTTTATTTATTAATGCAACTTTTGCATCTTTATTTATTAACATTTTGCCATCATATTGTCGTGTTGCTGCTGGTACTGGCAGATGGCATTCCAGGCTTTGGCCTGTCGTCGTTTGCCTTTAAATAAAATAAATCAATACAAAATAAGTGTACGATATGCAATATGCTTTTTGCAGCCAATCTTGTAGTTTAGCCAGAAGTGATCGTGTCCGCCACTACGATTGTGCTTCGTAAAACAGTTTAAGGACCGCAAGGCCACATTTGAGACCAGTAATTTGTCTAATCATGTCTTTCCAACCGAAAGAGCTGGAGAGCTGCTCAGACTCTCCAAAGAAGCAGAGTCTCCTAGGTTCGATTTAAAAAATTTCGGGCATTTTTAGGCTTTACATTTTTTTGGTGTGACGTCACGATTGCGAGAGGTTTGGAGATTATCACTGACGCTAGATGGCCAATCAAGGGCTCTAAAGATGCAGATTTTTGCCTATAGTTTAATTTAAATGAAAAAACAGTTAGATTGCCACTTGAATGTTTCCTCAGGCCCTGATTACTTCATTAAAAATTCCCTTAACCCTCAACAGTCGTGACGTCACACCAGTAAAAGTTGAAACCGAAAAGTGCTCAACTTTTTTTAATCGAACCCTAGGAGACTTTCTGCTTCTTTGAGGATTTGAACAGCTCTCTAGCTCTATCGGATTGGCAATTTACAGGGTTGTCCATGGGACATATTTATCTGTCCCATTCCCTTCCCATAGCAATTTATGCCTGTCCCAAACCATCCCATCCCATGGGACGTTTCCCATGGGATTCCCATAGGAATGACATTCGCATGGACAAGCTTAGGGTTGTCCATGGGACATATTTATCTGTACCATTCCCATCCCAGCAACAGCAGCATTACATTCAAGATATTTATTTCTGATAACATGTATTGTGACCTTTCAATCACAACTGCGTGGAATTATAACATTTTCATCAATGATTTCCCATTACCTTGCCGGCGAGTAAAAAATCAGTCTTGTCAAGTAATCAGAGTCCGATCTGCGCAGATTCCCAGCGTGTTTCAACTTTCGGCCCCCTATCCTACAGTAAATTTGAATCCATTCAGCCACAACGGGAATAGTCAGCACCAAAATCTAACAAACCTAGAGCAAGTAGTGTACAAAAATGCTGCCGCAGTCGCATTTCATAGCGTTTAAAATGACATACAATCTAAACATTTTTCATACGCGTTGAGAGACCCTAGTGCTTACGTTTATCAGCTGCATGCGTCAAACAGTCGCTCCATAATTGGACAACTACAGGATCCACGTCTTATGTGTGCAAGTTTTGTAGAAGCCTACTTCGGAAGTGGTGTCTTAGAGTAAATTCATTACTTGGCTTCAATTGAACCAGTCCTATCGCCACGAGGGAATTTGGTGGGCTCGTCCCCCCAAAGAAAGCACCAAGCCCACCAAATTGAAATATGAAACACTATAAATCAGCGGATTTTTTAACCAATTTTCACTGTCAAGCCCCACTGCACAAACGTAAAGCCCCCCTATTGACAACTTTCTGGTGACGGTTCTGGATATAATGTGTGTTGGTGCATATAAGAAGCGTATAGTGTTTTTATCTTTTACAAGTTTGGTCAATCGACGTTTGTGGAGATCTCGTAGGGGTTAGTCCTTGGTCTGCTAGATCGGAAATTTTGCGTCATGTAACAGTGTATGTTTTCCTCCTACGTATCTTCAATTATTTTTTTCGTTTTAAATAAGTCTTGTCAGTGATAGTTACACGGCACGGGTACCTCACCTCAGAATCGTGCGAAGATAAAATCTCTGTTGGAAGAAGAAACTACTGCTAAATTCTGTGTAAGAAATAAAAACTTGTACGTGATTGGTATCCAGATTGCTTACTTTTATTTTTTGTTGGATGCGCATAAATTGTGTTTAGTATGACTAGATCGATTCAACCAGCATTGAAACACAAAAGACGTTTATTAAGAAACGGTCTATAACTTGTGCGGAACAAACAACACAAATGCACCTTATCAGTACGATCAGCCCAAAATGCCCATTTAGATCATTTAAATTTTTAAATATTTTTCTTGAATAACAAAAACTGTTTTCAAGAACAAGGTTTATAATCTCAAACGTGTTGAAATTTGTAGAAATTACTTGAATATTTTAGAAGCTTGGCAATTTTTGCAAATGTTTAGTTGATGAAATGTGCACCCATCAGAGTGAGGTTGGCACATGTTGCTTTGCTTTCTTAGCCGGAATTTCGAAGCTGAGAAACAGAAATACCTGGACTGCTTCTTAACCTGAGGTTGTAGTAACATTAGAAGCTTACACAAAAGGTAGAAGCCTAATTTACGACGTACAGTTGGTTACAAAATACATCCCTTTAAAAAAGCATACGCTCGGAGTGCTTAAAGAAACGTTTAAACTGTATTATAGAGTAACCCCTTTTATTTTTGCAAAACACGCTTTTTTCCTCATAAAATCTGTTATTGTTTTCTCATAAAATCTATTATTTATGATTTGCTAAACAAATAATATCTGTGCATTATACAATATATTCTTCCACAAGCTCTCAATCAAGGTCTGAAGGCATACGATGAAAAAGAAAAAAATTATGAAATGTTCAAATGGTAATTATAACAACTAAAATATGGTAAAAAGCGAAGCATCCTTAGAAAATTATTGCATAAAAACCTTTCAATGGTTTTTCATTGAGATGGCTTAAAAATGCAGTCAATCAAAAAAAATCACACCTTTTTCGCATAAACATTAGTACATCACACAAGTTCTAACAAGTATTTCAACTTTTTCGTTAAACTCACTCATGAAACAGAATGAAACTTGAAATTCTGCATTGAAATACTATTTCTAACACTCATGAAACGTTTCACTTCATGCACATTTGAGCAGTGATTATGGTGAACAATTCATTTCATTTTGGTTCCAGGAAGTTGTCGAAAATGGGATATGTTTTCTTAACCCAAATTTCGTACAACTAAATGTTGCAAAACTGGAAAGAATTTGTTTTTTTGATTTCGAAAACCAGTTAAACTCATCACATGGCTTATTTTCAACCAAAAACGTTTGCACTATTTAGCGTCATATTGTAATATTGCGGAACTAATACCAAACACCGTTTAAATACCAAACTAATTTGATGTGGAACTTAAGAAAACGACCAGATTTCGAACAAGCATGCAGCGGAATGCATTCGAAAAAATAAAGCAAGAGGCCGACATAGTGCGTTAATTGCTGTCCACACATTTTGTGAATAATACATAGACTGATAATTGTAAATCACGAACAAACTGCCTTCAAGCGAATAAAACACCCACAAGCAGGCATTTGCAATGAGCAGGAACATCACGATATTTCGTAACAGAAGCCGAGATTTGCCGGGAGGAGCCACTGTGGTTTCTGCCACAACTTTTACCATGTGGTGTGGTTTCGAAGATTCTTGTTTAATAGCACGGAATTTGGTGCCAACTGCTTGGTCTTCTTCGTCATCGGAAAAAACAGAATTATCGCAGGAAGTGCTATCAAATGAGGATGTTTGTTTTAAAGCGTTTTTCTGTTTTATCTCTTGCTTGTCCATGACTGTTGTTAACGAAGAGTTACCGGAGTCCGAAGTAGCTTCAGTGCTACCCTCTGGTAAAGACTTCTTTCTTGTCGTGGCGGCACCAGTGAGTACGTTTCCATCCCTATCCTGCTTTCTTCTACCAGTGAGGTTTTCGTTAGCTGTTTCAAATTTTTTCTTTTCGGGTAAAGGAGATGATAAATGTTGCTTAGAGTCCATCGCCTGTTGCAAGCTGGACAAATGTGATACAATAGCAGCTGGTCGTAGTGCTGACGTGCCAACCGCTTTACTAGGTACTGATATCATGTACCTAGGTTTGGTGTACGGAGACTGAGTTTCATCAACTTCTGTTCGATAATAGTCTTCTTCACCGCATTCGTAAATCGTATCAAGATCTTCGACTGAAGTTATCCTAGAACATAACCAATTTGCAACAGACTGACCAAAGAAAATTTTGACCTGTCTCAGGATAAAATGCTTGAATTATGCGGGTAACCTGTGTTTAAATTCAAAATACCAGTATGCTCGTAGATTTGTTCTTTCTAAATACATGGTGCACATGCTCCGTTTGTGGATCTTTTTTTCCATTTTTTCTTCGAAAGAATGCTATAAGGAACAGAGCGTATGATAAGTTCATCCCCTTTTTGTAAAAGTAGTCTTTTATTTTTACAGTACAGGATGCAAACACGCAAGAAACAGCGACAAAAAAGATCTATACATTCGTGAAATCCTGAGAGAGAAAAGCAATTTAACATAATGGATATTATCCCAGTAAAGGGTTTGGTTTAACGAGGTTTTAAATGAAACGTTTGTTTCAGTTAAAACGTTTGCTAAAGTGCGCACTGTACATTTTGTCAGAAAACCCTGTGTAAATTCGGGATCAGATTTCCGAAAACTGTTGCATGTATTATGATGAGACACATTTGAGTAATTAGTCGTCTTAATAAGACTTGGTTGGCAGACCGAAGTGTTCTGTTACACGGACGTTTTCTTCATTGCTTTTTCATGCGAAAATGTATAGTTATTGAAAAACAAGATTTGGAAATGGTAAAGTGACTCGCGCTTTTCGCAGATTTGCGCAATTCCGAAATTTATACAGTTTTTAGCAAAATTCTTAAAACTATGGAACTTCAGTGCGGAAACGTAAAATATAATGGCTACTTTTCTTTGGCGTAGGTTATTTTGAAGACAAATCGAAATTTTTTAATCCTTGCAAACATGATGGGCAGGGTAATACCTCGACTTTCTCTTACACAGGGACAGTGTCGTAGCCAGCTCAAAATTTGGGGCAGGCAAAGGCTTTTAGGGGGGCGAAAAATTTGACATTAGACGAGCAGCAGTATGTTTGTTTGGGTCGCCGCTTCTCAAAGCACAAAATAACTAGATACGCTAAAAATTTGGGTGGTCCGTGGCCTCCTAAGCCCCCTGGCTGGCTACGCTTATGCACAGGAAGCCTCTTCTCTCAAAATTTGTCAAAAATTGGATGAAGGCGATCGTTGGCGTAAAAATTCGTGGTTATACCCAGTGGCGCATCTATGCAAAGTGGCGCCCGTGGCAAAGTTTAAATGTGCGCCCTTTCTTATAATTTAAATATTAGATATTGGCACCATTTTTACGAAAGACAAAGCATGTAGAAAGCAAAGATTTTAAAACGGAAATTATTTGTGTTTACTTTTGCTTCAAACTTTTCAGCAAACGTAATGTAAATTATTCAAAAGGACCACAACATATTTCTATACTCATTTATTTTTATGAAAAACATCAAAACATTCAAATGATAACGTTAACATAGTTAATAAACCTGTATAGTGTTGCCTGACAAAATTGTTTGTCGTACAAAAAAATCAAGCAACATATTGCAACTGCAAACGACAATTTCATTTGAAATGGAACACATTTGATGTGAATTGCAAAATAAATTATATAATGTAAGTCATGCATTGCTTATGTTCGCAAAACACCATTCCATACAAACATAAATACTCTATATCCAGACTTTTTGCGGTTAAATTTCCCAAATATGCTTATTAAAACAACACTTTCCGTGCCTTAACGAAGCAAGGTCGTCTATGGTTTCATCAAAGTAAGCTTTTGCTGTTTCGTTCCTTTCTATTCTTATCAAAGCTAGATCAGAAAACCTGCCCTGACTGACTTCTTGCTAGTCAATGATATCCGGAGGTATGAAAGGACCAGTTTCAGTTTACTGAAAGATCGTTCACAGCTTGCAATACATATAACTGCCATCGTCAGCATTACTTGCAAAGCAATTTAAAGAATTTCAGCAGTTCAGGATGCGATAACTTGAAGTTGAACGACTTGGAACTAGCATTTTGCAACCTTCTAACTGCTAGCCATCTACATCTGAACTGTACACAGCTCCTAAATTGTCACACGTAGATTTTAGTTTTTCACAGTCAGGACCTTTTCACCTCAGTAGCGTGGACAGCCCAAAATTTTGGGGAGGTCATATATTTTGTATTTAAACAAGCAACAGTACTTGGTTTGGGACAACGCGTCTCGAAACGCAAAACGATAAGATATCCTAGAAATTTTGGGTCCACGGCGCTTTTGGCCCCTGGCTATACGCCTATGTTTAGACATCGAACAGAAATCCAAATTTGCACAGAAAAAGCTAACTCTAAACAAGACTAATAAGTCTTTTTCATGAGTTAACATTTTTGCTAAGCTGGTACGGCAACGATAGGCTACTAACTGCTAATTTTACGAAGACTAACTAATGTTCTCTACCTTAGTCTCTGGACAGGGGCGTTGTATTCAGCCTAATTATTAACGGACGCTAGTGGCCATCGAACAAGTTTCGCAAAGTCGGAGTGGGCCGCAGCAATTAGATTGTAGGACCTCAACAACACTTATTTGCGTAACAGTCAGATTCTCACAGCCACGGACTTAAATTCGTCTCAGTCAGATTTGATTAATATCTTCTTGCCTGAAATGCAGCAGTACGGACTGACGTATCCTTTCTTATAGCGCAGAAGTTCTTAATCTGGATTCGATCTAGGGTGGCCAGATGGCCGGTATTTCACCGGCCTGGCCGGTATTTTACTGCTAATTTAGCAGAGGCCGGTAAAAAGCCGGTATTTTGAAAATCAGTGCCCGAAGCCGGTATTTTGAAAATAAGTATGTTCCCGTAACTTTGAAAAGAACTTACTCCGAATTTCTCAAAATATAAAGCTTCTGGTAGTGAATCTTGTCAGGACAGTTCCTTCAGCGAACTTTATTTGCTGCTGTTGACGCAATCCTTGGTGCGATTGCCACGTCACACACACACCGAAATGTAATGAGCCAGCCAAAATACGGGCAAATTGTGGCTTGAAACAATACTCATTGCCCTCTGTTTTCCCTGTGGCGCTTACGAATTACGACAAAGCTTAGATCTGGCACTGTTGACAAATGACCGGTATTTTTACAAAACGCATCTGGTAACCCTAGTTCGATCGAACCCCTAAGGTTTGACGGAGCCGTTTCAGGGGTTCGACGAAGGTCATCTGAAACATGAATGGAAGCGTGGAACTACTGTATAATTAAATATAAAATGTTGATTGATTTCACTTCAGTAACCCATTTTACTTTCCGTTATATTGGACAAAAATGAGGTTCGACAGAAGGTTGGAAAACTACGTAAGGGTTCGGGGTGTTTGTAAAGGTTAAAAACCGCTATATGGCGTGAGAAGGACGAGGTGTTGTAGCTTTGGCATGCGAGTGTTCTTGTTCTGTCACAAAGTTTGACCGTCGTGTTATGTCACAATATCACAGTTTTGTCATAATGCTTGGTGGTGCTGGCGCAACACGCCCGACGCAAGGGCACTGTGCTGATGCAGCTTTGCAGTTTATGAATGTATAGGGAGAAAAATAGAGTTTAAAGGAACTATGAAAAAAGATTTAAATTTTTGCCAAGCGATTTTTGCGCCCCCGTCAAAGTGGCGCCCATGGCACGTGCCATGCCTGCCATACCCTAGATACGCCACTGGTTATATCAACAGATTTTCAAAATTATAATTTCCAAAAATGAGCCTGCAGATAGCTGGAGAAAAACGTAAGCACATGCTGTTACAAGTTGTTGCTTCAAAAATCATTTCGGTGTTAATGGCATTAATCATATAGACGTCTGGTGGCCAAAAAAGGCTTCTGCAAATGCCTCATGGCTTTGTTTGCAGTTCTACTCATGTATCGCGATGACCTTTGTACGGATAATTTTTCATTTGCATCATCTGTTCTCACTAAAACCGTTGTTAGTGTCAGCACTTCGGTCTACCAACCAAGTCTTAACTTTATTGAAACAGTGCCAAATATCTGAAATTTAGGCTGTCACTGTTAAATTTCTTAGTCGTAAAATGGTATTCAAAATGACCTCAAAAGAATACTAAGATACGCATGAAGGAACATTAGCAAACTTAAGCTAGCAATAAGCAGAAAAATATTGCATATTTCGTAAAATTGTTATTTCTCATGCACTTCCAAAACCTGTTCATTAAAAAAAAGATCTCTGTGTGCTTAACAAAGCTACCGACAGCTTTTCACAAGAGTTTGTAAACTACCACACAAACAACCGTTTTAGCATAAATGAGCAATAGTTCTGTACAGAATTTATAAACTGCTGTTCTGTACAGAGCAAATGAACTTTTTTACGAATTTGTGGTCTGCTGCTTACAATACACAGGTCCTTTGTTTGTTTCAAGTGGGGTTTGATGCTCATGATGGTTACGCATTTCGCATTATCACCACAAAGTTTCCAAACTGAGTTGCAACTCTGAAACTGATAACAAACGCCTGGAATGATGAAATCGTGCCGAGTAAGCTTGATTTCTAATTGCGCAATGATAAGCTTCAGCAGATTTGCACTAAAATGCTGGATTCCTGTATTTTTTCCATAAATGTTCGTTGGCAAATGCAAACGCATGAAATTATGTTTCTTACTACTGCATCTAAGATATATTTCTTACTATTGCATCTAACGAATTTAATTCATGATGTATTTGTAAGTAAGATTTATATACCGTATTTACTCGATTGTTAGCCGCCCTTGATTGTAAGCCGCCCTTGATTGTAAACCGCATGAGATAGATTTACAAATTTAATGTAAGCCGCCTTTGAATGTAAGCCGCATATACTGTACCGGTGTCTATATGGGTTTTAGGTATCTGTGTGGGCACGAAAATTAAAGTATGGTTACTGGTAAATGTTCTTGAATTCGCGTATAACGGTATGCGCGTTAAACGGCATACGGCATTCGCCGGTTGCGAATGCCGTATGA
>JGI24158J21664_10012813_pt1 | contig 11093 bp, 6 predicted proteins | sample Ectturendosymbi3_FD_21664 | JGI IMG/M metagenome (IMG submission 21664)
CAATCGCTTAAATACACATGCCATAGTTTAAATTACTCAAAATGAAAAACGTCCTTCAACTGCGTGTAATGTCCCGACATTAAAACCACTTTTATTTCAATACATCCTTTGAAGTTTTGTAGCTTACAGTGTAGCCCATAGTGCCGCCCCCACAAAAGTGCCGCCAGGACCGCCCCCCCCTTAGCTACGACGCTGAAATGACCACCATATGTCACTGAATGAAACCTTCCCCATGAAAATTTTCTGCTTTTCTACGCCACTGATCAATGTTCTATATATTTGTTACAGTAGTCTATGTTTGATACCACTCAATCGGCGGAGCAAACGCGGCCCAGAACATGTGTTGCACGGCCCAATAAAAAGTGCTGAACAGCCCACAATTGGGCCTTTGCGCAGTGTTATTCGATAACTGGATTTCTCATTGGTGTAAAGTTTCGAGTTTTCATTGGTCAACTCTGATGCAAGATACACTGGATATTACAGGTGCGGGCTACGAATACGATTGTTTACGGGTTACTATTCTCGTACAGTGAGAGGATACAACACAGGTCTACAACAGCGGTGTGGCCGTGTGACTGACGTGGGTTCAAGGGTGCGAACCTTCCCCCTGACAAGATAAATGCAAAAACTGAGCCCTATTTTGCTGATATTTCGGTATTCACTACTTTTTTGGTTTTTAGGAAGTTGTTTTTTTTGCGTTTTTTGGACTGTTATTCTCCGGTGATTTCGGGTTTCAGAACAGTATATAGAAATCCACATCCGGATACACTTTCATTTCTGAATGTTGGCGAAGCGCCCCCCGCGGTGGCCAGCGAGACTCTTTCATCTACGTCTCCCAACCTGGCTAAAAGCTCTATCTACGCATTACGCAACTGGTCTACAGCTCGATTTTCCTGAGTAATTTTTTACTAGGCTCTACTAAAAATGCTTGCAATCAACGTGGATTCAGCAAACGTTACCTGCACAACTGCCAGCTTACCAAGGCAAATGCTGACAACGAAGCTGTCCACAAAGCATTTCGCATTCGCAATGGTTGGCTTTAAGAAGTTATAGGTCGGGTGAAGATAAATTTATTTGACATATTAGATAAACATGAATATTGAAAGAGGACATGTGTGAAGTCAATTCTTGGTGAATTCAGTTCTGGTGTCTCTATATGCCGTAACAAAAGTACTTAGTCAGATTTAGGGGCTCTTTTTTTGCCCGGGGTCCCCAACCTGTGGTACAGAGAGCCCTTCCACCTGCTCTGCGACAAACCAGTGAAAAAGATTGTAAGTTTCACATCTTCCGAAGCATGAGATGCTTTGTTGCGCGACTTCGAATGGTGCGGATACACGGAAGGTTTTGTTTTCGCTTTTTTGTCGCATAGGTTGGCATATGCGAAACCTACAAAACAATGACTTCTGGAATGGCAATGGGTTAAAGCACAATCTACAAGTAACACGAAGCGCTGCAAATATTGACCTTACAACCTACAAAACGTATGACAGCAGTCTTTTGGTGAAGCTTGGTTATAAAGATATAAGGTTGTCAGTGAAAGATTTTAAAGCTTCGGCGTTTGTCGAAGGCTGTTTCTTGCACACTCAACAACGTAAAGCATATCTTGGGATCCCTGCCTCCACCCTCGATTTTCGAAGAAATAACAAAAAAACGTTATAACGTGCAAAGCGTGACATGAGTGCTGCTTGAGATTCGAACTCTAACGGACCAAAGCAAGTCATGAACGAACATCTTTAGCAAGAACCCATGGAAAAATGAAGAGGTAGGTTTCAGAACGATTCATACTTGTTTCTTAATTGTTCTATCAAAGAAAATTTATTTATTTGCACTGCGCAAAAACTTTTGAAAGCAAAACTTTTTGGATAAAAGAGACCATCAACCTCTTCTATTCACATATAATTTTGCCTTGTCAGAATTTGAACTCGCACATGCGAAGACCTTAGTGCTCNACAAACAGCCGCTGTTGTTGATGTGGACACTGGGAAGTCGATAAAATGCGCGGTTGGTCACAGAGCTTCCCTCCTGACCCACNCGAACGGCCGGAACGTTCAATGCAAAGTACGCCATTGATTGCAATTGATCGAATCTTCGACAGAAGCAGACTTATGCTCTACTCCACGCGACCTGAAAGCTGCCTCTCGACCGGATTACTTAATCAGCTCGAGTGTATTGATTGACCGAAATGCAGTCCGGTGCGTAATGCACGGTTTGCTATGAAACGATTTGCTTGCAGGTTGACCAGATCAAATATATTGCGACGATCGTTGGAAAACGTCAATACAGCAATCCCGACACTCCCTTTCACAACATACACGAGACAATATAAGAGAACGGTGCTCGAAGCCGATGCAAAACTCATTACACGAGAGCGGTACTGTAAGACGTGAATTGATTGTAAACCCTACACATGAACAGGGTCAGTGCGGAAATAAGGAACGTACCGAGAATTAGACGCGCTGGTCGCTGATGAAGGTTGACTACCACCCTGAATTGTTTTGCATCGATGGAATCATCCAACCAACGCGAACACCATCATATGCGGAATAATTAACCTCTTCAAGTTGCACAAAGTAGACTTCATCGCAGATGGTCGATGGAAAACCAGAAGGAAGTTTCAGATGGGTGTATGACGACTGCGATCGCGAATGTGCACGAGCCAGCGCGATAGAGAAAATCGAACGGGGCCGGTTGAAAACAATATAAATGTACTGTTGCTAACCGCACAAGCGTACTTCATCACAAAAAGCATTGAGCAACGCGGGGCCATTAGATGAGGTCAGTGTAAATGGGAAGGAAGCAAGACTGAACTGAGGAAAACCATGACAGACATTTAAGCGTTTATGAGTAACCTTACCATCAAAATATAGGGTTAGAAGAAAAGCGCACAAGCCGAATTTAATTTCAGACGACCCACAGCTTTGCCATGTAATGAAGCACATGAAGCTTATGTTCGTAACATCAGATGCAGGAAGTGATTGGAAAACCTCGCCTTTTGAAAGTCTTTTTGCTCTGTGACTTCTGTCGTTCAGAAAAACGATCATAAATATTTACAGTGTCCTACTCTACAACTTACATAAAAATGAATGAAACCCTGCATATTAACTCGCTCCTATACGCAATGTATCCTCGCAAATTTGCAGAATTACAACTGCGTTGACGTTCTTTAAGGTTGGATCCAAAAAGCTTCGATGTGCAAAATGCTGCATGAAGGTGCGCAATCAGTCTAAGCGTTGATTTCCGTAGTAAGAGCATGTAAGGAAACTCTAACCGACGCCCAACATTTCGTTTATCGATTTGCCTTTTTCACAAAACGATGTTTTGAATAAACCACAACGTATGATGAAGCACAAGCAACGGTTCACTAACCACACGTCAAAATAAACAGTCTACAACAAAAAAACACATCACTTTTAATGTCTATCTAAAACATTTCCACACAACTTCTTCCAACTTTCTGCGCGTAGAAGTTTGGACTAAGATTATGTCCGTAATTCATCGGTGTAACAGTGACTCTGGTGCCAGCATACCACACTTTCATGGGAAACACGGCGTACAAAATAGTAGCGTTTCAGTGGCCACAGCCCCAAAGGGCAACACAAAGTTAAATCAACGTAACTGTCATCCAGCAGCTTTGAAACATCAATCCCTAGTTGTTGGTAGAAATTGAGGTCAAATTCGAAAGACTGGACAACCTAAACATTCACGTAGAGGCGAGTTTCAAAAATCGATCGCTTTTGGAAAGTATCACCGACTTGAAAATACACGTCGCGGCTGGATGCGATACATTGGCTAGGTCAATGAACAGCTCCGCGAACCACAATAAACAACCTAGACAAGTACAAAGACATAGGTGCTTATTAATTGCTCCATCAGTCGTTATAACCTAGTTTTAAAATCAGTTTCTCATTTGCATTCCACAACGCTTTTCCGACTGATCAGATCAGGACAGAGATCACCTTTCGGGAACGTATCTGTGTAGATACCAGAGAACCGCTGTCTACACGATCCTCACTCTTACAAATGCGTTCAAAAGCAAAGTGGTGCCAGGTACTTTGCAAAAAGTACATTTTGATGATCTTCAAAACGCAAACAAGACACAATGGGGTACACACTACGATGGCGCAGTACACACGCCTAAAACCACTTTCTGAAGATCATCAAGCGCTGGTGATGTCACTCACAAATGCAGACTGATGAAAGTCATAAATTTTTTAAAGGGCCTGTATTTGAGCGTGCAGAAGAGCCAGAGGCGCACGAAAAATGCAGTTTAGTGCAAGGAGTACATTGATGAGCATGTATGGCCATTCATTGAAAAACATCTCGTTACATAGTCTGCGAGTGGTGAAAATACTTTTCAAAAAAAGTTTAACGTTTTTCAGTATTCAACACCAGCCTTTACGTAGGTTACGGTTTCAATCACTGCACCCTACTGCGATTTTACAACCAATCATGCTTAGATTCGAAAAATCGAAATGCTTTTTCTCAGGCGTTACATTCCCCAGTGCCTGTATTGACACCTGTTGGCTTCAAAGCAACTAACTGAATGACTAGTCGAGAAAGCAACGAAGTTAGTCGAAGAATAAAACAAACACCGCTCAAATAGACTCTGCAAGCACGAGTTGGTCTCTCAGCAATGTAACAAACAGACGCGACCAAGTGCTATAACGACAGTAACTGCATTTACGGGATGCAGCAGGCCGTTCCATTCACAGCTGCATATTGGACGGTCAGAATACAACTGACTTGACAATGGTAGTCGAGTGGCGATCCAACGATAAGATCAAAACACGTACAACGATACACATCTACGGTTAACAACAGCATATACAGATGGTCGAACAGGTCCCGTCTCAATTCTGGTTCCTATCGACGAAGCTCGCGTGCTGAACCAAGATTCGCAACTGCGGTGTCTTTTACCGCTCAGTAGGTTGGAGGCTGGTACTCGGAAGATTCTTGCTTCTGGGAAAATGGCGGCTAAAAACACGACGGCCAAATATAAGGTCCCGTGCGAAGTAAGTTACGTTCGTGACTTTACGGATAACTCAGCTTGACAGAGTGATAGTAAACGACACAGCAAAATACACTATGGTTTTAGGGCAGTGGTTCTCAAAGTAGGGGTAGATTACCCCTGGGGTAATATGCGATTCTTCGGGGGGTAACGCGGAATCAAAACCGCAATGTTGTTCTGCATTACGAGCGATTACTGCAAAATATTGAGGGTNATAAAACACAATCGCTCCCTTGATTTGGGTAACGGCTCGAACAANTTTGGGAACCACTGTTTCAGGGCGTCACTTTATAAACACACTAGCCTATTATCATGCAATCATTCTCAATTAAAAGAAGTTTTTCGACAGTTAAAATACTTGGTGATTGGTGTAAATTTTATTCAAAGACTANGCTCCCCGATCGGAATAATTATAGCAGGACTCCACATTTGAACGACAAGCTATCAGAAAGCATGGAAAANTGGCACTAAACGAGGAAGTGCCGAAAAACTTTATCCATCAACAGAGTCCTCGAGCGAGTCTCACATCTGACATGCAAATCTTGCAGCAACTACACCACTCCCGGAAGAACAACAGAAAACCCCAGCAAGCATTTCCCTTTTCAAAACCACGGAACAAAAAAGCTTTATACTCAAAACAAAAATACAAACTTTATATTTTTGCGACAGTTACAAAACGATTGAAAATTTTGCCTTTAGTTTTACCTGCTGGTATGAGGATGGTGAAGCCATTTCAGCTGCACCGGGGAACGAGGTGTATGGTGCACTACTTTCTGTTGCTGGATCTAAATACGTGGGCGCAAATGCAGACAAAGTTCCCTGTCTGTATGACTGCACGGCCAAATATGTTAGGCCACCCTGCAAATTAAACAACACTGAAAATACAGAACACCCACGCGAAGCTGTTTCAAGTTTTTATATTGGGGAACTTAATTGGTGTGGGGATCGGCTCAAGGCTCTTCAGACATGTTTTGATGCATGCTTTTCAGGGGGGGAAAGCAAAACGATTTCAAAAGCATTTGAAGAAAGAATTCTGTCGAGTTTTAATTTTGAAAGGCTTCCAGAAAGCGTAAGTAGTCTTTGTCTAATTAAATTAACCGCAACACTCTCAAAAGTATACGGAGTCTAAGGAATACAAGCAATAGTTGAACAGAGGAAATATGTGTTCGCGCGAAGGGCTCTGATAGTTGGACCATCGTAAACGCAAACGTGATGAAACGTCACGTGGAAAAATAAAGTTTCTGAATACCAAAAAGTTTAAATTGCGAAGTAGCTTTCGTTCACACCAAGAAAGGGCTTAGAGTTTGAGTTAGTGAACACAAAGGTTTTCCTTAAAAGAAGAATCATTTAGGTTGTTAGTCAAGAATGAACTTGAACCCCAAATTCTGAAAACATTACAGAAGGCACACGCACGTCCGTCCAAGTATCGATTCCAAAAACGTGGAAATAAACAATTACTTGTATGAAGTGTTTCTTTAGCATTGAGTTCTGCCTAGTTTGGCCTCGCTGCCAACCTTCCTGATGAACTGTGCTTCTCCGGAAGTAAAAGCATTTCAATTTAAGCAAATTTGTTGCACTAGCATATACAAATAAACAAAGACCACAACACGCGTAGCGGTCGAAAAACTATGGCACTTTTTTAATTTCAGTCACGGAAGCAAAGAGTGCTTCTGCATTTCGATTGCAAACACTCTGCAAACAATTACTTCGCTTAATCATGAAACAAGCTACGTAATTTACAGTCCAATAGCGATTGNCAGCANTTCCCAGCCGAGCAAGCCACATGTACCGCACAACCTTTGTGTGACTCCTCGCAGCGGTTGCTTGAAGCCTTTTCGACTTCGGCGATAACAGCATTATGGCCATAGCGTGTGTTTGAAAATAGTTGGCGTGCTTTCTCGAAGTCNTGGTTTAGTTTTTTATCATTTCACCCGTCAGCTTTTGCTTGCAATTTACAAGACTAAAGATGCGTAAATGACGAGAAATCGATTTCCTTGTAAAACATTTTGCGAGCAGATTTAGCTGCGTCGCCCTAGTGAAGACTTGCTGCTGAAATCTAGCCATCTTCTACATTAAAGAGTCAACCTCAAAATCTTGCTGGAAAGAAAGTTTCTTTGCAGTTAACAGTTGCCCGAAAACAATAGACACCGTTAACAGTTGCCCGAAACAATGGACAACAATTTTTAAGCATTTTTTCCATATTTTTGAGAGACAAATGGTGAGCAAAAAGTTCAGCCACAAGTTTACATAATAATCGGAAATGATGAAGAAAGCAGTCTGGTTTACAATACTACGTAAATAAAAACCTTATTCACTACATTTAAACTGCTGTACTAAATACAGCAGTATAACCAAGCCCACAACAAGCATCAAAGTGGAGATAAACATAAAGAGTTAATAAAGTAAAATAGTTTTTCTTATTGCACTTGAAGAAAAATAGAAATTTTTGAAATATAGATGCAACTGATCCAATCTAAGATTAACAACTAGCGCTATATTCTTGAATATAAAACTGCACTTTATTCACTGTCCGAAACAGTGATTCTTAACCAGGGTTCAACCCATAGTTGATCTAACTGAACATCACCCAAAAAGTTCCACCCGTTTTTTTTAAACCCACTTAAAAAACAATAAAACCCACTCTTTACTTTCTAAGAAATCTACTGTAAAGTTAAAAGTGAAATAAGCAGCACATTTGTGTATTTAACCGTGATTTTTTTTTAATCAAACAAAACGAACAGCAACGAAATTTCAAGGACTTGAAACAAAACAGAAGAATAAATCAAACAGTTGAGTAAATTCTACTGGTTATCTTCTTCAGCTCTGTAAAATCACTATATGTTGACCAATTTTTTTGCATTCTCTGCAACCAACCTGTTTCTGATGTGGGACCATACCAAACCATGTTGAAAAATACACTCTATAGATGCTGAACTAGCAGGACATGCACATAAACTTGACACGAAACTGCAGAAGTTGTGTAGGAGTAGCTTTTTTCTGTTTGCTGTGTGCATGCTTGCCAAGTGCCACCACTTTGATGGAGTGAACTGATCAACCACACTTTGCAAAAACGAAGGCAGGTCACATTTCTTTACCCTCAATATTGAATGCCATAATAGTTATAACAAGCTATTATTGTGTAATTCTAAAAATGGTGAAATCGCATAATGCAATAAAAACAATTCAGATTGGGTTTTTGTGTTTTCTTCAATAAAAGAAGAACCTTTCTTTTTGAAAAAAAGAAAATGGGTTTTTCTCAACCCTGGTTTCAACAAAGCCGTGTTTAGCACAAGGAAAATTGAACATACACTTCATTGTATGTTCCCAATCTATTGATTGTTTGTGCCTAAGCAAGAGAGTAGATTTAAAATATTTTAGTGAAGTTAATTAAATTGTTTAATTTTATCAAAAATTACCACTTTGACGGGCTTTCTAGGTTGTGGAATACGTTAAAACGCTTGCTTTTTCCTGATCTTTTGTGGACCGCTACATTCTGTTAACTGCATGGCTTGACACTGGGCAGCTGTCATGACACTGGGCAGCTGTCTTGACACTGGGCAGCAAAGGTCACCAGTAAAAAAAACTATGTGTCTTGTTTTATTCAGCATAGAACCTTGCACCTTATTGCAAAATATGGAATGAAAATATTCAGAAATGTAGGAGTTACAATCAGTTAAATTTCCAATAGCAAAACACCACTAATTATTTGGCTAAATCTTCTTTAAAATCATCAAATTTTAAAGGTTCACAATTTCAGAAATATAGGTCTGATTAAAAAAATTCAACGTTGTTGAGCTCAGAAGCCTGAAGTCTTTCTCCTTATGAAATTTTGCTAATTTTGGTGAGGGTCAGAATCAGATGAAGAATCCTTGTTATGCTGGATCACTTGATACGGAATGACCCTTTGATCAACCTGCTGGACAATTGATTTATGAACATGGCCCAAGTAACCTCAGGCACAACTTTCTGGGAAGGCACAACGTTTAAGTGTTCTATATAAATGAATATATACAAATTGAAACAACTTGCTGTTATATATCATAGCACATGCTCATATTATCGGCTACATGACATAATCAATAAATGTGTTCAAAACAGCAGGGTTAAAGCACCAGAATAAGAGAATATTTAGGGACCGCCACATAATTATTTCACAGCAAACAGACCAAAACCTAAGGTGACAAAAGCCACCCTTTGGTCACTCACAACTACTCACACTTTTGACATTGGAAAAATTACTGCTTTAAGTTGCAGTAATCAGTATCACGAGTTGCAGGAATCAGAAGTTGCAGCCTTACCCAAGATCCAATGGAAAAGAATGAAAACGCGATGGCAGCTCGTGCGTTGTCAGCACCATAGTCCAATTCAGATTTAGGTGCAATGCGTTTTGCCCAAGTGCTAGTCAGATAACAAAATGCAACAAAATATAGCAGCGTCCATGCACCTAAAAACAATAATGAGGGGGATAGGGTAGGATGAAATAACAAGCAAGATTACATGAATGCACAAACTAACACAACTTTCAAAGAAACATGTTGGTTAGGCACATTATACATTTTATTCTTGAATGATTTCCTTATTGTGTTACTTACTTTTAAAGTTTTCAAACCCAGCATAAATCTGTTGAAATAACAGTTACAGTGTTCAGCAAATAAACACCATTGCAAAATGGTTCTTTCTCAGAGAAAAAAGAATAGTCACTGAATAAACACAACAACCTACCTGAAAAAAGTGTATCAGCCATTACAATTTTCTTCCTTTTTTCAGCACTGCTAATGCTTGGAAAAATAAGGTCAGCAACAAAAAATCCAGTAGCAATAATAAAAGCCATAATTCCAATTGCAACACCATAGTGGCATGCATTCACCTCCTGGGAAAGGACAGAACACAACAATGCAATCAAACACATTTTTTAACTTCAACATTGCATAAGACAGTTAAATGAAAAGTTTTTGCAGAATATAATTAAGTTATACAGCAGATAAAAAAACACTCTTTCAATTCTTGAATACAAAACACTGTATGAGGAGCAAGTTTTGCTAATGCAGCCTTCAGTGCAGCTGGTTCTGTAATTTAGTATTGAATCACATTAGTCATTGTTGCACAGCTGATACACTACATACAAAAATAATCCTCTAATGTATACCAGTATAGGACAGCATGTACTTGCATTTAGCTTGTGAACACACAACACTTAAAGTGTTTCAAATAGTCGACGATTTCCCATCAGAAACAACATTTAGCATTTTCTTCATGACTTGGGCATTACCGATTGCCACAGAGTAAGCTAAGTCTACTTTATCAAAGCTGCTCAATTCTTGACACAGTCTACATCATACAAGTAAAATAGTTTTGCAATTGTACTAAGTGCTTTATCAACATTTGCACTACATACCTGTCCAAATATACATTGATCATGTTTGTCATAGCCTTCTGACACAATGCATCCAAAAACAATTATTGCAAAAACCTGAAAAAACAAATGTGATGCTTAAGCTTAAAGAGCAAATTAGCACAATACTCACAAATAAGACTCCGCAAGTCTTCAAGTCTGCAATGAAAAAAAAGCTTTTTTGGTTTTGTTTTTTTTGTGAGTGACATCATTAATGAGGTAGGTTTTTGGCCATTTTGGCTCATATTACCTTGCCTAGGGTCCAACCACTAGATGAGAAGTATTTTGCTGAAGTTTTAAATAGAAATTAGGCTAGAATCCGAGTCTTTTCAGCATTTGATCAACTTTCTAGCATTTCTGGTTCAAAAGTTACGATCTAAAATAAATAAATCAATTAATTATCTAATTATGGGATTAACACTTTGAGAGCCGGTGTACAATATATTCATACTTCAATTTCGGCCTAAAAAACAGCAGTTTTCAGTTGCCTTACCAACGCCCTAGCTCCTCTGCCGATTGCACTAGAGAGCGGTTCAATGGCTGAAACAGATTGGCCAATCTTCTAGACTGCACTCGAAAAAAATTTTTTGGTTTGGGGGGTGCAGATTTTTTGTGAGTGACATCATAAGTGAAGTAGTTTTGGGGTCATTTTGGTTCATGTTGCCTGGCCTAGGGCCCAACTGCTAGGCCGAA
>JGI24158J21664_10012814_pt1 | contig 11093 bp, 9 predicted proteins | sample Ectturendosymbi3_FD_21664 | JGI IMG/M metagenome (IMG submission 21664)
AATATAAGCAATAACGTTAAGGTTGCAAGTAATTGAAATCTATAGTCACCAGTTATTGAAGTATAAGTGGATAGACTTCTCAAGCAAACAAAGAAGTTTTTGTTTCACAAAATCATCCCGCGGGCCGCATCCAACCACGCAACGGGCCGTATGTTTGACACCCCTGGCGTAGAGGAACATACCATTGACTATATTGTCTTTCACCGACCAATCCATCGACCTCCCCATGGAGCGCATGGCCTGACGTTCCTGGACGATGAGACAGTCGAATGGCTGCTCAACACCTGGCCCGAGATCTTGTGCAGCGTTGATGGCGCCCGGGGCAAGAAGCAAGTTTGGCGCCACCGTGTTCGATCCTGAGGTCTTTCGGAAGCAAATGCACTGCATTGAAGAAAGTACTTGTGATATTGTTGTGACTTTTCGGTGCCCCCGTAGTGATTTGGCGCCTGGGAAATTGTGCCCCTTTCCCACCCTCTTTACGTCCCTTCCAGGGGTGCACTGAAGTTAGATGGCGCCCGGGGCAAGAAACAAGTTTGACGCCCCATGTTTGAACCTAAGGTTTTGTGTGAATAATTGTACTGCATTGAAGTATTTGCGACATTGCTGAGACGTTTCGGCGCCCCCCAGTGATTCAGTGCCCCCTTTCCCTCGTTACGCCCTGGGTGCGACAGGCCATACGACGTCAGCAACAAATCTTGATTAATTTTCATTGCTTCTAAAAAGGAATCATTTTGCTTGCGACCGTTTACATGCTTTTACTTTCATCACTGGCTGCAAAAACATGGCCCCTCCTGGTGTCCCAAGCTGGCTACGGGCCTGGGCAGGCGAAATGTCACGCTAGCTGGTGTTATACCAACTCCATTTTGAGGAGTCATGATTGCGATTAAATCTGAATTGTAATCATGAGTTTGAAGCATTTATATTTAATTGCAAAATGTCGATAATGATTTTATTCGCTTGCTGATGAGAATGAAAATCATGATGATGCTGATTAACTGTTGGATCGTGGATCATGTTTGTATTTTTTTAAGTAAAACCTTTCGTTGGTGTAAGCACGTTTGCATTAAAAAGTGAACATGTAAGATTTCTGCAGGGCTTCATAGTCTGACCGACATGTCTCGAAACCGAAACGACCAAGATCGAAAAGTCAAGTGACCGAAACGGCCAGCCCGAACTGTTGCGTACCCGTCAGAAAGATCGTATGATAACGCCTTTTAACGTTTCCAGTGTTCTACGCAGTTCGTTGAGCTTTCTCAAAAATGACATCAACCCCTTTCATTCTTGTTGACAGGTTTTGGAGATGAAATATCTTATATTCATTTGCATTTCGGGTAAGCAACCGCCATTACATATAAAGCTTGACAAAGGTCCGGTTATGTTAACAACGAAGGACACTGCCTGATTGCATCTTTAACAGTTAACTAGACGAAACAATTTGCATATGTAGCAGGGGTGGCCAAACTGCGGCTCTTCGAAACTGTGGTGAAGATTTTTTTCCCTTACTGTCGCAGCACACGTAGCTCCGTGAGGGGCACTTTTCTCGTGTTCATCTAGTTTTGCGGCATCCTTTTCCAGTTATCAAAACCTTCTCCGTATTTGAAGTGACAGTTAATGTTCCCTTTTGAAAATTACTGTTACAGTAGCTTTGTAAGCTGCGCAAACGCTTCATTTTTTCTCTGTTATAAATGAGCCAGCCGTAGCTTCTAAACCGTTCTTCTACAAATAGTGATGCTATCCGTGACTGGCCGGGTTGAGCTGCTGTCCTGGCAACAGCCTTCACTGCAGCTTTTTTATTTCTGCTCTGGACACGATGCGAGTAAGGAGGCATAACCTAACATAAGTTGTAAATGAAGAAGATGGCTACGATGTAGTTATAATGCGCCTAACTACATCGTAACGTTTTAGGTATTGTTCGTTTTTATGCACCACGACTTCAAAACTGTTTACTGAAATTCAGTGCAAAAGCGCGCTCATTACAGTGATGATTTTCGCATTTACATGTTCAGCAAAATTGCTGACCTCAAAAATAATAACAAAAATCATATGAAACCATATGATTTATCTGAGTGCGCGAGTAACTGCAATAAATTTCTTCCAAGTCGAACTTCATAAACTATGAAATTACCTATAATTAATGACACGCTTATGAAAAGGCAATTCTGCCCCCTTCCCCTTTTGAATGAGCAGGGGGAAAGTCGTCTGCCAGGCCCATGCTCTCCGGCGTCCCTCCTCTTGTATTTCGTTTCTAATAGGAAACCATACTATTTTGCTTCACCTGCACTTGGAATAAATCACGAACACTAGATCCACCCCAAATTTTGCTGTTAGTCACAATATCTGTGCTATATAACTACAGCTTGATGCCCTGCACAAGTTAGCAACTAATCCCATTATGATGCCACATATGCTTAAAGTCAAACGGTGGCCGCTGGCAAGGCATGCTTTTTGCTGACACTTGTATAATAAGCGTGGGACACTTCACCGATTTTGTTTGTTCACAAGTCGAAAGCATTCCACTCAAAATATACAGAACCCCCACTGAAGAGCACTACTCTACATAGGAAAGTCTTCGTAACTCCTTGTTTACATTGCAAAAGATGGTTCGTCTGTCTGTATGCGTTGGCTTTCTACAGACACAGTAGTCCAAAACACCCGGGCAACTACCGGTTAACTTCACATTGAGAAAAGCCAGAATTGCATTACTCCTATTTCTTGTGTGAATCGAACAACAGGTTAAATAGCACTGAAAAATGTTAAGAAATACTTCAAATACTTTCGACTGATGATTGCAAATGGACCAGATTCTATCCACTCTCTCGATCGCCAAGGCGCCCAAACCACCTGATGAACTATTTTGAAATTTTCATCCTGATAAAGGTGCTCTAGCAAAACATAAATTGGAGGTGGGATATCTGATGAACTGGGGAACACTTAGATTGTTGCATTAAGATAATTTTGGGAAACGACTGTTTACCAAATTGTTTCTAAAATCAATTCGACTTGTCAATAAAAATTCGTCAGATCATTTTCCGTAAATGCATAAAGCAGCGTTTGGCAATGCACAACCTGATGGTGGAGTAAGTACTTCTTAGCGGACATACCCAGAAATCTAAAAATTTCGAAGTACATAGCCAGAAATCTAAAAATTTTGAGTACTTCTACTTCATTTTCTATATAGACTAATTGAACATGTCATCGCCGTTGTCCTCCGTTGCCCACCTTACTTCTGTTGTCTCCCTTTCCTTTTTTCCAAAGCCGTTATCTCTTCGTCACAGCAATTACGCGTACGTGGTGAATTCCACTGATTTGCTGTTTCGTGCCAATTACCCTAACGAAAGATTGCTGCCATTCGGCTGTAACGTCGGCGTCGTTTTTAGTTTAACAATAAGTGAGCACAAGCGATTTCACTGATTGTTATGCTGTTGGTTAGTACTGCAATATCCTACCTGACAGTTTCTACAGGCAGGGCCATCATGTCATCTTCTGAGGCTCCACACAAAAGAGGACCAAGAGCGACTAAATCATCTTCAGTCAATTCCCGTGCTGTTTTCGAGTTCTTAGAGAGATAAGCTTTGAATGCCGCTTTTTTCTAAAAGTAAAGATTTACTATTTCTTGTGATTGTCAAACAAGAACAAATTGAAGTGAAAAAATGCCAGATGAAAACAGCAAAAATACAATGTGCAAAAATTATTTTTCAGCTAATAACGAAGTAACTGGTGATAAAATGCTACGCCTGTGGTTTTATTCGAGATGTACTGAATTTAAATTTTCTCTTTCATACCGAAACTCGATATGATCAAAAGGGCAAAACAACCTCTGCTGATCATTTTTAAACGGGAAGACTGAAAATGTTATACACAACTTAATATACACGAACAAACATGATAAGGTTTCATAAAATATGATAAGACCTTATCATCACACTTGCTTTCGTGCTACCACAAAGGCATGCAGCATGTGGCTTCCACTTACGTAGTGATTTCGATCATGTTTGGAAATTTGCTTTCCACAAACGTAAGTGAAATCCACAGATGAAACTGGTGCGAATGTGATATTTTATATTTACGTGATTGGCCCGGACATAAGCGCATATAAATATTAACACACAAGATATCGCAGCGTTAGTTGGTGCTCACAGGCAATACTGAAGAGGAACGAACTCAGAAAAAAAAAACACCAGCAACTAAGCAGCATATGCACAAACATTCCACAACACATTAGCAACACGTGCTTCAGCAACAGACAACCTGCCTTTATTTTGTTATTTGCTTTACGGCTGTTTGCAGCTGCTGCAAGTTGGAATTTTTACTGGGTTGATTGGCAACAAATCGCTAACGTCATGGCCGTCCCATTATGTTATAAGCAATGTTTTAGAAAGGCACGCAAATCAAACACTGCATAGTGTAGATTATGAATCTTTAGACCATGGTGTGTTTCTCCAAAAGATCTGATGTTGACGCGTGGTTAATCATGCGCAAAATGCTTAGCAGACATCATCAACACTTCACGTGTAGTGTAAAGGACTCCATTTCAGTCATTAAATAGATTAGTTGTTAACGTAATTTTATCAAGAAAATTTTGAAGGGTCTGGACATTTTTTGTGATATCTAAGAATAGAAATAAAGTTTTTGCCAGTTGTTTAGTTTTTGAAATAGAAGCAATACATTCCTTAAGTCATTGCTTTTGTCTCATGCGCTCTGCAGAAGTACTTCATAGGACTAAAAAGCCGAAGCTGGGGAGAAATGGCTTCGTGGTTTTCTTAATGCTACTTCTTCAGCTTACTTTTCCAAGAGTTAACTTAAAAATCGACGTGTTTAACGGTACTTCTGCAGGAAGCATCGGTTTGGCTACTCTTTTTGGCTGGATGAAAAGCGAACTTTTCAACATGCACGGCGACATTTTATAAAACATACGTGTCAAAAAATAACCCTGGCTTGCTACTCAATTATTCGAGCTACACGTCCATCTCAGCCACTGATATTGGTGAAGGGAGAATGGGTTGATCATTTTGCCATTTCCTTCCTTTTTCGGTCACAAATTTCAACCACTGTACAAATTTTCAACCACATCTATTTATGGTCCATTCAAACGCTTTTACTTAAGTCTTCTAAACTTTTCGTTAACCTACAATCCTCAGTCCAATGTGACTATTTATGATGTCGCTCAGTTGTCAGGTAAGGCTTACTATAGAAAATGCAATGTCGGGTTTCGTTCAACCGGAATACGACCGTTTAACATAGAGATTTTCACTGATGATGCTTTCATAAGTGACAACTCTTTGCATTGAAAGCTGATAGTTGTTCCTCATAATCAGCGGACGACCACGCACAGGTTTGTATGAAGGTATTCCGCAGATCGCAAAATGTTTGCAGAACAGATTCCTTACCTAAAATATTGCGGTGAGCCTTGCAGATGCAGTACTAAGCGAAAATCTAATCAGCTACTATTACCGATCGCCCGGAGAAAGCTCAGCTGAAGAATAAGAAATGGTCGAAGAGACAAAGACAGAAAACTAATTCCACGAGTTCCGAAGGTGTCGCTGTTGTGCTCTGAAGATGTGAAAGAGAGCCTTAACTCTAAATGAAAAAGGCGAGAAAATTCCCTCAAAGAAATAACAGATGGACCTTACTGCGTTATTAAAATGTTTGCGCACGACAAGAAACACCTTCATTCCATTGGTGTGAACAAGGATTGACCAGAGGGTGATGGGGACTTCCAAGCAAACTATCTCAAGAAATGATAAAATAAAGAACGGTTATCTGATCTGCTTCCACCTGATGCTGAAGATACGAAGTCAGCGATCAGTCGTGGTGACGCTTTATGCGTCCTTCTCTTCTCCACCTAAACCAGTATCTTATATGAAACGTCTTTCTGGGCGATTAAGTTTGAGACGGATCTGCCCAGCTACGTATTGTAGTCAGTTACTGGGTTGCTGTTCTTTTTGCTACTCATGTTATTTCGTAGCGTTTGCCACCAGGTTTGAAATCAAACAAACAGATGAATAAGCTCTTCTGGTGAGGGTGATTATATTTTATTGTCAGCCAACGTGAGAAACGTAACTTCTGGTGATTATATTTTACTGTCAGCCAAGAAATATTCTCAAAAACCCAGAGAAAACAGCTCTAACAAAACATGCAGCCCAAAGTGGCCATGCTTTCATTTGGGATTATGCTCATGTTCTGCACCGTGTAAATAATTACCATAAACGCATCCTTTTAGAATATTTATATATTAATTTAAAAACTAACACCGTGGATGATGAAAGCGCAAATTTCCCGGCTATTTATTACAACGTTTTAAAACATGAGTAAAGCTTATCCGTTGTATACCTAACTTTGAGTTTGTCTTCCTATTGACCGCCTTTGTGCTTAAGAAATTTCAGGGGTACATGCTCACCTATCGAACTGCTGAAGGGGTACATGGCCAGAGAAAGTTTGGGAACACCTGTCCTAAACCTAAACCTGGGCAACAGCGACGACTATAAATAAAAGTGGTTGTTGCTTTGATTGATTCTTGACATGTTTCACTGACTTGCATGGAAACAAGTGAAACGGAATACGAGCAGAACGGTGAAAGAGAAAGACAGCAGCACACCCTTTCATTGTTAGATTTTGAAAGCTTGCAAAAAACAAAAATTTCGCTTTGTTGGCGAGCAGACCGCAGCGGCCCGGAATGACGCCACCGCTAAAAAAGTTGTTTGCGGACTCTTTCAATACCTTTAGCGGACGGCCCTTAGACTGGACTGTTAGCGGCCCGTGCCATCTCTAGTTGCAGATGTCAGTTGTACTAGAACCCGGCATTTTCATACAGTGAAGCACCTGTGGGCTTAGCGTCCATGAATGCAAGGTTACCTTAACTGAACAACACTTAATTACTTCAAAACTTTAAATTAAATTAAAAATAATAAATAGGAGGAAAAACAAAAAATAAGAACTTCTCGTAAATCTGTTGTTAAGCTTTCTTACAAATGAAGTTATTTCTCATGAAATAGCTTTTTGATCGCTTTTGTTTTTGCTATTGATTTCAGTAAAAAAAAGGGAAACTCGCATTCAAAATTCTTTCACATGTCTGTTTGGCCATCTTTCTACTACGTATCCTCATAGAGTAGACATTAGACAAAGAGTTCATATTAATGCACGGCCGCAGTGACTTCTATTTTAAATTACATGTGCACGGTCGCATACATTTTCATGAAGGCCGCCGGTTGTGCACCATGGGGAAAGTAAAGGGTGGAAGAGATCACCAAAAACACTTTTTCTTGCACTACAATCAAAACAAGGATGAGTTTCGACTCAACTTGATATGGTTACATGAATGTTGACTATTTAGACTTGTGGAAATACCAGGTAAGCCTCCTTCACGAGCTAATGTAGTCGTCAAACATCAATAATGGTTACTTTACTGCATTTTTAGTCAGTGCTGCAAAGTAAGAATATTTACTGCCAAGTGTGGAAAAACATCTGAAAAATCTAGTTTACCGTATTTTCCGGCTAATAAACCAACCCGGCGAATAAGCCGAGGCCAGTTTTTAGCTCTGAAAATGAGTTTTTCCATTTTTCGTTACCTAACTACCGGTACCTTTTTTCTTTTTGCAACAAAGTTTGTCAGGTATGCATTGCATTCATTACGCACCAACGCATGTTCTTTATAATGGCGGAGATGATTTCAATGGTGGAGATGCGAGCACGGCGTGGTAGGGAGTTCGAAACTGCGTCGTGCGCAAAAGCTTACGGTCCTCGTACGAGGCTTCGCCTGTGAGAGCACTCGGAGCCACCGCAGTGCGGTGGCTGCTACATGCGACGCGCTAAGTATAACATTCCTAGTAGCACGAAAGCTACTGGGAGCTTCCTTTAGCCTAGTGCGCAAGTGCGCAGGAAGACAGCGATGTATCCACTGAACTACCGGTAATAACAGCAGAAAATGACCCGTATGATGACCAAGTGTCTGGTCAAGGATGGAATTTGTTATTCGACGATTCCACTGATGAAGATGATGAATTTCATGGCTTTTAATAAAGTTGTGTTGCTGACATTGTTTTGTTGTTTTTTTACCGTATGTGCTTTTAGTTACCGGTAATACATGTTTTTGTGACCAATTTTGACCGCTGTTACATATTAAACCTGATGTTCTAAGCAGCCATGTAAACATACTCGCTTTTTCAGCTTGAACGACTTTGAACTAGTTAAGATATGGTTGTTTTGCGTGACTAAATGCCTTGCAAAAACAACCACAATTTTACGGATGTGCTACAAAAAGGTTTACTGCCCTGAGTCCACATAAAATGGTATATGAACCACTCATGTTCTCAGGTACGTTTATGATCGAAGTAATGGCATACTGTGACGTTCTACCTGTGAACTGAGCTCATCCTCACCCTGTTTTCTAACCTAAAAGGTGTGCTTTGTGAGATTGAACAGAATACTGAGAACTAGGTCACTTCATTTTATGTCCATGCATGCATCGTGTGGAATTCAGTTAAAACAGCTGATTAAGGCAGAGCACAAAATGCATAAATTGCGCAATGTTTGTTGGACAAGTACTTTAATATTCTGAGCAGCAGTTACCTAACTACTCCAAAGACAGGTTGTCTGTTTACTGCTCTCATCCCATCAAGTCAATACATAATGACAAAAATCTAAGAAAATCAACCAGTCTGCAAGCTTTGGGGTCACATGATTAGAGACAGCATAAAATCATTGTGTGCGAAAAACCTGTTCAACATTCCAATTGATTTCAGAAAGCGCAGACACTGCAACCATATCTGTGAGATCGAGAACTCCAATATCTGTGACGGACAAATCAGTAAGAATGTGTTTTGCATCTGCCAAAGTTTCAGCATTCCAAGTAGGCAGAGACGAAAAAACCTGAAATTCCATGAGACAAATGATATCATGCACCAAGTGCACACCTCAGCAAAGCCAAACTCTTCAGCAAAACTGTCTGCTACTTGTGATAAGAATTTCAGTAAAAAAGCCATGCATTACCTCAATTAGTTTTTTATATAAAACTGTTCTTTGATCTTTGCTCCAATTTATCACAGCGCCAAGCACAGGAAGTGCATTTATTAAGTCATCAATTACAATCGCTTGTAACTGTTCCACAGACCACATGTAATTTCCAGGACCGAGTGCTACTATTTCATCATATGTTGGAGCAGCAACTATAACAAGTCAACACAATGTAGTTTTGTTAGAATGGGTACTAAAGCAATTAGCTGGGTGCACCGAATTAGTTTGCCTCTGTGATTGAGCTTACTCTAAGGCAGGGGTGGGCAATTATCAGCCCGGGGGCCAAGTATGGCCCGCGGAAACATTCGGGAAGAATCTTCAAACCTAATATTTCTTCCAACTTATCACAGTGAATGTTAGTGCTAAGGCTAACTTGAAATGAGATTTGCTACTATTACCACAAACTTGCTTCTATTTCCATTGGAAGGTGTGGCCTTCCGCTAAAAGCAACCTTCTCAAAATGGTCCCCGAGACAAATTAATTGCCCATCCCTGCTCTAAGGAAGTCGGAATCTCCATTACCAACCGGAAACAGGGCTGCAGAGTCCTAACCAGCCATAACTCATAAGCCAAGGTCAAGATTTTTGGATGAAAGGTTTACACATTCTGATGTTTGTAATGTACTGTGTAGCACAAGGAAGAGAACAACATTTAACAGATTATTAAAATATGAAAGTGCCATGGTGATTTCGATCTTCACATCTGTGCAAGTTTTGATAAACATGCTTCTCTCAACTGCATGAAGTTGATTCATTACAGGCTTCCCTAGAAGGAATTAACTAAAAAACATGCATAGTCTTTGTGATCAGGTCTGGGACTTCACAATCACATACTACTGGCATACTAGTAGCTAAAAACTGAACAGCATGTGCAAAATAACAGATTAGCAAACTACGAATGCCATGTTAAAGTGCACAATTTGTATAAGTTTGGGATGTTTCTTAAGACATTGCAGAAATATGAGTTGTAAGGGTTTTACCCTAATACCATTAATGCTTGTCTGCTCTTGAAAAACAGTATATCAGTTTGGGAGGTCTCCCAAGACAGGACTGAGATATAAGTAGGTATGGATTTTCAATTGAAGATTGTTAATGTTTTTCACAGGTTGCTTGGGCAGTGTGGATCAGCATGAAATTGATTTTATTTTGTGCTAAAAGTACAAAATATTGATGAAAAAACAAGCTAAACATCCCTAATGAGAGAATTTAGCCCACAGTGTTAACCAGCTCAAGTTATATAACCGTTGTGTTGTCTTTTGCACACAGGCCAACAGCTAAGTGCATTCTTGGAAATAGGATGGCTATTAATGACACAATATTTGTGATAAAGTAATTATAAAATCACAATATAAAATTTATAAATCTAAAACATTACATTACTAAAGTTACACACAACAAAAATAAAACATACAAACTCTAACATTACCTGAACGTCTTTTTCGAGCGCTTGCAACTTTGGTAGCTATAAGTGAGTTAGCAGCTTTCTGGTAGAAAGTGTCAAATGTCAAACCAGAAGCAGTAGAATCTGAAGGGAAAATGTTTGCCATTGCATCCACAAAAGCATCCTAAACAGAAATTGAAAATATAAATTCAAACAAATAACATATCCCTCTTTAGATTTAAACATGGTTAAATTATTCAGAAATTTGTTGAAACTAACCGTGTTAAACCTTTCTATCTCAAGATCAGCCATGTATGAAGCGATGGGACCAAGATTAGCCAACGCATCACTACTCCACAAAGATGTGTCGGCACCATACAGTCTCCTGGCTATTGATCGCAGCACCAGCACCCGATCAGGATCAAGTCTTAACACAGCAGAAAGCACATTAAGTATAAATCAAATGCATTGAATGTACATCCCATATTTTGTTTACTGCATTTAATCCAAACAGGAAAAAATGAGTAAAGAAGGCCATACAAGCAGGGAATACTTGCTGGATGTACCACAACATTTTGAATGAAAGCAATTGATCTAACATAGGTATAGTGGACACATTAGTGCTTTAATGTTTTGTGCATTCTTACTGCGTAATTCCCAGTAATATTCCATTGGTGATTCAACGCGATGTACTTGTTTGCGAAT